>ERZ1645187.425-NODE-425-length-41391-cov-37.865468_pt1 | contig 41391 bp, 37 predicted proteins | sample MGYA00575352_ERZ1645187 | MGnify/ENA primary metagenome ERZ1645187 (study PRJEB40837, sample SAMN11349314) | freshwater sediment metagenome | isolation source: river sediment | host: Sediment | place: India: Wazaribad , New Delhi | collected 2017-02-21 ... | reverse complement strand
CGCGGCTAGGGTCCTGCCCATGAAGACCCTCGACGCCAAGGTCGTTGTCATCACCGGAGCCGGGTCCGGCATCGGCCGGGCGCTGGCGCTGGAGTCGGCCGGGCGGGGGGCGCTGCTGGCGATCTCCGACATCGACGAGGCGGGGCTGGCAGAGACCGCCCGGCTCGCGAGCGACGCCGGCGCCGGCGCCGTGCACACCGCCCGCCTCGACGTCTCCGACGCCGATGCCATGACGGCGTACGCCGCCCAGGTGGCCGAGCACTTCGGCCGGGTCAACGTGATCGTGAACAACGCCGGGGTGGCGCTGTCGGGCGACTTCCTCGACCTGGAGCGCCCCGACATGGAGTGGATCATCGGGATCAACTTCTGGGGCGTGGTCAACGGCACCAAGGCCTTCCTGCCGCACCTGATCGCCTCCGGCGACGGCCACGTGGTGAACCTGTCGTCGCTGTTCGGCCTGGTCTCGATGCCCGGGCAGAGCATGTACAACGCCTCCAAGTTCGCCGTGCGGGGCATGTCCGAGGCGCTGCGCCAGGAGCTGCTGATCGCCGGGCACCCGGTGGGGGTGACCGTCGTGCACCCCGGCGGGATCAAGACCGCCATCGCCCGCAACGCCCGGGTCGCGCCCGGTGAGGACCAGGCCGCCACCGCCGAGCTCTTCGACACCAAGCTGGCCCGGATGGCACCCGAGCGGGCCGCCGAGATCATCGTCAAGGGCATGCTCGCGGGCAAGGCGCGGGTGCTGGTCGGCATCGACGCGCACGCGCTGCACCACTTCGCCAAGCTGACGGGCTCGCGCTACCAGGACCTGGTCGCGCGGGGCAGCAAGCGGGTGCTGCCGGCCAAGCTGGTCTGAGCCGGTGCACGCACCCGGGGCCGAGGTCACCTGCCTGATCACCAAGTGGGGCGGAGGGCGGCACTGGGAGTACGCCGGCCGGTGGCTCGGCAGCGACGCCTGCGGCGACTGGCTGGGGTTCGTGGCCGGGACGACGTTCACCCGGCCGGGCGCGGAGTACGTCGCGCCGTACGACCAGGTGGGGCTGGTGCCCGCGGAGCAGCACTGGCTGGCCACCTTCCACGCCGACCCCTCCCCGGTCGCGGTGTACGTCGACATCGCGACCCCGGCGACCTGGGACGGCCCCACCCTGCGGGCCATCGACCTGGACCTGGACGTGATCCGTGGCCGCACCGGGCGGGTCTGGGTCGACGACGAGGACGAGTTCGCCGAGCACCGGGTGAGCCTCGACTACCCCGCGCCGCTGGTGGCCGACGCGCTGGCCAGCTGCGTCAGGATCGAGGCTGCGCTGCTCGCCGGCGAGCCGCCGTTCGACGGCTCCCACCTGGCCTGGCTTGACGTGCTGCGCGACCTGGTCAGCGACGAGAGCGAGCGCTGAACACCCCGACCAGCCGCGGTCCGGCCAGCCGACGCTCGAGCTTGCGGGCCTCGCGCTTGACCGGCTGCGCGATGTACTCACCGAGGATCACCCCAGCCGCCAGCGCCAGGGCCACCGAGCCGGCGGTCACCATCGCCAGCAGCCCGGCGGAGGTCTGCGCCCCACCCTGGTTGAGCAGCGACAGACCCCGGTAGATCGACAGCCCGGGCAGCAGCGGCACCAGCGCGGGCACCACGACCACCAGCGGCGGCACCCGCACCCGACCGGAGACCGAGTAGCTGACCAGCCCGATCAGCACCGCCGCGACCGCCGCCGCCCAGGACCGGCCCAGGGCGGTCTCGTCGATCGCTCGATAGACCCCGGAGGCCACCCCGGCGGTCAGCGCCGTGGGCAGCAGCGCGCGCCACGGCGCGTAGCAGGCGAAGGCGAACGCCGCCGCGCACAGCGCCGAGCCCAGCATCAGCATGCCCAGCGCCTGCCAGCCGTAGCGGCCCGGCTCGATCCGACCCACGTCCACCCCGAGCCGCACGCCCAGGGCCAGGCCGCCGCTGACCCCGGCGATGATCCCCATGGTCGCCAGCAGCGCCTCGATGATCCGCGCGCCCGCGGTGACGTAGAAGCCCGAGAGGGCGTCGGCCAGCGCGCCCATGAACCCGACCCCGGCGAGCAGCATGATGATGTTCGCGGTCACCACCAGCGAGGTGTCCACGGACAGGTCCGCGGCCGCGGCCCCCACCGCGAAGAGCGTGGCCACCACACCCCCGACCACCTGCCGGTAGAAGTTCGGCAGCCGCGCCTTGCCCATCGAGAGCTGCACCCGGTCGATCGTCACCGCGGCCAGGAAGGCGATCGAGATCACCGGCCAGTTGCCGCCCAGGAACATCGCCACCGACGCGCACATCACGCCGTTGCCGATGGTCACCGCCCACCGCGGGATCGGCGGCTTCACCGACATGATGGTGGCCATCTGGCTGCGCGCCAGGTAGAGGTCGATCTTGTCGTCGAGCAGGTCGCGGACCAGGTGGTCCACCAGGGTCAGGTCGCCGTAGTCGATGCTGCGCTGCTTGACCTGGCGAGTCATGAGCAGCGCCGGCGCCGCCGGGTCGTACTGGTAGCCCATGGACAGGTGCGTGAACGTGACGTCGATGTCGGTACGCCGCAGCCCCAGGTGGTGCCCCACGGCGTCCATGGTGGCGGTCACGTCGGCCGCCCCGGCGCCGTTGGCCAGCAGCATCTCGCCCACCCGCAGGCACAGGTCGAGCGCGAGGCTGAGCTCCTTGATGTCCGGCTTCCTCGACACAGCGGTCATGGTGCCACGGCGCGACCGCCCGGCGGCGTCCCGCCGCCCGACGCCGCCTCTACAGTGAAGGTGTGCGCATCGACTTCCATGCCTCCCCCGAGCCGACGCTCGGGGTGGAGTGGGAGTTCGCGCTGGTGGACCGCACCAGCCGGGACCTGGTGAGCCGCGCTGCGGACCTGTTCGCGCTGGCCAGCCCGCGGCTGGACGACCCCGGCCGGCTGCACAAGGAGCTGCTGCGCAACACCGTCGAGGTGGTCACCGGGGTGTGCCACACGGTGGGTGAGGCGATGGACCAGCTGCGCGAGACGCTCCGGGTGGTGATGCCGGCGGCCCACGAGCTGGACTGCGACCTGTACGGCGCCGGCGCGCATCCGTTCGCCAGCTGGTCGGCCCAGCAGATCACCGAGGGGCACCGCTACCAGGAGCTGATCAACCGCACCCAGTGGTGGGGTCGGCAGATGCTGATCTGGGGGGTGCACGTGCACGTCGGCCTGCCCGAGGTCGAGCGGGTGATGCCGGTGCTCACCGGGCTGCTCAACTCCTACCCGCACCTGCTGGCGCTCTCGGCGTCCTCGCCGATCTGGGCCGGCCAGGACACCGGGTACGCCTCCAACCGGGCGCTGATGTTCCAGCAGCTGCCGACCGCGGGGCTGCCCTTCCAGTTCCAGACCTGGGCGGAGTTCGAGGCGTTCGCGCACGACCAGCTGACCACCGGGGTGATCGACGAGCTCAACGAGATCCGCTGGGACCTGCGCCCCGCACCCGCGCTGGGGACCCTGGAGAACCGGATCTGCGACGGGGTCTCCAACGTCGGCGAGCTCGCCGCGCTGACGGCGCTGATGCACTGCCTGGTGGTCGACCTCGACGCCCGGGTCGCCGCCGGCGAACGGCTGCCGACGATGCCGCCGTGGCACATGCAGGAGAACAAGTGGCGCGCGGCCCGCTACGGCCTGGAGGCGATCATCATCCTCGACGCCCAGTCCACCGAGCGGCTGGTCACCGAGGACCTGGCCGACCTGCTGGAGCGGTTGGAGCCGGTGGCCCGTCGTCTGGGGTGCGCGGCCGAGCTCCGCTCGGTGGACGACATCGTGCGGCGCGGTGCGGCGTACCAGCGGCAGCGCCGGGTCGCCTACGACACCGGCGGGGACCTGGTGGCGCTGGTGGACTCGGTGGTCCGCGAGCTGGGCGCCTCGATCGGGCCCGGCTGAGCCAGCCCGACCACTGACCTCACCGGGTCGGCGGCAGCGCGTCGGTGGACTCCAGCTGGTCCATCCCGGAGACCATCAGCAGGTCCACGATCACCGAGCGCAGCTGGGCCAGCACCACCTCGACCGAGAGCGCCTCGGTGCGCTCGCACTCCGCCGTGGCCGCGGCGGTGGCCAGCAGCGCAGGCTGGGCCGCGGTCGGCACCCGGTTGCGCGCCAGCTCCTCGGCGGCCTGGTCGGCGGCCTCGGCCAGCTGCCGCGCGACGGCGACGTACGACGCGGGCACGTCCCGGCCCCGGTACGCCGAGACCGCGACGTGGCGCACCAGCACCCGGGTGCTGCGCAGGGCCCGGTCCAACGGCTCGACCAGGTCGACCATCTGCCGGATGTCGCCGCGGTGCCGCACCCGGAACGGCGAGGAGGCCACCACCGACATGCCCTCCTCGGCCGCGCCCTGGAGCTCGCGGATCAGGTAGTCGGTGCCCCGGGCGTCGGCCAGCACCTCCATGGCGTGCTCGGAGTCGCCGGTGGTCATCACGTCGGCGGCGGCCCGCAGCAGCCCCGCCGTACGCCGCAACACCGCGGCGGCCTGCTCGCGCGGGCGGCGCAGCGGCGCGGCCGGCACGACGGTCGCGGCGACCAGCGCCACCCCGCCGCCGATCAGCGCGTCGGTCCAGCGGATGAACGCCCCGCCGGCGTCCGGCATCAGCGCCGCGACCACGATCGACTGCACCGCGGCCTGGGTCACGAAGAGCTGCCCGCCGTCGAGCAGGAACGCCGCCGACATCGCCAGCGCGACCACCAGGCCCAGCTGCCAGGGGCCCGAGCCCAGCTGCTGCACCAGCAGGTCGGCCACGAGTACGCCGACCGCGACCCCGACCATCACCTCCAGCACCCGCTGCAGCCGCTGGCTGTAGGAGGTGCCCAGGCAGACCACGGCGGTGATCGGGGCGAAGAAGGGGCTGGGGTGCCCGAACAGGTCCGCCGCCAGGAACCAGGCCACCCCGGCGGCCACCGCTGCCTGGAGGATCTGCCAGCCCTTGGACCGCAGGCGCCCCACCCGGGCTCGGATCGAGGTCCGGCTGCGACGGCGCAGCCGGTGCAGCGCGTCGCCTGCCTCGCCTCGCATGCGGCGATCCTCTCACCCACCGCGGCGGGTGCGGATATGTCATCCTGAGCCGGCCTGGGGAGGCGAGCGCGACCTGGACGCAGCAGAGGGAGTAACGACGTGGCCACCTTGATCGACCCGACAGCGCAGGGGTTCCTGCTCGCCGAGAGCCGGTCCGTGCCGATGCACGTGGGCGGGCTGCAGCTGTTCCGCAAGCCCGAGGGCGCCGGGCGCGACTATGTGCGCGAGCTGGTGCACCAGCTGCGCGACGTCGAGCAGATGGCTCCGCTGTTCCTGCGGCACCCCAAGCGCGGCCCCCGCACCGCCGGCCAGCTGATCTGGGTGGAGGACGACCAGTTCGACATCGAGCACCACGTGCGCCACGGCGCGCTGCCCAAGCCCGGGCGGGTGCGCGAGCTGCTCGAGCTGGTCTCGCGGCTGCACTCCACCCGGCTCGACTGGGATCGGCCGCTGTGGGAGGCCACGGTGATCGAGGGCCTGCGCGACGGGCGGATCGCGCTCTACACCAAGCTGCACCACGCCCTGGTCGACGGCGTCTCCGCCTCCCGGCTGATGTCCAGCGTGCTCAGCACCGACCCCGACGAGCGCAACATGCCGGCCCCGTGGGCCAAGCGGCCCAGCTCCGGGCGCGCGGCCAAGGACCGCGTCGAGCTCTCCGAGGTGCCGGTGGGCGCGCTGCGCTCGGCGCTGGGCATCGGCGCCGAGGCGGCCGGGATGCCCGCGGCCCTGATCCGCACCCTGAACAAGACCGTGCGCAACGAGACCTCGACGCTGTCGGTGCACGCGCCCCGCACCATGCTGAACCAGCCGATCGCCGGCGCCCGCCGCTTCGCCGCCCAGGACTGGCCCGTCGAGCGGCTGCGGGCGGTCGGGAAGGCGACCGGCACCACGATCAACGACGTCGTGATCGCCATGGTGTCGGGCTCGCTGCGGCGCTACCTGCTGACCTTCGACGAGCTGCCGGAGCAGAGCCTGATCGCGATGGTGCCGATCGGCCTGAACGCCAAGCAGTCCCAGGTGGCGAGCGCCGCCGGCGGCAACGCGGTCGGCTCGATCATGGTCAAGATGGGCACCGAGCACGCCGACCCGGCCGCCCGGCTGCGCGAGGTGCACCGGTCGATGAAGGCGGGCAAGGAGGCCCTGTCGACCATGACGCCGGTGCAGATCCTGGCCATGAGCGCGCTGGGGCAGGTGCCGGCAGTGCTGACGCCGGTACTGAAGATGCACGGCATCATGCGGCCGGCGTACAACGTCATCATCAGCAACGTTCCGGGGCCGCGGACCACCCAGTACCTCAACGGCGCGCAGCTGCTGGGCGTCTACCCGGTCTCCATCCCGATCCACGGGGTGGCCCTGAACGTGACCTGCCAGTCGTACGACGGCCTGATGTGCTTCGGCCTGACCGGGTGCCGGCGCACGGTGCCGCACCTGCAGGTGCTCCTGACCTATCTGGACGACGAGCTGGCGGCCCTGGAGAAGGCGGCCGGCCTGTAGGGCCGCCGACGTCGGGCTAACGCTCGAGCAGGCCGCCGCCCACCTGCGCGGCCACCGCCCGCAGCCGGGCGCGGGTGATGTCGGCGACCGTGGCCAGCCCCGCCGCCTCGGCGTTGGAGCCGCGGCGAGTCGGCTCGGCGCAGTTGATGGACAGGCAGTGCCGGGTGCCGCCGTCGGCGGCGTTGGCCAGGGCCACGGCGTGGCCGGTGGTGCCGCTGCCGGCGAACGGGTCGAGGACCCGGGCGTCGGGGGGCATGGTGGCCAGCACCCGGCGTACCAGTCCGGTGGGCTTGGGCGACTCGAAGAGGTGCCCCACGAGCCGCTTCAGCTCCGCCACCGCGGTGTCGGTGGAGCCCACCTCCTCGGCCAGCCAGATGGTGCGCAGCTTCTTGCGGCGGCCGCCGGGCGGGTGCCGCCAGTCGCGCTGGAAGATGTCGACCCGGGGCCCGTTCGGGCCGTTGACCAGCTGGCAGACCAGGTCCTCGGCCCGCTGGTCAACCTTGGGCGCCGACCACCGCCACACCGCCGGGCGCCCGTCGCCGAAGACCGGCAGCACCTCCTCGGCCCCGGTGAACGGCGTGGTCGAGACCGTGCCCTCCAGGGGGTCGCCGAAGAGCGGGAAGTGCAGGGTCGGCGCGGTCACGGGGTTGAACTTCTTGTTGGTGTTGCGCAGCGGCAGGCGGCGGTAGCGGCGCCCGTCCGGCAGGTGATGGGGGAAGTCGTGTTCGTTGACGGTGTCCGGGGTGCTGGCGTCCAGCACGCAGCGGGCCGCGTCGCGGGCGTACACCAGCAGGTACTCGTGGCTGGTGGCGAACCCACGGCCCAGCTGTCGGCCCTTGGGGTTGAGGTTGACCACGATCTGCGCCAGGAAGTTGCCCTCGCCGAAGACCTCGTCCATGAGCAGCCGCAGCCGCGCCATCTCGTTGTCGTCGATGCTGATGTAGATGGCGCCGGTCTCGGCCAGCACCTCGCGCAGCGCGACCAGCCTGGGGCGCATCATCTCCACCCAGGCCCGGTGCCGGCCCGCCCGCCCGCCGGCCACGCCGCGGAAGGTGTCGAGGTAGGCGAACCCGTTGCCGGTGTTGTACGGCGGGTCGGTGTAGACCAGGTCCACCGATCCGGGGTCGAGGGAGGGCAGCACGTCGAGGTTGTCGCCCTCGATGAAGGTGTTCCAGATGCCCACCTGCCGCAGATTAGTTGTTCGGTTGCCTACTCTGGAGCGCATGCCTTCCTCCACGAGCCGGTGTCGGCTCCGACGCTCGCTGCTGCCACGCGCCGCGGCACGCCGCCCGAAGGCCGTCTCGGGAGCCCTCTTCGCCCTGGTGGCGACCGGATCTGCGCTCGCCCTGACGGCCCCGATGACGGCGCCCGCCACGGCCCAGGGCGTGATGGTCCCGACCAGCTCCGGGGTGCGCACCGGTGACGAGGGCCGCGCCCCCGGCACCGGGACCGCCGCCCACCCGCGGCACAGCAGCGACGGGGTGGCCGGCGAGATCGCGCCGCCGCAGCCGGCCGGGCGGGTCGCCGTCGTACGCCGCGACTACGTCGGCTGGAGCATGGCGCCGGGCATCGACTACACCTCGTGGGAGCAGATCGACGGCGTACGCAAGCCGATCCGCGCGCACCTGATCACCGTGGACATCGTCAGCCCCGCGAACACCTTCGACCTGATCTCGACCACCAAGGTGGCGGCCACCAACCCGCTGTCGTGGATGGTCCAGAGCTCGGGCGCGATCGCGGCGGTCAACGGCGACTTCTTCGACATCACCGACACCGGCGCGCCGCTGGGGGTGGGCATCTCCCGGCGCGAGGGGCTGCGGCACGCGCCGGCCGAGGGCTGGAACAGCTCCTTCTGGGTGGACAAGGGCGGCCGCCCGCACGTGGGCACGCTGCCGTTCACCGGCTCCTTCCGCGGCGGCAAGCACCCGAAGATCACCTTCAGCAACTTCAACTCCCCCACGGTGGCCCCGCACGGCATCGGGGTCTACACCCCCACCTGGGGCCGGACGATGGGTGCCCGCGTCGTCGACGGGCAGAAGAAGGTCCGGCAGGTGATCATCAAGAGCGGGCGCGTGGTCTCCAACGACTACGGCCTGACCTCGGGCCGCAAGATCCGCGGCAAGCTGCTGATCGGCCGCGGACGCGGCGCGACCCTGCTGAAGAACATCAAGCGCGGCGAGCGGCTCCAGCTCAAGTGGCGGGTCACCGGGAAGCCGAAGATGGCGATCAGCGGTGACCGGCCGTTGCTGCTCAACGGCGTGCGGACGGTGATCAACAACCAGGTCATGCATCCGCGCACCGCGGTCGGCATCGACGAGGACCAGAACAAGGTCTTCCTGCTGCTGATCGACGGCCGGAGCTCGGTCAGCCGCGGCTACACCATGGTGGAGCTGGCCAACATGATGCTGGCGCTGGGCGCCGAGAACGCGCTGAACCTGGACGGCGGGGGCTCCTCGACCATGATCGGCCACACCGACCCGGGGATCCTCAGCGTGCTGAACTCGCCCTCGGACGGCCAGCAGCGCCCCGTGCCCAACGGCCTCGGGGTCTTCCACGACCCGATCAGCTGACGCGCTACTGACGCCGCCAGCGGGCGCGCTCAGCGGGCCGACTTGCCCTTGGGGCGGGCCACCTTCTTCGGCAGGTCCAGCTGGTCGCGCACCCAGGTCCACATCCGCTCGCGCTGGTCGCGCCCGGTGCGGGTCCGGTTGCTGAGGTGGGTGTTCCGCGGGCGTCGGTCGTGCCACAGCCGACCCCCCGACGGCGCGGGCATCACGCTGGCCAGCCAGACCGTGGTGTCGGCCCCCTGTTCTGCGCTGCGCAGGAGCGGCCCGGTCACCTTGCGGAACAGCGGCAGCGACTCCCCCACGCCGGGGGTGTCGGCCCAGCCCGGGTGCGTCGCGTGCACGGTGACGCCGTCGGAGACCCAGCGCTGGTCCAGCACCGAGAGCAGCTCGACCTGGGCGCGCTTGCTGCGGGCGTAGGCGGTGGTCGGCGAGTACTCGCCGAGCAGGTACTCGGGGTCGTCGTCGCGCATCCGCTGGGCGTACATCCCGCCCGAGGTCACCAGGATCACCCGCGCGCTGCGACCGGCCAGCGCCGGGCGCAGCAGCTCGGTCATCAGCACCGGCCCGAGCACGTGCAGCGCCATGGTGAGCTCGTGGCCCTGGGGCGACTCGGTGCGCTCCGGCGGCATGGCCCCGGCGTTGTGGATCAACACGTCCACGCCCGCCGGGGCGGCCTCGGCGACGTAGCGGCGTACGTCCTCCAGGTCGGCCACGTCGCAGCGGTCCACCTGCAGGGAGGCGCCCGGAACGCGGGCGGCGATCTGTCGGCACACCTCGGCCCCCTTGGCCTCGTCGCGCACCACCAGGTGCACGTGGGCGCCCAGCCGGGCCAGGCCCTCGGCGGTGGCCAGGCCCAGGCCGGAGGTGGCGCCGGTGACCAGGGCGACCTTGTCGCGCATGCAGTCCGGCGCCGGGTCGGCGGGCCAGCCCGCCAACCGGCTGCGCACCGCCAGGCCGACCTTGGTGTAGCCGGGGGCGATGGTGCGGTCGAGCGCTCGATCGATGCCGGTGGCCAGTGTCTCGGCGGCGTTCACAGGTGTCCCCTCACGGTCATTCCCCGGGATCAGATGCTTCCACCCGATGATCTATCACGGTGGTGACCACGGTGGTCACCGAAGGTCGGCGCGGGGTGGATCCGAAGCCGAAGCGGCAGGGCGGGTCCACCGGCGCCAGGTCGCCCAACGGTTGGCCGTCGAAGGCGCCGGCGACCGCGCTCACCGCCCGCACGTCGGTGGCCGAGTAGCACTCCAGGCGGCCGTTGCCGGCGCTGCCGCGGGTCCGGACCCCGCGCAGCAGCAGCCGCGCCACGGGGTCGGTCACGTGGCTCCAAGCCGGCGCCGTGGCCAGCGGGCCGGGGACCAGGCGCAGCACGGCACCGAGCGGCGTACGGCGTCCGAGCGCGAACCGCAGGTGCAGCGACGGCGAGTCGACCTGCCAGCCGTCCGCGTGGTCGTGGACGGTGACGGGCTCGATGCGCACCTCGTCGAAGACGTACGTCGCGGCCACGAAGTCGGCCACCTCGGCGGTGGGGGCCAGCAGCACCCGGTGACCGGTCGCGGTCTCCACCATCACGTCGGCGAAGGCCCCGAGCGGGGTGGTGTGCCACCGGCCGACGACGACGCGCACTCCGCCGGTGGTGCCGACCCCGGCGATGTGGCCGCGGAACCGCTGCATGCGTCGACGCTAGCCCGGCCAGGTCGGCCCGAGCGCGGCGACGGTGTTCCTGAGACGGATCAGTAGGGCCAGCCTGCGGGCGGCGTGTCGATCGCGGTGACCACCTCGCAGTCGAGCCAGTCGGTGGACTGGCGCGGCAGGTCGGACTCGTCGTAGCCGCCGACGTAGAAGACCCGGTCGTAGCCCTCGGTGCAGTTCACGAAGTCAACCTGGCCGCCGTCGTTGAGGACGTAGATGGTGTCGTTGCCCTCTTCGGCGAAGACCCGGTCGGTGCCGGGACCCACGAAGATGATGTCGTCGTCCTCGTCGGCGGTGATCTGGTCGTTGCCGTCACCGTCGATCAGGACGTCGTTGCCGGGGCCGCCGTCGAGCTCGTCGTTGCCGGGACCCGCATCGACGTAGTCGTTGCCCACGCCGCCTGAGACGTGGTCGTTGCCGTCGCCGCCCCAGACGTGGTCGTCGCCGACCGCGCCCTGCAGGCCGCCGACCCGGTCCTGCCACCGCGCGGCGTCGTTGCCGGGGCCGCCGTACAGCCAGTCGTTGCCGGGGCCGCCGGAGATGATGTCGTCGCCATCGCCGGAGTCCAGGATGTCGTTGCCGACCATGCCCTGCAGGATGTCGTTGCCGAGCTCGCCGTAGGCGGTGTCGTCGCCGTCGTTGAGGTTGAGCAGGTCGTCGCCGATGCCGCCCCAGGCGATGTCGTTGCCGGCGTGGCCGTTGACCTCGTCTTTGCCTTCCTCGCCGTAGAGCATGTCCGAGCCCTCGTTGCCGTCGAGGGTGTCGCGGCCCGGACCACCCCACAGGGAGTCGTTGCCGGGGTGGCCCTGGACGAAGTCGTCACCCGCGCGGGCCAGCACCACGTCGTTCCCACCCAGGGCGCGAATGTGGTTGTCCCGCTGGTTGCCCTTGATCGTGTCATCACCGCCGCTGGCTCGCTTTTGGGCCACGGCTGGGCCGGCCAACGCCAAGACGATGAGGCTGGCCAGCAGAACAAGGACGACGCGTCGGATGAGGTGCCTCCCGAGAGAAGGGGGTGGGTACCTCCATTCTCATCAAAATTGGTGACGCGTACCAAATTTCGGGTAAGTGATGCGAAGTTTTACTTTCCGCGGCGTGTCGGTTGCGGTGGCGGGTCGACCTGGTCTACCGGCCACGTGGGCCTGGGCGCGCGGGCGATCCCCACGAGCGCACCGGCCGTGGTGACCGCCTCCCAGGCCTTCAGCGCCGCGCTCGCCCCCAGGCCGAGGGTCTCCCCGGCGAGCTCGGTGGCGGTCTGCCGCGGGTGGAGCACCATCGCCACGCTTCGGCTGGTGAGGCTGCTCAGGACGCTCAGCGGCTGCATGGGCCCTTCATACCCGACCTTTCTCTCACGGCAAGAGAACTTGCTGAGAAGAACCTCCCGATAGGTCATACGGACGGGGCCTTTGAAGGCTCCGTCCGCATGACGCATCCGGGCCCGAGCGGTGGGCTGCGGCTCATTGGGCCCAATGCTGGGTATATCGGGCTCCGGACGCCCTGAGGGTGCTCGCCCGCGGCCTATGGTCGAAGTAGATCCGCGATCGAGGAGTCCTGATGCCCGCCCGCTTCCGCCGTACGTCGCGCGCCGCCCTGGCCGCCTGCACCCTCCTGTTGACCACTGCCCTGCTGAGCACGGTGAGCGCCAGCACGGCGAGCGCTGCCGCGGCTGATGCAGCCGCCCGGGCCGGCCAGGCGGTCACCCTGAATGCCAAGTCCGCCGAGGTGGTCACCGGCCAGAAGGTGAAGCTCAAGGGGATCGCCAAGGGCGCACCCAAGGGCAAGAAGATCCAGATGATGACCAAGGTCGAAGGCTCCTTCAAGCCGCGCGGCAAGGCCACGGTCTACAGCGGCAAGGGCCGGTTCCGGTTCGAGGCCGACGCGGGCGACCCGGGCGTCGTGCAGTACAAGGCCTGCCTCATCACCAAGTCCGGCACCAAGTGCTCCAAGCCGGTCAAGGTCACGATCGTGGACGTGCCCGGCCCCAGGTGGTTCTACCTGCACGACCTCGGCCAGGTCGCCCCGGTCGCCGGCAACTGGTGTGAGCTCTCCGACACCATCCTCGGGGTGGTCTACCCGTCCTCGGTCGGCTTCGGGAACATCTGCCGGGACAACCGGCCCGACAACTTCGGCGAGATCGACCTGGCCGGGAAGTGCACCAGCTTCGAGGCAGTGATCGGGCTGACCGACGTGAGCACGCCGGACGCCCGGTACGCGCCGTACGTCATGGTGGACGGGGCCACGGTCTTCTCCCAGCCCTCGCTGGCGGCCGGGGCGGCGTTCCCGGTGCAGTTCGACCTCACCGGGAAACAGAGACTGCGGCTCGGGGCGCCGTTCGTCTCGGGCACCTTCGGCCGAGTGGTCTTCGGCAACGCCCGGGTCTGGTGCGACTTCTAGGCACCGACCTGCGCCACGGCGTACAGCACCGACGCTCGGGACGTCATCACCGCTGACGCGCATAGGGCGCTGTCGTGATGACGCTCTGCGGCGACGTCATCGCGGCGGCGGGGCATAGGCCCCAGTTGTGATGACGTCCCGGGGGCGCGAGCGGTACGGCGGTACGGCGCGGCGGGGCGATGCGCTCAGGCGCGAGCCTGGGCCACGGCGTACAGCACCACCGAGGCGGCCACCCCGGCGTTGAGCGACTCGAGCTCGTTCACCATCGGGATGGAGACCAGCTGGTCGCAGGTCTCGGCGACCAACCGGGACAGCCCCTTGCCCTCGGAGCCGACCACCAGCACCAGCGGCAGGTCGCCCACCCCGCTCGGCGCCACCAGCTCGGGCAGCGTCGTGTCACCGTCGGCGGCCAGGCCGACCACCATGCAGCCCGCCTCCTGGTAGGCCTTCAGCTGCCGCACCAGGTTCACCGTCTGCGCCACCGGGGTCCGCGCGGCCGCGCCGGCGGAGGTCTTCCAGGCCGAGGCCGTCATCCCGGCCGCGCGACGCTCCGGGATCAGTACGCCGTGCGCCCCGAAGCCGGACGCCGAGCGCACCACCGCCCCCAGGTTCCGCGGGTCGGTGACCGAGTCCAGCGCCACGATCAACGCCGGCTCCCCCAGCTCCGCTGCTCGCTCCAGCAGGTCCTCGGGGTGCGCGTACTCGTACGCCGGCAGCCGGGCCGCCAGCCCCTGGTGCACCGCGCCCGCGGTCATCCGGTCCAGCTCGCCGCGGGTCACCTCGAGCAGAGAGAGCCCCTGCTCGGCGGCCAGGGCGAACGCCTCCCGGAGGCGGCCGTCCCGCTCGGTCCCCTCGGCGACGTAGACCGCGGTCACCGGGATCTTGGCGCGCAGCACCTCCACGACGCTGTTGCGTCCGGCCACCCACTCGGCCTCCGTGGACTTGGTCGTACGACGCTTCGGTCGCGCCGCCTCGGCCCGCTCCTGCTTCTGCCGCTGCTTGTAGGCCTTGTGGTTGGGCCGGTCCTTCGCCTTGGGCGTGGGCCCCTTGCCCTCCAGCCCGCGCCGGACCTGGCCGCCCGAGCCGACCTGGGGCCCCTTGCCCGACTTGCGGATCGCGCCCTTGCGCTGCGAGTTGCCCGCCATCTCAGCCCTCCCCCCCGGTCTGGGACCGCGTCCGGCCGCCGCTGAGCGACCACCGCGGCCCGGCCGGGGTGTCCTCGACCTCGATGCCGGCCTGCTTGATCCGGTCGCGGATCGCGTCGGCGGTGGCGAAGTCCTTGGCACCGCGCGCCAGGGCCCGCTGCTCCAGCAGACCGGCGACGAGGACGTCGACGGCGGTGGTCAGCTGCTCGGTCTCCGCGGCCGCGCCGGTCGCCCAGGCGGGGTCGGCCGGGCTGAGCCCGAGCACGTCGAGCATCGCGAACACCTCGCCCTGGATGCGGACCGCGCCGGCCCCGTCGCCGGCGTCCAGCAGCCGGTTGCCCTCGCGGACGTGCTCGTGGATCACCGCCATCGCGGCCGGGGTGCCCAGGTCGTCGTCCATCGCGACGACGAACGCCTCGGGCAGCCGGTCCCGCGAGGGCTCCCCCCACAGGACGGAGCCAGTCGGGGCGCCGGCCCGGTCCAGGAAGTGCTCGATCCGACCGAAGCCGGCCGCGGCCTCGGCCAGCGCCTCGAAGGAGAACTCCACGTGGCTGCGGTAGTGCGCACCCACCAGGTAGTAGCGCAGCTCGATGCCGCGGTAGCTGCGCAGCACCGCGGGGATGGCGAGGCTGTTGCCCAGCGACTTGCTCATCTTCTCGCCGGAGGTGGTGATCCAGGCGTTGTGCATCCAGTAGCTGGCGAACCCGTGCCCCGCCGCGCGCGACTGGGCCTGCTCGTTCTCGTGGTGCGGGAAGCGCAGGTCGACCCCGCCGCCGTGGATGTCGAAGGAGGTGCCCAGGTACTTGCCGGCCATCGCGGAGCACTCGATGTGCCAACCGGGGCGCCCGCGCCCCCACGGCGAGGGCCACGCGGCGGTGGCCGGCTCGGTCTCGAACTTCCAGCCCTTCCACAGCGCGAAGTCGCGCGGGTCGCGCTTGCCCCTGGGGTCGGCGTCCTCGGCCGCCTCCATGTCGTCGATCTTCTGCCGGGTCAGCTCGCCGTACGCCGGCCACGAGCGCACGTCGAAGTACACGTCGCCCGACCCGTCGGCGGCCGGGTAGGCGTGCCCGCGCTCGATCAGGGTGGCGATCAGCTCCACCATCTCCGGGATGTGCCCGGTCGCGGCCGGCTCGTAGTCCGGCGGCGCCACGTTGAGCGCGTTGTAGGCCCAGTCCAGCTCGCGGTGCATCCGGTAGGCCAGGTTGTACCAGGGCCGACCCTGCTCGGCCGACTTCGACAGGATCTTGTCGTCGATGTCGGTGACGTTGCGGATGAAGGTGACCTCGTAGCCGCTGGCGCGCAGCCAGCGCTGCAGCACGTCGAAGTTCACCGCGGAGCGGACGTGCCCCACGTGCGGCTCGCTCTGCACGGTCAGACCACACACGTAGATACCGACCTTGCCCGTCTGCAGCTCGACGAACTCACGCACGCTGCGTGAGGCGGTGTCATAGAGGTGGAGAGTCACCGACCCAGTCTAGGGGCGCCCTCGCACGGCCCCGACATCGTCGGGATCGCGTGACGCCTGGGGCTGGTGTGACATATCGTCGTGCGGTGCCCCCCGCGACCCATGCCGCTGCCACCTGTGCCGCCGCGACCCGAACCGCCGCGACCCGAGCCGCCGCGGCCTTGGGCCTGGTCCTGGCGGCCGGGCTTCCCGCGGCCGCCGGCGCCGAGTCGTCGCCGACGCCCCGCCGCGCCACCAGCCAGATCGCGCACACCTCCTTCGACGCCGGCCACGAGCTGCGCACCGGCGCCCGGATCGACACCCTGGTCTCCGGCGGCGCGGTGCGACTCAAGCACCCGACCCGGACCCGTACCCACGAGGGCAAGAGCTACGAGGTCGGCATCTGGACCTCCGCCTGGGTCACCGAGGCCTTCGGCTTCACCGAGCTGATCCCCAGCTGGCAGGCCAGCACGCCGGGCCGGAGCTGGATCGAGCTCAAGGTCCGGCTGCGCTCGGCCACCGGGGCCGTGGGCTCCTGGGACACCATGGCCCGCTGGGCCTCGGGCTCGCGGGCGATCAAGCGCACCACGTTGGGCAGCCAGGACGACGACCTGGCCGCGGTCGCCGTGGACACGCTGCGCGCCCAGGAGCCCGACGGTGCGGTCGGCTGGCAGCTGAAGGTGCAGCTGATGCGCCCGCGCGGCGGCACCGAGGAGCCGAGCCTGCAGCGGATCGGGGCGATGGCCAGCCGGGTCGCGCCCGTCGGTGCGACGTCGGCGCCGGGCCCGCAGGTCGGCACCGTGCTGGACGTTCCGGCGTACTCGCAGATGACGCACAGCGGCCATTACCCCGGCCTGGGTGGCGGGGGCGAGGCGTGGTGCTCGCCGACCTCGCTGGCGATGGTGCTCGGCTTCCACGGGGCCAACCCGCCCGCGGCCGCGGCGTACGGCGGCGGCGCGCACCCCGACGCCGCCGTCGACTACACCGCCTCCCGCGTCTACGACCACGGGTACGACGGCACCGGCAACTGGGCGTTCAACACCGCCTACGCCGGCACCCTGGTCAGCCGCAGCTACGTGACCCGGCTGCCCGACCTGCGCGCCGCCGAGCCCTACCTCGCGGCCGGCACGCCGCTGATCGTCTCGGTGGCCTTCGGCGTCAAGCAGCTCACCGGCGCCCCGATCAGCTCGACGTCCGGGCACCTGATGGTGCTGGTCGGCTTCACCGCGACCGGCGACGTGGTGGTCAACGACCCCGCGGCGAGCAGCAACGCCGGCGTGCGGCGCACCTACTCCCGGGCCGAGTTCGAGCGGGTCTGGCAGGCCGGCTCGGGCGGGCTGACCTACGTCGTGGAGAAGTGAGCCCGGCCGTGGACCGCAGGCCCTTCGCGGCCGCCGTGTCCACCGCGGTGCTGTCCACCGGGCTGCTGGTGCTGGCGGTGTGGCAGGGCTGGCTCGGCCCGGACGTGGACCGGGGCGCCAACTTCTGCGAGACCGGCAGTGAGGGCTGGGTGCGGCAGCCGGTCAACGCGCTGTCCAACCTCGGCTTCGTCGTCGCCGGGCTGGCGGTCGGGTGGCACGCCCGGCGGGTCGACCGGCTGGGGGCGGTGCTCGCGCAGCGCCGCGGGCTGGGCACCGCGATGGCCTGCCTGGTGGTGCTGCTGGGCCCGGCGAGTGCCGCGATGCACGCGACCGAGTCGGCGCTGGGCGGTGTGCTCGACCTGACCTCGATGTACCTGGTCGCCTCGTTCGCCGCGGCGTACGCGCTGCTGCGCTGGTACCACCTCTCGGACCGGAGCTTCTGGCTGCTCTTCGCCGGCCTGGTCCTGGCGTGTGAGCTGACCGGGCTGTGGCCGCACGAGGTGCCGGTGGTGCTCTACCTGGGCAACGTCGCCTTCGCGGCGCTGCTGGTGCTGGCCATCGTCGTGGAGGTGCGGCTCCACCGGCGGGGCCCGACCCGGACCCGGCTCGGCTACGGGGCCGCGGCGCTGGCGACCATGCTGGTGGCGTTCGTGATCTGGAACCTCAGCAAGGGGCCGCTGTGCGACCCGGACTCGCTGCTCCAGGGCCACGGGGTGTGGCACCTGCTGGGCGCGGTGTCGGCGTACCTGCTGTTCCGGCTCTATGCCAGCGAAGCGTGGGCCAGCGAGGAGTAGGCCGGCCCGGCCTCACACCACCTCGGCCGTGAAGTCCACCTGGTGCCACCCGGTGGCGCCGTTGGGCAGCACCTCCCGGCGTACGCCGGTCTGCACCTGGCCGGCCTTGTCGATGGCTCGCACCAGCAGCACGTGCTCGCCCGGGGCCACCGACACCGTCGTCGCCCACTGCACCCAGGTGTCGTTGGTGCCCGGGCTGGCCACCTCGGCCGCCACCCACGCCCCGCCGTCCAGCGCCACCTCGACGGTGGAGATGCCGATGCTCTGGTGCCAGGCCATCCCCCCGACCCGCAGGTTGCCGGCCGGAACCGTGGCCCCGGAGGCCGGGACGTCGATGCGCGAGGAGAGCTTGACCGGGCCCAGCTCGGACCAGCCCCGCTCGGTCCAGTACGCCGACACGTCGGCGAACCGGGTCACCTCCAGGTCGACCACCCACTTGCAGGCCGAGACGTAGCCGTACAGCCCGGGCACGATGGTCCGCGCCGGGAAGCCGTGCTCGATGGGCAGCGGGTCCCCGTTCATCGCCACCGCCAGCAGGGAGTCGCGGGCATCCGTCAGCGCGACCAGCGGCGTGCTGCAGGTCCAGCCGTCCGCGGAGGTCTGCAGCACCGCGTCCGCCCCCGGCAGGGGGCCCGCCTCCTTCAGCAGGTCCCGGGTCAGCACCCCGCTCCACCAGGCGTTGCCGATGAGCGGGCCACCGACCGGATTGGAGACGCAGTTCAGCGTCACCCACGACTCGGTCAGCCCCCGTGCCAGCAGCTGGTCGTAGCTGAGCTCCAGCTCCCGCTCGACCAGGCCGTGCACGCGCAGCCGCCACGCGGACGCCTCGATCGCCGGCGGCGAGAGGGTGGTGTCGATCCGGTAGAAGTCCTCGTTGGCTGTGCGCCAGGCGGTGACGCCGGGCAGCCCGATCCGGGCCTTCGCCGGCGCGCTGCGGTTGGTCACGCCCGGGATCCGCAGCAGGCTGATGCTCTCCTGGACCGCCCGCGTCTGCTGGCCGATCACCCGGCCGATCGAGCCCGCCGCCACGCCGAACAGGGTGACCCCACCGGCGGCGAGCAGGAAGCTCCGGCGGCCGGGGGCCCCGCCCTCTGGGTCACCCGCCGGGTCGACGGAGTCGCGGGCCGCAGCGTCGCGCGTCAGCGCGCTCGCCAGGACCCGCAGGCACCCCAGCCAGGTGGCCAGGCCCACCCAGATCGGCACGGTCTCCATCGGTCCTGCGCCCCGCTGCGTCAGAACCGCCAGCAGGCCAATCGCCGAGGTGACGACGCAGACCAGCACCGCTTTCCACCACGAACGCCGAGCCCACCAGCCGACGAGCGCGAAGACGACCAGGAGCACCGCCAGCACCGAGCCCTGCAGCACCGCCTTGTCCGCCGCGCCGAACAGCTCGATCGCCGCCTTGACCACCGGGCCCGGGGTCAGGCGCACCACGCCCTCGGAGACCGCGACCAGGGGCCAGGCCCGGATCGTGAGCGCCTCGGCGGCCAGGTAGCTCGTCGCCAGCCCCGCCAGACCGGCGAGCACACCGGCCAACAGCCACGGGCCCAACGAGCGCGACGGGGCCGGGGAGGCCGACGGGGCCGACAGGGACATGGGGACGATTCTGTCTCAGCGGTCCAGGCCTGCGGCATGATCGCCACGTGAGCGATCTTCCGCGAGTCGGCGTGGGCACCGACGTACACCGCCTGGTCGAGGGCGTGCCGATGCACCTGGCGGGGCTCTCGTGGCCCGACGAGCCGGCCGGGCTGGAGGGACACTCCGACGCCGACGTGGCCGCGCACGCCGCGTGCGACGCGCTGCTCTCGGCCGCCGGGCTGGGCGACCTGGGCAGCAACTTCGGCACCAGCGAGCCCGAGTGGGCGGGCGCCTCGGGGACGGCGCTGCTGGCCGAGACGGCGTCCCGGGTGCGGGCCGCGGGCTTCCGGATCGGCAACGTGGCGGTCCAGGTGGTCGGGAACCGGCCGCGGCTGGGGCCGCGGCGCGCCGAGGCACAGGCGGCGCTCTCGGCCGCGGTGGGCGCCCCGGTGACCGTCTCGGCGACCACGACCGACGGGCTCGGCCTGACCGGCCGCGGTGAAGGCGTCGCGGCGATCGCGACCGCGCTCGTCGTCCTGGAGGAGCGATGAAGACGTACGACGGACTGCAGCTGGATGTGCGGGTGCACGGCCCGGGCCCGGAGGCCACAGGCGACCAAGTCGTGACCGTGGCGCTGGCCCACTGCTGGACCGCGGACCGGGAGGACTGGCACTACCAGGTGCTCGACCTGCTCTCCCGCTACGGGCACAGCATCCGGATCCTCACCTGGGACCACCGCGGGCACGGGCAGTCCCAGGACGCGCCCGAGCCCTCGTGCACGGTGGCCAACCTGGCCCGCGACATGGGCGACCTGATCGACCTGCACGCCCCGACCGGGCCGCTGGTGCTGGCCGGCCACTCGATCGGCGGCATGACGCTGATGGCCCTGGCCGAGCAGCGCCCGGACCTCATCGCGCGCACCCGCGGCGCCCTGTTCGTCTCCACCTCGACCGGCGACCTGGACAAGATCACGCTGGGCCTGCCGGAGATGGGGCCCCGGATGCGCGAGCAGCTGCCGGACCTGCTGGCGCGTCGGGCTCGCACCCTGAGCCGACGCCACCGCCGAGCGGCGCCCAGCCTGGAGCGCGCGATCGTGAACCGGTTCCTCTTCGGCGCACCGCTGCGGCTGCGCGATGCCGGGCTGGTGGTCGACCAGCTGGTGGGCTGCCCCCCGGCGACCATGCGGGGCTTCTACAACGACATGCGCGAGCACGGGCGGGCGACCGCGCTGTCGGCGTACGACGAGGTGCCCTGCCGGGTGCTGGTGGGCAGCGAGGACCTGCTGACCCCGGTGGCCCACGCCCGGAAGCTGTCGACCAAGCTGAAGCGGAGCCGGCTGATCGTCGCGCCGGGGGCCGGGCACATGCTGCCGCTGGAGCGCGACCGGCTGGTGACCGAGCACCTGATGGCCCTGATCGAGGGGGCGCGCGGGTCGGCCACTGATGACCCGGATGACCCGGGCGAGCCTGACGAACCGGCTCAGGAGACCGCGAGCCGGTAGCCCCGCTTGACCACCGTCTGCACGGTGCCCGAGCCGATCACCTGACGCAGCCGCGCCACGGCCATCTCCACCGCGTGCTCGGAGTTGGCCGTGCCCGAGGGCAGCGCACCCAGCAGGTCGGCCCGGGGCACCACGTGGCCCGGCTGGTCCGCCAACGCCCGCAGCACCGCCAGCGGCGCCGGGGTGAGCTTGACCTCGCTGCCGTTGAGCAGCACCTTGTCGCCGTGCAGCCGCAGCAGGTGGCCGCCGACCACGTCCAGGCACACCCCCGTCCGGCGGGCCGGCAGCTCCCGCTCCAGCAGCGCGACCATCGCGGCCAGCCGTGACCGGTCGGGCCAGATCGTGGGCACCGACCACTGCTGCAGCGCGGCCGCGGTGACCGGTCCGACGCTCATCGCGAGGACGTCGTCGCGGAAGGCCTCCAGCAGCTCGGCGCACCGCCCGGTGACCTCAGCCGCCTCCAGCAGCGCCCGGACCGCCGGGGCCGCGGTGAAGGTGACCGCGTCGAGCTCGCGGTCGGCCACCAGGTCGACCATCGCGAAGACCGCCGTCGGGTCCGAGGTCGGCTCGACCCGGTAGACGGTGACCACCTGCACGTCCGCCCCCTGGCGGCGCAGCGCGTGGGCGACCAGGGACAGCGACTGGCCGTGCTCCTGGACCACGATCCGGCGACCCGTGAGGTCGCGGCCGCGCAGGTGGGCCAGGACGTCGTCGAAGCACTCCGAGGTCGGCGACCACAGCTCGCGCAGCCCGTTCGCGCGCACCACCCCGACGGTCTTGGGCCCCCGCGCCAGGATCTCGGCCCGGTCCAGATGGGCCACCAGCTGCGGCAGCAGCCCCCACTGCTCCGCCGCCGCCAGCCACGCCTTCATCCCCACCCCGGTGGTGGCCACCAGCATGTCCACCGGCTCGGCGAGCACCTGGCGGGTCGCGGTGCGCAGGGCCTCGTCCTCGGCGCGGTTCACCGCCTCGCGCAGCACCGGGGCCCACTCGACCTCGGCCCCCCGCCGGCGCAGCAGCGCGATCTGCTCCTCGGCCTTGCGGGAGGCGGTGACCCCGATCCGCAGGCCCTCCAGCGTCAGCCGCTCAGTCGCCGGCACGCCGGGCCTGCCGGGGGCCGACGAGCACCATGCCCGACTCGACGCGTACGTCGAAGCTGGCCACCGAGACCTGCTCGTCGTCCAGGCAGCGTCCGGTGCGCAGGTCGAAGGCGTGCTTGTGCATCGGGGAGGCCACGAAGTCCACCTCGCCCCGGCTGCCCACGATCCCCCGGGCCAGGACCGAGGCCTTGGAGAAGGGGTCGTGGTTGCCGAGGGCGAAGACCTCGTCGCGGTGGGTGCGGAACAGCGCCACCGCCTGGCCGTGCACCAGAGCCGCGGCGCCGCGCTCGACCTCGAGGTCGGCGAACCGGCAGACCGGCTCCCACTCCTGCCCGCTCACTGGCCGACCGGGATCGTCGAGCCCAACAGCACCGGCTGGATCTGGCCCCGCTCCACCGAGAAGCTGATCGAGGGGTCGGGAACCTCGGGGGCGTTGACGAACGAGACGAAACGGGCCAGCTTCTGCGGGTCCTCCAAGGTGGCGCGCCACTCGTCCTCGTACGACCCGACGTGCCGCTCCATCGCGGCCTCCAGCTCGGCGCCCAGCCCGAGCGCGTCGTCGACCACCACCTCGCGCACCCGGTCCAGTCCGCCGTCGAGGGACTCGACCCAGGTCGAGGTGCGCTGCAGCCGGTCCGCGGTGCGGATGTAGTACATGAGGAAGCGGTCCAGGTAGCTGACCAGGGTGGCCGTGTCCAGGTCGCCCGCCAGCAGCCGGGCGTGGGCCGGGGTGGCGCCGCCGTTGCCGGCGACGTACAGGTTCCAGCCCTTCTCGGTGGCGATCACGCCGAAGTCCTTGCTCCGGGCCTCCGCGCACTCCCGGGCGCAGCCGCTCACGCCCCCCTTGAGCTTGTGCGGGGAGCGCAGCCCCCGGTAGCGCAGCTCCAGGGCGATCGCCAGGCCGACGGAGTCCTGGACGCCGAACCGGCACCAGGTCGACCCGACACAGGACTTCACCGTGCGCAGCGACTTGCCGTAGGCGTGCCCGGACTCGAAGCCGGCGTCCACCAGCCGCCGCCAGATCGCGGGCAACTGCTCCATCCGGGCCCCGAACAGGTCGATCCGCTGGCCGCCGGTGATCTTGGTGTAGAGGTTGAAGTCGCGGGCGACCTCCCCGATCACGATCAGCTTGTCCGGCGTGATCTCGCCGCCGGGGATCCGGGGCACCACCGAGTAGGTGCCGTTGCGCTGGATGTTGGCCAGGTAGGCGTCGTTGGTGTCCTGAAGCGCCCGGGTGTCCTCGCCCAGCACGTGGCCGTTGAACTGGCTGGCCAGGATCGAGGCGATCACCGGCTTGCACACGTCGCAGCCGCGGCCGCGGCCGTGGGCCTCCACGATCTGGTCGAAACACCGGTAGCCGTGCACGGCGACCAGGTCGAAGAGCTCCTGGCGGGTCAACGCGAAGTGCTCGCACAGCCCCTTGTCGATGACCCGGCCCTGGGCCGCGAAGTGCTCCTCGATGATGTTCTTGACCACCGGCACGCACGAGCCGCAGGTGCTGCCGGCCTTGGTGCACGCCTTCACGCACGAGAGGTCGGCGCACGCGTGCGCGTCATCTCCGTCTGCGCCGGCCAGGACCGCGGCGCCGATGTCGCCCTTGGTCACGTTGTTGCACGAGCAGACGACCGCCTCGTCGGGGAGCCCCAGCTCGGCGCCGTTGCCCGAGCGGGCCGGCAGGATCAGCTCCTCGGGGTTGGCCGGCAGGGCCAGGCCGCTGGAGACCAACGGCCGCAGCACGCCGTACGCCGACGCGTCGCCGACCAGGATGCCCCCGAGCAGCCGGTGCGAGCCGTCCTCGGCCTCGCTCACCACCAGCTTCTTGTAGACCCCGGCCACGGCGTCGGCGAAGACCAGCTCCAGGGCGCCGGGGGTGCTGGCGAAGGCGTCGCCGAAGCTGGCCACGTCGACCCCGAGCATCTTCAGCTTGGTGGACATGTCGGCGCCGGTGAAGGTCCCGGTGCCCGCCAGCAGGGCGTCCACGACCACCTCGGCCATCGCGTAGCCGGGGGCCACGAGTCCGTACATCCGGCCGCCCGGGGCCGCGCACTCGCCGATGGCGAAGACCTGCGGGTCGCTGCTGCGGCACTGCTCGTCGACCAGCACCCCGCCCCGCTCGGCGATGGCGAGCCCCGCGTCGCGGGCCAGCTGGTCCCGCGGCCGGATCCCGGCCGAGAAGACGACCACCTGGGCCTCGATCCGCTCCCCGTCGGCCAGGGCCAGCCCCTCGACGCCGGACTGGCCGGTGATCGCCTCGGTGGCGGCGCCGGTGTGCACGGTGACGCCGAGCTTCTCGATGTGCCGCACCAGGGTGGTGCCGGCGGCCTCGTCCAGCTGCACCGGCATCAGCCGCGGCGCCATCTCGACCACGTGGGTCGACAGCCCCAGCTGCACCAGCGCGTTGGCCGCCTCCAGGCCGAGCAGCCCGCCGCCGATCACGACGCCGGTGGTGGCCGTCGCGGCGGCCTCGCGGATGGCGTCCAGGTCCTCGATCGTGCGGTAGGTGAAGCACCCCTCGAGCTCGCGACCGGGCACCGGCGGCACGAACGCCGCGGCGCCGGTGGCCAGCACCAGCGCGTCGTAGCCCAGCACCTGGCCGTCGTCGAGCAGCAGGGTGCGGGTCGCGGTGTCGAAGCCGGTGACGGTGGTGCCCAGCAGCAGCCGGACCCGCGGGTCGTCGTACCGACCGCTGGGCAGCAGCGAGAGCTGCTCGGCGCTCTCGGCGGCGAAGTAGGAGGTCAGCGCGACCCGGTCGTACGCCGGGCGCGACTCCTCGCCGATCACCCAGATGTCGTGCGTCTCGGTCAGCCCGCGCTCGATCGCGGCCTGGACGAAGCGGTGGCCGACCATCCCGTGCCCGGCCACCACGAGCCGCTGGCGTTGGTGCGTCATGGGCTCTCCTTTCCCAGCAGGTCCCAGCAAGGTTGGGCTGACGCTACGGCCGCCGGTTGTCCCCCGCGTTTCCCTATGTTTCGGGCAGGAAAACCCTGGCTCACCATCTCCCTGGCCCGTCATCCAGCAGCCGGCGTACGACGCCCTCGCACCCGCCGCACCCGGTGGTGGCGCGGGTCCGGGCGCGGACCTCGGACAGGTCGCCGCAACCGCGGATCTGCCCGGCGGTGACCCCCGCGCAGGCGCAGACCTCCACGTCGTCGGGCAGGCTCACCGGGGTCGTGGACGCGGCCGGCATCAGCAGCGCGCCCGGCTCGGCCGGCCCCAGCACGGTGCGCCGGTCGAAGAGCTGGGTCACCAGCCCCACGCAGGAAAGGTCGCCGACCAGGGTGGCCGCCTCGACGACGCCGCCGCGCACGACCAGCTTGCGGTAGCTGCCGGTGACAGGGTTGGCCATCTCCACCACCTCGCCGCGGGCGTGCTCGGGCTCGCCCAGCACCGCCACCTGAAGCCCGGTGGCCCGCAGCCGCGCCACGCTGCGCGACCCGTCGTAGCCGACCCCGGGCACGCCGCACAGGTGCTGAGCCAGCACGGCGGCCTGCTCCCAGGCCGGACCCACGAAGCCGCGGACCCGGCCCCGGTGCTCGGCGCAGTCCCCGATCGCGTGCACCCGGGGGTCGGTCACCGACTCCAGGTGCCCGCCGACCACGATGCCGCGGCGCACCATCAGCCCCGCCCGCCGCGCCAGCGCGGTCGAGGGCCGACCGCCCGCGGTGAGCACGACCAGGTCCGTCGGCAGGTCCACGCCGTTGTCCAGCCGCAGCCCGGCCTCGGTCAGCCGGACGGCCCGGACCCCGGTGTAGACCTGGGTGCCCAGGCGCCGCAGGTCCCGGGCCAGCACCTCGCCGGCCTTGCCGCCCACCTGCCCCGAGAGCAGGTGGGTGGTGCCCTCGACCACCTCGGTGGCCACCCCACGCACCGCGAGCGCCCGGGCCACTTGAAGACCGAGCAGCCCGCCGCCGACCACGACCGCGCGCTGGGGCTCTTGCTGGTCCCCGTGCTGGTGCTCGTGTTGAGCCTCCCGCTCCTCCACGGCCTGGAGCAGCCGGGCGCAGTCCTCGAGGCTGCGGAAGGCGTGCACCGCCTCGTGCACCTGACCGTCCAGGCGCACCAGGCCGCGGATCGGCGGCAGCGTCGGGATGGCGCCGGTGGCCAGCACCAGCCGGTCCCACGGCACGCGGGTGCCGTCGACCAGCAGCACCTCGCCGGCCGCCCGGTCGACCTCCGCCACGCGGCTGCCCAGGCGCAGGTCGACGCCGTGCCGGGCGAACCAGTCCGGGTCGCGGAGCCGCAGCGCGTCGCTGCGGTGGCTGCCCTCCAGCACCGCGGACAGCAGGATCCGGTTGTACGGCGCGTGCTGCTCGTCGCCGAGCACGGTGACCTGACCGGCGTACCCGCCCGCGACGAGGTTCTCCACCAGGCGGGTGGCCGCCATCCCGGCCCCCACCACCACCAGCCGCTCGGTCACGGGACGCTCACCCGGGCCGCGCACACCTTGAACTCCGGCATCCTCGAGGCCGGGTCCAGGGCGTCGTTGGTGAGCCGGTTGGCGCCGGCCCAGTGGAACGGCACGAAGACGGTGTCGGGGCGGATCCCCTCGCTCAGGCGGGCCGGCGCGACCAGCTCGCCGCGCCGGGTCTCGACCCGCACCGGCTCCCCGTCGCAGGTGCCGATCCGCATCGCCAGCAGCGGGTGCAGCTCAACGAAGGGGCCGGTGTCGGGTAGGTCACGGATGCGCCGGGTCTGCGACCCGGACTGGTACTGGGCCAGCACCCGACCCGTGGTCAGGTGCACCGGGTAGTCGCGGTCCGGGGTCTCCGCGGGGCCGCGGTGGTCCACCACGTGGAACCTGGCCCGACCATCGGGGTGGGCGAACGCGTGCGTGAACATCCGGGGGGTGCCCGGGTGGTCGGGGTCCGGGCAGGGCCAGAAGACGCCCTGCTCCTCGCGGATCCGCTGCCAGGTGATGCCCGAGTAGTCCGCCGGCCCGCCCGCCGAGGCCGCGCAGAGCTCGGTGAAGACCTCCTCGGGGTCGCAGCTGAACTCCACCGGCGAGCCCAGGCGCTGCGCCAGGCCGGCCAGCACGTCGAGGTCGCTGCGCACGCCCTCGGGCGGGGTGAGCGCCGCCTGTCGCAGCACGACCCGGCCCTCCAGGTTGGTCATCGTGCCCGACTCCTCCGACCACTGGGTCACCGGCAGCACCACGTCGGCGATGGCCGCGGTCTCCGAGAGCACCAGGTCGCACACGACCAGCAGGTCCAGGGCCGCCAGCCGCTCGGCCACCGCGGTGGCGCGGGGCGCGGAGATGACCGGGTTGGAGCCGTGCACCAACAGCGCCCGCGGGCCGCCGTCGGTGCCCAGCGCCATCAGCAGCTCGTACGCCGAGCGCCCCTTGCCCGGCAGCGAGTCCGGGTCCACCCCCCACACCCCCGCGACGTGCGCCCGGGCCGCGGGGTCCTCGATGGAGCGGTAGCCGGGCAGCTGGTCGGCCTTCTGCCCGTGCTCGCGGCCGCCCTGACCGTTGCCCTGACCGGTGAGGCAGCCGTAGCCGGCGTACTCCCGGCCGCACTGGCCCAGCGCCAGCGCCACGTTGATCCAGGCCAGCACGGTGTCGGAGCCGGTGGCGTGCTGCTCGGCGCCACGGGCCGTCAACACCATCACCCGGCGCCCCGTCAGCAGCGCGGCCAGCTCCCGCACCTCCTCGGCCTGCACCCCCGTGACCCGCTCCACCTGCTCGGGCCACCAGCCGGCCACCGAGTCGCGGACGTCGGCGAAGCCGACCGTGCGCTGGGCGACGTACTCCTCGTCGACCGCACCGGTGGCGACCAGCTGGTGCAGCACGCCCAGGGCCAGGGCCAGGTCGGTCCCCGGCACCGGCTGCAGGAACACGTCGGCGCGCTCGGCGGTGGCGGTGCGGCGCGGGTCGACGACCACGACCCGCCCGCCCCGCTCCCGCAGCCGATCCTGGTGCCGGGCCGCCGGCGGCATGGTCTCGGCCAGGTTGGACCCGACCAGCACCAGGACCTCGGTCCCCTCGATGTCGGCGAGCGGGAACGGCAGCCCGCGGTCCAGCCCGAAGGCCCGGGTCGCCGCCGAGGCGGCCGACGACATGCACCACCTGCCGTTGTAGTCGATCTGGCTGGTGCCCAGCGCCACCCGCGCGAACCGGCCCAGCTGGTAGGCCTTCTCGTTGGTCAGCCCGCCGCCACCGAAGACCGCCACCGCGTCGCGACCGTGCGCGGCCTGCAGCTCGGCCAGCCTGGCCGCCACCGTGTCCAGGGCCTCCTCCCACGAGACCGGGCGGAACGCGCCGGTGGCCCGGTCGCGCAGCAGCGGGGTCGTGAGCCGTTCGCGCGAGCCGTGCAGCCCCGCCGCACTCCAGCCCTTGCGGCACAGGGCACCGCCGTTGACCTCGAACTCCTCCCACGGGCTGACCTGCGGGCTGCGCCCACCCCTCGGACGGCCGGTCAGCCGCATCCCGCACTGCAGGGAGCAGTAGGGGCAGTGGGTCTCGGTCGTGCCGCTGGTGGTCCTGGTCGCGGTGGGGGCGGGGCTGACGGCCACTAGATGCTCGCGCTGGCCAGGCTGGTCGCCGTGGCCCGCCGCCGCAGGTACACCACCCAGGTGACCCCGGCGCAGACCAGGTAGAAGCCGGTGAAGACGGTGAACGCGCCACGGGTAGCCGCCATCGGGTCGCCCACCCACGGGGCCGAGAAGGCCAGCGGGATCACGAAGCCGCCGATGGCGCCGACCGCACCGATCACCCCGATCGCGGCCGAGGCCTGACGGGTGGCCGCCTGCACCGCCGCGGTGCGGGCGGTGGTGCCCGGCGTGGTGGCGCGCTCGGCCTCGTGCCGGAAGATCGCCGGGATCATCTTGTACGTCGACCCGTTGCCGATCCCCGCGCAGCCGAAGATGCACAGGAAGAACCCGAGGAACCAACCGAACCAGGACTGGTTGTCCGTGGCGATCCCCGGGTCGGCGGTCGGGTTGGGGGTGAGCTGGCTCAGCGTCCACAGCACCGCCAGGGTGAACGCGGCCAGCCCGAAGAAGGCGGCCAGCGTCACCCGCGCGCCGCCCCAGCGGTCGGCCAGCCAGCCGCCGAACGGGCGGGTCACCGAGCCCACCGCCGCGCCGAGGAAGGCGTAGTAGGCGAAGTAGACCCCGGTGCCCAGCGGGGCCGGCTCGGGGACCCAGAAGTTCAGCTTGATCAGCAGCGGCATCGCCGCGGAGTAGCCGATGAAGGAGCCGAAGGTGCCGATGTACAGGAACGACATCACCCAGGTCTGCCGGTGGGCGAGCACCTTCAGCTGCTCACGCGGGGAGGAGACGGCCGAGGAGAGGTTGTCCATGAACAGGTACGCCCCCGCGGCCGCGAGCAGCGCCAGGCCGGCGTACACCCAGGCGGCGCGCTGCAGCGCGATGCCCGACTCGCTGGCCTGCACCAGGCCGAAGATGCCGGCGCCGCCGACCAGCACCGGAAGCAGCAGCTGGATCAGCGCCACCCCCAGGTTGCCCCCGGCGGCGTTCAGCCCCAGGGCGGCCCCCTTCTTGGCGGCGGGGTAGAAGAAGTTGATGTTGGCCATCGAGGAGGCGAAGTTGCCGCCGCCGAAGCCCGCGGTGGCCGCGATCAGCACGAAGACCCAGTACGGCGTCTCGGGGCGCTGGACGAACGTGGCGAACAGCAGCGTGGGCACCAACAGCAGCAGCGCGCTGACCACGGTCCAGTTGCGGCCACCGAACTTCGGCACCGCGAACGTGTACGGCAGGCGCAGGAGCGAGCCCACCAGGTTGGGCACGGCCACCAGCAGGAACAGCTGCTGCGGGGTGAAGCTGAAGCCCTGGGCGAGCAGAAAGGCCGAGGAGACGCTCCAGATCAGCCACACCGAGAAGCCCAGGTGCTCGGCGAAGATCGACCAGATCAGGTTGCGCCGGGCGACCTGCCTGCCCCCTCCCTCCCAGAAGTCGGGGTCCTCGGGGTGCCACTCCTCGATCCAGCGGCCGGTACGCCGCGGCGGCGGCGCGGGGGCGATGTCGTCAGTTGCAGCAGCGTGCGGGGTGCTGTGTGTCGTGGTGTAGGTCGTCATGGGCACCAGCGTCGGGACCGCCGGTTTCCACGCCGTGCGCGACCGGACACACTCCGGTCACACTGTTCTCACAACCTCACAGGTCACAGAGGTCGACGACTGACCCAAGCGGCCGTAACACGCTCGACACGTGGGGTTTGTACGGTCCGGCCATGACCCTGTTCGAGGACTACGCGGGCAAGCACGGGGTGCCGTACGACGAGATGTTCGACGGCGAAATGCTGCGTCCTGCCTACCAGGGCGTCCGGTCCACCCTCGCCCAGCTGAGCGAGCCTGAACTGCTGGCTCGGGTCGAGGCGCTCGCGACGAACTACCTCGACCAGGGTGTCACCTTCGACATCGGCGGGGAGGAGCGCGCCTTCCCGCTCGACATCCTGCCGCGGGTGATCGAGATGGATACCTGGTCCACCATCGAGCGCGGGGTCCGCCAGCGGGTGCAGGCCTTGGAGCGCTATCTCGCTGACGTCTATGACGCCGGGCAGTTGTTCGAGGACGGGGTGATGCCGCGTCGGGTGGTGGCCACGTCGTCGCACTTCCACCGAGCGGCTGCCGGAATCAACCCGCCCAACGGGGTCCGCATCCACGTCTCGGGGATCGACCTGGTCCGCGATGCCGGTGGCGAGTTCCGGGTTCTGGAGGACAACGTCCGGGTGCCCTCGGGTGTCTCGTACGTGATGACCAACCGGCGAGCGATCGTCGCGGCCCTGCCCGAGACCTTCGCGGCCCACCGGATTCGGTCGGTCGCGGGCTACCCTCAGCGGCTGCTCACAGCGCTGCGGGCAGCCGCGCCGGCCGGCGTCACCGACCCGACGGTGGTAGTCCTCACCCCGGGGGTCTTCAACGGCGCCTACTTCGAGCACGCACTTCTCGCCCGGACCATGGGCGTCGAACTGGTCGAGGGCCGCGACCTGGTCTGCCGTCGTGGGCGGGTGATGATGCGGACCACCTCGGGGCTGGCCCCGGTCCACGTCATCTACCGCCGCGTCGATGACGAGTTCCTCGACCCGGTGCACTTCCGTGCCGACTCGATACTGGGCTGCGCCGGCATCATCGACGCCGCTCGCGCCGGCAACGTGACGTTGGCCAACGCGGTGGGCAACGGCATCGCCGACGACAAGCTGGTCTACACCTACGTGCCAGACCTGATCCGCTACTACCTCGGCGAGGAGCCGGTGCTCGCGAACGTTCAGACCTGGCGACTGGGCGACGAGGAGGCCCGCGAGGAGGTTCTCGACCGGATCGACGAGCTGGTGGTCAAGCCGGTGGACGGATCGGGCGGCAAGGGCATCGTCATCGGGCCTCAAGCCTCGCGCAGCCAGCTGGACCAGCTGCGGGCGCGGGTCATCGAGGACCCCAGGTCCTGGATCGCGCAACCGGTGGTGCAACTGTCGACCGTCCCGACCTTCGTGGAGGGGGGCATGGGGCCGCGACACGTGGATCTGCGTCCGTTCGCAGTCAACGATGGCCACCGGGTGTGGGTGTTGCCCGGCGGGCTGACTCGGGTGGCGCTGCCGGAGGGGGAACTGGTCGTGAACTCCTCGCGTGGTGGAGGCTCCAAGGACACCTGGGTGATCGCCGGGTCCGGCCGGAGCACGGCACCCACGCCCCGGCAGCAGGTGACGCTCCAGCCGCGTCAGGGTAATCCGCAGAGCACGGGACCCGCGATGGACGACGTCACCCTCCAACAGGACCAGCAGCAGCAACAGCAGGGCCCGCCATGCTGAGCCGGATCGCCGAGTCGATGTTCTGGATCGGCCGCTATGTCGAGCGGGCCGAGGACACGGCCCGGATCCTGGACGTGCACACCCAACTGGTACTGGAGGACCCGGCGATCGACGCGGACGCCACCTGTCGGAGCCTGCTGGCGATCATGGGGGTCGACGCGGCCCCCGAGCAGCCGGCACACATCCCGCTGGTGATGGAGCAACTCGCGTACGACGTTACCGCGCCGGCCTCCATCGCCGCGGCTCTCGCCGCCGCACGAGAGAGCGCCCGGCGGGCCCGCGAAACCCTGTCGACCTCGATGTGGGAGGCACTCAACGTCACCTACCACGCGATCGAGTCCGGCCGGTTCCGGGCGCTGCGGCCGCCCACGACGTTCGCGTGGGTCCGCACCCGGGCCGCCACCATCAACGGCATCGCGGACGCCACGATGACTCGGGACGAGGGCTGGCAGTTCCTGATGCTCGGGCGATGTCTGGAGCGTGCCGACATGACCTCTCGCCTGGTCGCCACCGCCACCGTCGCCGGCAACTCCGGCAGCCCCTGGACGAGCACGCTGCGGGCATGCGGTGCGCACGAGGCGTTCCTGCGCACCTACAAGGGGCTGGAGACCGAGCGCGGGGCCGCGGAGTTCCTGCTGCTCGACCGGCTGTTCCCCAGATCCGTGGTGTTCGCCCTCGACCGGGCCGAACTGGCGTTGAGCAACCTCGAGTCCGGCGGCGCGCGATCCGGCTTCCAGAACGAGGCTCAGCGGCTGATCGGCCGCACCAGGGCTGAACTGGAGTACCGGAACCTCACCGACGTGATGGCCGAGCTGCCCGACGAGATGGAGCGGCTTCAGGCCACCTGCGCGGCGGCGACCGAAGCGATCAGCCGACGGTTCTTCGCAGGGTCCGAGGCGACCGAGTGGCTCGGGGTCCGATCATGACGATGCAGCTGCGGATCGTGCACTCCACGACCTTCGAGTACGACGGGCTGGCCACAGCGTCGTACAACCAGGCCCGGATGACGCCCCGCAACACCCCGCATCAGATCGTGGCGCACACCAGGCTCGAGGTCTCCCCCACCCCTTGGACCTACAGCTACGAGGACTACTGGGGCACCAAGGTGACCTCGTTCGAGGTCCTGGACCCGCACGCCTCGCTCACCGTCGTCGCCACCTGCACCGTGCACACCTTCCGGCCGCCGACCCCCGAGCCCCGACTGACGTGGGACGAACTGCGCTCGGCGGCTGCGGGTGATCGCTGGACCGAGTACCTCACGCTAACCCCCCGCGTGCAGCCTCCGCCGGACCTGACCGACCTGGTGCGGGAGTTGGCCGCCGGCTCCGCGCTGCCCGGTGAGGCCGCGCGCGCCGTGTGTGGGCTGATCCACGACCAGGTGGAGTACCGCACCGACTCCACTCACGTCCGCTCCCATGCCTCTGATGCCTGGGCACAGCGCGCTGGGGTGTGCCAGGACATGGCGCATCTGGTCATCGGTGGTCTGCGCTCGCTGGGCATCCCGGCCCGCTACGTCTCCGGCTACCTTCACCCCCGGCGTGAGCCGATGATCGGCGAGTCGGTGCGGGGCGAGTCCCATGCCTGGGTGGAGTGGTGGGACGACGGGTGGCACCCGTTCGACCCCACCAACAACCGCGAGCCGCACGACCGGTATGTGCTTGTCGCCACCGGCCGCGACTACCGGGACGTGCGGCCGCTGAGCGGGATCTACACCGGCGCCGGCACCCAACGGATGCAGGTCGACGTCCACGTGACCCGCCTGGCCTGACCGCCGTCCGGTCTGCCCGAGGTGCGCCGCGACTAGGCTCGCCGCATGCCGCAAGACGCCACCGCCGTGCTGGACACCGTGTCCTGGGCTGGGGTGATCCTGGCGGCCGGCTCGGGGTCCCGCGTGGGTGCGCTCCGCGACGGGGCACCGGTCAACAAGGTGCTGCTGCCGCTGGCCGGGGTGCCGGTGCTGGCCCACTCCGTGCGCAGTGCGTTGGCCGTGCCCGGGCTGCGCCGCCTGGTGCTGGTGGCCCGACCCGGCGAGGAGGCGGACGTGACGGCGGCCCTGACGCCGTACCTGCCGAGCCACGAAGGCCCCGACCCCGCGCCGGCGCCGGAGGTGGTCCTGGTGACCGGCGGCGCCACCCGTCACGCCTCGGAGTGGGCGGCCGTCCAGGCCCTGCGCCCGCTGATTCAGGCCGGGGAGGTCCGCGTGGTCGCGATCCACGACGGCGCCCGACCGCTGGCGACCTCGGAGCTGTTCACAGCCGTGGTGCTCGCCGCCGCCGCCCACGGCGGCGCGATCCCGGTCGTCCCCGCGACCGGCTTGGTGCGCAGCGACGGGTCGCTGCCGACGGAGGCGGAGCCTGCCGAGTGCGAGCTCGCCGGGGTGCAGACGCCCCAGGCCTTCGACTCAGCCGCGCTCCTGGCCGCCTACGAGGCGGCACAGCGCGACGGCTTCGAGGGCACCGACACCGCCGGCTGCCTGGAGCATCACGAGGACTGGCACCGCGGGCATGGCCGCATCGCCGCGGTCGCCTCGTCGGCGCGGAACCTGAAGGTCACCTTCCCCGAGGACGTGTCCCTGGCCGAGGCGCTGCTGGCCCAGGAGCCCGTCACCGAGCGGTGAGCGCCTCGAGCAGCGCGAGGTCCTCGGGGCCGGAGACCCGCCGGGCCGCTGCCGGCGCCTCGACCAGTCGCACCGGGTAGCGCGAGGCGAGCTCGGCCACGGCGGCGGCGAAGTCGGCGTCCGGCAGGCCCGGCAGGGCAGCGACCACCGGGGCCGGCAGGACCAGCGGCGAGCAGACGCTGCTCAACGCCTCGCGGTCCACCGTGGCCCCGACGAACCCGTCGCGGACCTGCTTGACCGTGTCGGTCACCGGGCGCACCCCGACGACGACCACGCCATCGCGCACCGCCTCGTGTGCGAGGGCGACGATGAAGTCGACCGGCGTCATCGGGCACAGCGGATCGTGGAGCACCACAGCCGTGCCCAGTGACTGCAGGTACGACCAGTCGGTGTCGGAGTCGAGCATCCGTACGCCGGACTCCCCGAGCGCCCAGGCCGCACAGGCCACCAGCGACTCCTTGTGGATCAGCGCGAACGGCAAGGAGCCGCGGCCCTGCTCCACCACCAGTCCCACCGGGATCGGCACGTCGTCGTCGTGCTCCCAGCACGGTGGATCGGTCGAGGCTTCTGGTGAAGCCTCGACCGACACCTCGACCCGAGGGTGCTGCGTCAGGAGGCGAGAACCTCGTCGAGGATGGCCTCGGCCTTGTCCTCGTTGGTCCGCTCGGCGAGCGCCAGCTCCGAGACCAGGATCTGACGAGCCTTGGCCAGCATCCGCTTCTCGCCGGCGGACAGGCCACGGTCGCGCTCGCGGCGCCACAGGTCGCGGACGACCTCGGCGACCTTCATCACATCACCGCTGTGCAGCTTCTCGAGGTTCGCCTTGTAGCGTCGCGACCAGTTGGTGGGCTCCTCAACGTGAGCGGCCCGCAGCACGTCGAACACTCGGTCCAGACCCGCCTTGTCCACCACGTCCCGAACACCGACCAGGTCCAGGTTGCACGCCGGCACCCGCACGACGAGATCCTGCTGGGCAACGATCCTCAGGACCAGGTACTCCCTGTCCTCCCCTTTGATCTTCCGCATCTCGATGTCCTCGATGATGGCGGCCCCGTGATTGGGGTAGACGACCGTCTCGCCCACGGTGAAAGTCATATGTTCAGTTCCCCTTTCCAAGTGACGAGTCTAACACGTCTCAGCAACACCCTCCGACGCGTTTCCGCAGGTCAGAGCCACAATGGGGGCTTGACAGATCCCATGTTGGTGTGGTGGCGGAAATCCCGGGCCGCCGAAACGCTACGCTGACGCCATGGTTATGCCCCTGCGCCGCAAGGCCGCTTTCGCCTGCCTTGCGATCCTGTTCGTGCCCGTGCTGAGCTCCTGCGGTTTCGACTACGCGACCAACCGCGAGTACACCCCCAGCGTCGGGGCCAACAACCGTGACGGCCAGGTCGACGTCCTGAACGCGGTGATCGTCGCGCCCGAGGACGGCAGCGGCGTCTTCATCGCCTCCCTGTCCAACAACTCGGTGACCGAGGACGCCTCCTTCGACGAGATCTCCTCCGAGGCCGGGCTGACCTTCGAGGGGCTGACCCCGATCGCGCTGGCGCCCAGCGGCTTCGTGAACCTGGCCGACCCCGCCTCCGAGACCGTGATCGCCGCGACCGGCGAGTTCGCGCTCGGCGACTTCGTGCCGGTGACGCTCACCTTCGGCAACGGCGAGGCGATCTCGCTGAAGGTGCCGGTGGTCGGCAACTGCGGTGTGTTCGCCGAGATCCCCGGCCTGCCCGCGGGCGCCGAGCGGTGCCTCGAGGAGCCCACCGAAGAGACCCACTGAGTCTGCCGCGCCGCGATTGAGTCTGCCGCGCTGAGAAGAAGTCGCACTGAGAAGAACTGGATAACGAGGTAAGGCTGCCGAGATGACCTACACCCTGATCCTGCTCCGCCACGGCGAGAGCGAGTGGAACGCCAAGAACCTGTTCACCGGCTGGGTGGACGTGGCGTTGACCGACAAGGGCCGCGCGGAGGCGGTCCGCGGCGGCGCCCTGATGGTGGAGGCCGGGGTGTTGCCCGACGTCGTGCACACCTCGCTGCAGCGGCGCGCGATCAACACCGCGTGCCTGGCGCTCGACGCCGCCGACCGGCACTGGATCCCCGTACGTCGCAACTGGCGGCTCAACGAGCGCCACTACGGCGCGCTCCAGGGCAAGGACAAGAAGCAGACGCTGGAGGCCTACGGCGAGGAGCAGTTCATGCTCTGGCGCCGCTCCTTCGACACCCCGCCCCCGGCGATCTCGGACGACGACGAGTTCGCCCAGACCGGGGACCCCCGGTACGCCGACCTCGGCGACGACCTGCCCCGCACCGAGTGCCTCAAGGACGTCATCGCCCGGTTCCTGCCCTACTGGGAGGGCGACATCGTGCCGGACCTCAAGGCCGGCAAGACCGTCCTGGTGGCCGCGCACGGCAACAGCCTGCGCGCCCTGGTCAAGCACCTGGACCAGATCAGCGACGAGGACATCGCCGGCCTGAACATCCCCACCGGGATGCCGCTGGTCTACGAGCTGGACGAGGACCTGCGGCCGATCAAGGCCGGGGGCACCTACCTGGACCCGGAGGCGGCGGCCGCCGCGGCGGCCGCGGTGGCCAACCAGGGTCGCTGAGCCCTCGCCACACCACGACAGGGTTGACGGCCGGTCCGGCCGTCAGTCCTGCGGCGTGTGCTCACCGGTGACCACGAAGATCACCCGGTTGGCCACCGAGACCGCGTGGTCGGCGATCCGCTCGTAGTACCGGCCCAGGAGGGCGATGTCCACCGCGGCCTCGACGCCGTGCGTCCAGTCGTCGGAGAGCAGGTCGGTGAAGCTGGACCGCCGGAGCCGGTCCATCTCCTCGTCGTCCTGCTCCAGCTCGTGGGCGGCGTCGACGTCCCGCTCGCTGATGATGCTCACCAGTTGCTCGACCATGTGCTCGGCGACCTCGGCCATCCGGGCGATCGTGGGCCGCATCTCCTCCGGCACCGCCTGGTTGGGCACCCGGAGCCGGGCGATCTTGGCCACGTGCACCGACAGGTCGCCCATCCGCTCCAGCTCGCTGACCATGCGCAGCCCGGCCACGATCAGGCGCAGGTCGCCGGCCACCGGCGCCTGCAGCGACAGCAGGGCGAACGACTTGTCCTCGACCATCTCCCGCGCCCGGTCGATCTCGGCGTCGGCGGTGATCACCCGCTCCGCGGTGGCCGCGTCGCTCTCCAACAGGGCGGTGGTGGCGTCTTCGACGGCGATCCGGACCAGATGACAGATGTGGGCCAGGTCGTCGAAGACAGAGTCCAGCCGCTCGTGAAAAGCCTCGCGCATGAGGCGCACCGTAGGCACCCTCGGTGACCAGTCGGCGCTGACTGGTGAACACCACGTGAACAGTCGAGGACCGGACGGCTTCGAACGTGAACCCGGAACGCGCGCCCGTACGATCGAGGCGTGGACCCGACCATGCAAGCGGCCCTGGCTGCCCTCGTCGGCCTCGCCGTCGGCTCGATCGGGGTGATGGCCTGGCACGTCAGCGACCGGCAGCAGAAGGTCGAGCACATCTCGGAGCAGCCAGTGCTGCCGGCCGGCGTGGCCACGGTGCTCTCGGTGCTGCGCAGCAGCGCGGTGGTGGTCGACGGGCGGGACGTGGTGCTGAAGGCCTCCGCTCCGGCGTACGCCCTGGGCCTGGTGCGCGGCCGGGAGCTGGTGGTGCCCGAGCTGGCCGAGCTGGTCCGGGTGGTACGCCGCGACGGCCAGATCCGCGAGACCGAGATGACCCTGACCCGGGAGCTGATCGCGCCGCGCACGGTCACCGCGCGCGTCGCGCCGCTGGGTTCGCAGCTGGTGCTGGCCCTGCTCGAGGACCGCACCCGGGAGCGCCGGGTGGAGGCGGTGCGCCGCGACTTCGTGGCCAACGTCAGCCACGAGCTCAAGACCCCGGTGGGCGCGATCCGGCTGCTGGCCGAGGCCGTCCAGGAGGCCGCCGAGGACCCCGAGGCCGTCAAGCGGTTCGCCGGCCGGATGCAGATCGAGAGCAACCGGCTGACCGAGCTGGTGCAGCAGATCATCGAGCTGTCCCGGCTGCAGTCCGCCGACCCGGTGGACACCCAGGCCCGCGTGGACGTGGACGAGGTGATCGAGCTGGCCGCCGACACCAGCGCCATGGACGCCGCGGCCAAGCGGATCCGGCTGGTCACCGGCGGCGCGCAGGGCCTGGCGGTGCGTGGCGACTACCAGCAGATCGCGGCCGCGGTGACCAACTTGGTCGCCAACGCGGTGACCTACTCGGGCCCGAGCTCCTCGGTGGTGGTGACGGTCAAGGGCGCCGAGCGGACCGTGGAGATCTCGGTGATCGACCAGGGCATCGGCATCCCGCCGGACGAGATCGACCGGATCTTCGAACGGTTCTACCGGGTCGACCCCGCGCGCCACCGCTCCACCGGGGGCACCGGCCTGGGCCTGTCGATCGTCAAGCACGTGGCGGCCACCCACGGTGGCGACGTACACGTGTGGTCGGTGGAGGGTCAGGGCTCGACGTTCACCCTCACCCTGCCCCGGTTCACCCCCCCAGTCTCGGATCCCAAGCACACCGCCGAGGAGAATCTCGGCAGCGACACCAGCAAGACCAGCGAGACCAGCGCGCCGGACGGCGCGCGGGACCAGGAAGGCATCAGATGACCCGCGTACTCGTCGTCGAGGACGAAGAGAGCTACTCCGACGCGCTCTCCTACATGCTGCGCAAGGAGGGCTACGAGGTGGCGATCGCGGCCACCGGCACCGAGGCGCTGCTGGAGTTCGACCGCAACGGAGCCGACATCGTGCTGCTCGACCTGATGCTGCCCGGCGTGCCCGGCACCGAGGTGTGCCGACAGATCCGGGCCAGCTCCAACGTCCCGGTCATCATGGTCTCGGCCAAGGACGACGAGGTGGACAAGGTGGTCGGCCTGGAGCTGGGCGCGGACGACTACGTCACCAAGCCCTACTCGCCACGCGAACTGGTGGCCCGGATCCGGGCCGTGCTGCGCCGCGGCCAGGACGTGGAGCTGCTGCCCGACACCCTGGAGGCCGGGCCGGTGCGGATGGACGTCGAGCGCCACGTGGTCACCGTCAACGGCCACCAACAGCGGCTGCCGCTGAAGGAGTTCGAGCTGCTGGAGATGTTCCTGCGCAACCCGGGCCGGGTGCTGACCCGCGGCCAGCTCATCGACCGCGTGTGGGGCTCGGACTACGTCGGGGACACCAAGACCCTGGACGTCCACGTCAAGCGGCTGCGGGCCAAGCTCGAGCCGAACCCCTCGGAGCCGCAGTACCTGGTCACCGTGCGCGGGCTGGGCTACAAGCTCGACCTGTAGGCGCCATCGGCGACCGGTGTTGGCATTGGTCTAGACCAGAATTGACGCGCCGCCCGCGCAGCGCGGACGTTTGCCCCATGACTCGCACCCAGACCCTGCGCCAACTCCTCTCCCCGCCGATGCTGGCGGCCCTACTCGTACTGTGCCTGGCCGTCGGTGGCACGGCGTTCGCCGCCGGCAAGATCACCGGCAAGCAGATCGCCAAGGACACCGTGACCAGCGCCAACATCAAGAACAAGACGATCAAGACCAAGGACCTCTCCCCCAGCGCGCTCAGCGGCCTGACCGGGCCAGCCGGACCCGCCGGGCCCGCCGGTGCCACCGGGCCCAAGGGCGACACCGGGCCCAGCAACGCCTACGTGGTGCGCCGCAGCAACGGTGCCGGGGCTCAGCCCGCGAACGCGAACATCGCCGTCAAGAGCCTCACGGTGCCGCCCGGCAAGTACACGGTGGTCTCCAGGCTGGGACTCGACGACATCAGCGGCAGCCCCACGACCGTGGAGTGTCAACTGACCTCCGGTGCCTTGGTGTTCGACAGCACCTACGTGACCGCGACCGGCGATGTCGGCATCTGGTCGTGCGTGAACATGGCCGCGGTGGACCTGCCGGCCGGCGCGACCATCACCCTTCGGGTATTGACGCCCCCCTCCAGCCAGGTGCGGTTCGGCGCGAACGCCACCATCATGGCCACCAAGGTGGGCGACCTGACCCTGACCACCTCGGCTGGCAACGGCTGAGCCAGACGCGGGGATCGTCGGCGTCCAGCCAGTGCGGCCGCTGCCCCGCGGTGACCAGGTGCGCACCCGCACCACGGCGTACAAGCACGACGCCCCTCCCGACGCCCACGACGTCATCACCGCAGCATCGCGTAGGGCGCTGTCGTGATGACGCTCTGCGGCGACGTCATCACCGCAGCGGGGCATAGGTCCCAGTTGTGATGACGTCCCGGGGGCGCGAGCGCGGGTTGCGTGGGCGGTACGGCGCGGGGGGCGGCTCAGGCGCGGCGCGGAGGGGTGGACGCCGAACCCCTGCAGGTGCGCCAGGGCGTACTCGAGCAGGGCCGTCAGCTCGGTCAGGCCGGGGGTCACGGCCTCCTCCAGATCGGACCACGAGCTGACCAGCGGACGGTTCCGGCCCCGATCCCTCCGGGCTCGCTTAGGCGGTGTCGGGGGCTGGTCCGCTCCCTGTGTTGGGGGCTGCGCCAGCCTCTGGTCCGCCCTCTGTGCCGGCCTCTGGTCCGGCCTCCAGCCAGCCGCGGAACGCCTCCAGGTTGGCGGTCGACTCACCGCGCGAGGTCCGCCACTGCCACTCCTTGCGGATCGCGGTCGCGAAGCCCAGCTCCAGGATCTGGTTGAACGACTCCTCGGAGTAGCTGAGCACCGAGCCGAGCAGGCGGTCCAGCTCGTCGCCGGTGACTGCGGCCAGGGGCAGGCGCGCGTCCAGGTAGATATCGCCGGAGGCGTCGACGGCGAACGCGACGGCGTACATCTTCAGGTTGCGTTCGAGCAGCCAGCGGTAGACCCGGGCGTGGTTCTCGTCGGGGTTGCGGCACACGAACGCGTGCACGCCCAGCGCGTGCGGCCCGACGTCGAGCCGGAC
>ERZ1645187.424-NODE-424-length-41440-cov-10.281745_pt1 | contig 41440 bp, 34 predicted proteins | sample MGYA00575352_ERZ1645187 | MGnify/ENA primary metagenome ERZ1645187 (study PRJEB40837, sample SAMN11349314) | freshwater sediment metagenome | isolation source: river sediment | host: Sediment | place: India: Wazaribad , New Delhi | collected 2017-02-21 ... | reverse complement strand
AAGGCGACCGAAATCCCCTTTACCGATCCGAAGATTTTCTCGTTGATTTCTTCAGGACGGACGATGGGCTTATTCCAACTCGAAACGTCAGGAATGAAAAAAGCCATTTTGGACCTTAAACCGTCTTCGTTTGACGATGTCGTGGCGTTATTGGCGTTATTCAGACCGGGCCCGATGGACAACATTCCATCTTATGCCGCTCGTAAAGAAGGCAAAGAGAAACCGACCTACATTAACCCGGATTTAAAAGACATTTTGTCTTCGACCTATGGCATCATTGTTTATCAAGAGCAAATCATGCAAATCGCCGTTAAAATGGCGGGATTCTCGATGGCGGACGCCGATTCGTTCCGTCGCGCCATTTCCAAAAAAGACTCTGAAAAACTCTCCGGTTTGCAAAAAGCCTTTATCGGCGGAGCGGTCCGTCAGGGCTATAACGACAAACACGCCGAAAGCGTCTTTAATCACATCTATAAGTTCGCTGATTATGGCTTTAATAAATCCCACTCAGTGAGCTATGCCATCTTGGCTTGCCAAATGGGTTACCTAAAGGCGTTTTATCCTGCTGAATTCTATGCTGCAATTTTGGAAACAGCCAGTGGTTCCAATGATGTCAAATTCGGCGAATACATCAGCGAAATTAAGGAACAAAACATTCGTTTATTGCCTCCCGATATTAATACCTCAGCAGCGTATTTCTCGGTGGATAGCGATGCGTTGCTATTCCCCTTATCCGCGATCAAAAACGTTCCCAATGCCATCGTTAAAGCGATTGTCGACGAACGGCAAAGAGGACCCTATAGGGATTTCTTCGATTTCGTCGATCGGCTTTCACTTTATAAGATTTCCGGCGTCCATGTCACACGCTTAATCGAAGCGGGTTGCTTTGACCGTTTGGAAAAATCCAGAGCATCCCTGATTGCTTCGATTCCGGCGGCATTCCAATTTGCCTCCATGCGCCACGGCGAAAACGGACAAATGCCGATTGATTTATCCTTCTTACCGAAACCGGCCTTAGTTCGCGCCAAAGACGATCCGCTTGAAAACCTCAACCGTGAATACGAAGTCATCGGAATGATGGTCAGCGGCTCCCCATTACGTTATAAGAAAGACCAATTAGCGGCGTATAAAGTCGTGGATATGTCGAGCGTCAAAGAACGTTACGATACGCTGAATATCGCCGGTATCCTCAAATCCAAGAAAATCATTAAAACTAAAAAGGGACAACCGATGGCGTTCCTCTCCGTCTATGACGAAACCGGAGACATGGAAATCGTCGTCTTCCCCAATGTTTTCACCGAATGTGCGCAAATGCTTGAAAAGAATGCCACCTTGATTATTACGGGTCATACCGACCGTGAGAAAAAAGGCAATTTTATTGCCGATAAAGTGCGATTATTGGAGGGCTAACGATGCACAAACTGCTGATCATCGACGGAAATTCATTGCTTTTCCGTGCTTACTACGCGACGGCCTATCCCGGCAAAACATTGATGCAGACCAAAGACGGGGTTGTCACCAACGCGATTTTTGCTTTTGCTAATATGATGTCCAAAATCATTTCCGGATTATCCGGAGATGAACATATTTTGGTGGCGTTTGATACCGGAAAGAAAACATTCCGTCACAAAGAACTGGAAGCTTATAAAGCCAACCGAAAACCTGTTCCATTGGATTTAATTTCTCAAATGCCAATTGCCCGCGAGTTTTTGAAATCGTTGGGCGTTTTCGTTTCCGAAATGGAGGGCTTTGAAGGCGACGATGTAGCCGGGACTGCCGCCATTGTCGGTGCGGCCAGCGGTTACCAAGTCAGCCTCTATACCAGCGACCGTGACTTTTTACAACTCATCGGCAAAAACGTCGAAGTCAACCTTCTCAAAAAAGGCCTCAGCGATATCCAAGTGATGGATGAAGCGGCTTTATTTGCGGAATGGGGACTTAAACCCGAACAAATCGTTGATTACAAAGGTTTATGCGGCGATGTCAGCGATAATATTCCTGGAGTTCCCGGAATCGGTGACGTGACCGCTGTTAAACTCATTCAACAGTACGGAAACTTGGAAGCCATCATCTCAGCGGCCAATGCCGACCAAATCAGCGGAAAACTCGGCGAAAAGATCAAAGCCAACCAAGAAATCGCGCGTCTTTCGCGCCATTTAGCCGAGATTCGCACGGATATTGATCTACCTTTTAAAATCGAAGCGACCTTCTATGAAGGCTACGATTTTGACCAGTTAAATGCTTTTTGCCAGAAATACGAACTGCGCTCTGTCCTCAACAAAATCAATCCTCGTTTCAAAAAAGAAGCCAAATCCCAAGAGCTCTTAACACCGGTTGTTGTTTCCTCTACAGCAAACTTCAAATTCGGTCATGAATTGGGCGTTGCTTTGGATATGGAAGATACTAATTACCATCGGGCAGCAATTTTTGGAATGTCGCTCTATAACGGGCACGATTTAATCTACATCGCTCTCGAAGATTTGAGAAAAGACACCAAACTGCTCGAAGCTTTGGCAGATGCTTCGATTGAAAAATACTGTTTTGATTACAAGGCTTTGAAATGCGCTTTGCATCTTCACGGCATCGAAATCGAAGGTTTGGTCTTTGACGTCCTCTTAGCGGCTTATTTATTGGATTCCTCGCTCAACAACGCCCCAACCTCGATTTTCTCGTTCTTTGGGGTCGATATCACCGTTCCCGGAGCCGAGTCTCTGAGTTTATTGCCGCAAGGTAATGTCGATCAAACATCATTGATTGCTTACCATAGTTTACGGATTGCTGCAAAAGCCAATGCCGAACTCGAAAAAATCGAATCACTTGGTCTTTACCATGGGGTCGAACTTCCCTTAGCAGGAGTTCTCGCCAAAATGGAACTCGAAGGGTTCCCGCTTGATCGCAAAACGCTTGTCGATATCGGATCGAACTTTAAAGTAAAGCTGGATGCCCTGACTCAAGAAATCTATGAACTTGCGGGTGAAAGTTTCAATATTGCATCTCCAAAAAAAGTCGGAGAAATCCTTTTTGATAAACTCGGTTTAGCCGGGAACAAAAAATATTCAACCTCCGTCGATGTTTTGAAGTCTTTGGTGGACAAACACCCAATCGTAAGCAAGATTTTGGAACACCGCAAATACGCCAAATTATTATCGACCTATATCGAAGGTTTGGTGACTCAAATCTATCCCGATGGAAAATTGCATGCGATTTTCAATCAAGCATTGACCACAACGGGACGCCTTTCTTCGAGCGAACCGAACTTGCAAAACATCTCGATCCGCGATGAAGAAGGAAAGCTCATCCGGAAAGCATTCTTTTATAAAGAACCCGAAATGAACATCATGAGTTTCGACTATTCGCAAATCGAACTTCGTGTTTTAGCAAGTTTAAGCAATTGCCATAATCTCATCGATGTTTTTAACCATGACGAAGATATCCATACCGGAACCGCCAAGCGTGTTTTCCATATCGAAGGCGATGTCACATCGGCTCAACGCCGTAAAGCCAAAGCCGTCAACTTCGGTATTGTCTACGGAATCTCTGACTGGGGTTTAGCCGATCAGCTCGAAATTTCCCCCTTTGAAGCCAAAGAAATCATTGCGGCGTTCTACGCCACTTATCCCGAAGTCCGAACCTATTTCACGCAAATCGTCGCGGATGCCGAAAAGAATGGATATGTTTCGACACTGCTCGGACGTCGCCGCTATTTACGGGAACTTCATGATGCCAACTACCAAGTCCGTGAATTCGCCAAACGGGCGGCCATGAACGCTCCGATTCAAGGTACCGCCGCCGACTTGATCAAAATTGCCATGGTCAAGATTGACCGTGCGTTGACCGAAGGTAAATTCAAAACCAAATTAGTACTTCAAATCCACGACGAACTTTTATTCAAAGTCCCCGATGATGAAGTCGAAAAAGTTTTCCCATTGATCGAAGGATTGATGGAGAATGCCATTGAGTTGAAAGTCAAATTAGTTGCCGAAGGCAGTTACGCGAAAAATTGGCATGAAGCAAAGTAGGTGGAACTATGCCTGAACTCCCCGAAGTCGAAACAATCCGTCGTATGCTTTGTCCCGTCGTGATTGGCGCCACAATTACCCGTGTGGAAGTCTTTTACCTTCCCATGATTCATACCGATTTAGAGACGTTTAAAGCCGATTTGCAGGGAAAAACCTTCACCGATGTGACACGGATCGGGAAATTCTTGATTTTTCACTTATCCGACAATCTCGTCATTGTCTCTCACCTTCGGATGGAAGGCCGGTATATGGAAATGGACGAAAGTGAACCCAATTCGCGGTTTGCCCGCTTAGTCTTCCACTTTGCGGACGGACGGAAACTTTGCTATGACGATTCCCGTTGTTTTGGAACGATGGAATTGACGACCGAAGCCCACTATAAAAAAGTCCCCTCGCTCACAAAATTGGGACCTGAACCCTTTGATGTTCATCGTGTCTCTTACCTCTATGACCGCATAAAGAAGAGTTCACGTCCGATTAAACAATTACTCCTTGATCAATCGATTTTATCAGGCTTAGGAAACATCTATGTCGATGAAGTTCTTTTCAGAACGAAACTGCATCCTTTGACTCCCGGAAAATTGCTCACTGAAAAAGATGCAAAACGGATTTTAGAAGCTTCCAAAAAGGTATTGACCGACGCCATTGAAGAAGGCGGATCAACCGTGAGAACCTATCATGCGATGAACGGCATCGATGGTATGTTCCAAAATAATCTAATGGCCTATGGAAAAGCCGGAGAACCGTGCATCCGATGCAAAACGCCACTTCAAAAAATGATGGTCGGCGGGCGCGGAACCACTTATTGCCCTCATTGCCAACGGAATCGGGCCTGGGCTCTCGTCATCGGCATTACCGGAAAAATCGCATCGGGAAAATCCACCGTTCTGTCGTTGTTTGAAAAAGAAGGTTTTAAGGCCCTCTCAAGCGACGCTATCGTGCATGATTTGTATTCCAAAAAAGAATACGTCGAACGTTTAGTAAAAGCCTTTGGTTCCAGTATCGAAAAAGGCGGTGTCATTGACCGCGCTGCATTGGCCGATGTGGTCAGAGACAAACCCCAATTAAAACGCAAACTTGAACGCATGGTTCACCCATGGGTTGAAGAAGTCATTATCCACGAAATTCAGAATAGTTCCCGTGGGGATTTGGCCATCGAAGTCCCCTTGTTATATGAGGCTCATTTGGAATACCTTTTTGACGCTGTCATCGCGGTCAGCGTGACTGAAAAAACACAACGGAAAAATTTGAAGAACCGTGGAACAAAAAACATTAACCAAGCCTTGCTTTTAAATGCGAACAATCAGTTCTCTGAATATGTTAGTAAGGCCGATTATGTCGTCAAAAACAATAGCACTCTGGATGCTTTGAAACAACGCGTCCATGAAGTCAGCGAAAAGATTAAAAAAGAAAAAGCCCCGAAGGGCTTCTAATAAATGCTGAGACCTTTGAGTTCGATGGGCGCTAAGCACATCGCTTGAAGTAACCGCTTGAGTTGATTGGCCCGGATGCGGGCGTTATCGTTTCCCCCATACATCTTACCAATTTCTTCGAAGGTAAAGTCACTCGTGAAAAGAGTGATTTTTTCTTGTTTGGAACGCTCAGAAAGAATCGGGAAAATGATCGTGTCGCGCACATAGTCGCTTTTGTATTCATTTCCGAAATCATCCAACACTAAAACGGGCACATTGATGTAAAGATCCAGGGTTTTGCGGAATACTTCTTTTTGCTCAAAAGACATATCCATTAATTCCTTGACGCGTGTGGGAGTATTCAAGAAACAAATAGGTCCTTTTTTGGCACGAACCAATTCATTGGCGATCGTTGCCGCCAAATAGGATTTTCCAGTTCTGGGATTGCCGGAAAGAAAGAGCCAACGTTTAGACGTTCCTTGAATGACTTTATCGGCCGCCATGATGACTTCCATGCGTTCAGCGGCTTTATCGAGATTATCAAAGAAACCGTTGCGCCACTCTTCGGGGAAATCACTGAGAGGATATTGAATGTCTTGTTCCCATTTTTTCAGAATCTTTTCACAAGGTGCATACGAACGTTCCAAAAACTTGCCGTCATAGCTCAAACGAAGTTGGAAATGCGGGCGTTCTTTCGCGCACTTGGCCACTCCGGGACATTTTGCACAGTAATGAATGTCTTCTTGAAGTTCCAAGAACGCAGCAATATTGTCTTTGACAATTTTGTTGGTGACATTGAGGGCTTTGATTTGGTTGTAGACTTCAGGGTCTTCCTTGAGGTCATTAAAGGACTTTTCGATAAACGAAGAAAGGTCTTCGATTTTCATATCCGGGACTTTGATTTTATCCATCGATGGTTACCCTTCCTTCTTCTTATATTTTGCCAACACTTTTTCCAATTCTTCAAGACTTTCGGAAGGTTGGGTCGGTTTCTCTTCGTTTGAGGTATCTTCAACGGTTTCGGGTTTTATCTCAACTTTGTTTTCGGGTTTCGGGGTTTTGCGACGGCTGAGGACGCTCTTTAAGTAATTCATCGCATCCAAAGCGCTGATGATTTTTTCACGCGCTAACGAAGCAGCGATTTTTTCGCATAATGCACGCGAGAGAACGTTTTTATTGACGGCCAAGACATAGTCAACTAAGGCGTTAATCACGCTGTTGGGCAAAGCAAACTTTCCGGACAAGTCATCAATCAGAATGAGGTCGGGTTTGGCCGGGCTGGTGTTGTTTTGTTTGACACGGAGATAATCTTTCGGCGAAATCGTTTCCATCAATTTGACTTTTTCCGCCAAAGCGGTCGCGGAGGTTGGAAGGTTCCCCTGGTTATTCACCTTTTTGCGAGAGAACGGATAACGGGATTCTTCACGGCATAAATCACCTAGACGGTAGAAGTCGATGCGACTTTCTTTCGGGGCTTCAGGCGAATAAGCAGAAAGAACGTGTTCCGCCATCGTTTCTTCATCGATTCCGTATAAAGCGGCAACGCGTTCGATTTCGTCGAGCTGAGCTTTTAAAAACGCGGTTTTCTTTAACATTCCCTTGGTTTCGAGGACTTGGAAGAAGCTATTGAAATCGAAGGTTGTATCCAAATGGCCGAAAGAACGACGTTTTGCCGTGCTTTTGGCGGTGACTTTAAACGAAGCATCATTTAAATCGGGACGGAAGACATCCGCAAAGCGGGCGGAAATTTCAGTTTGGCCGGCAACGCGGTCATCCCCACGGAAAGCAATGGACAAACGGGAGGCTTCTTTCTCACCCAAGTATTGGCTTAGAAGACCGGCGAATAAAGCGTCTTCAAAAAAGAGTGCGGGACTCTTTGGCGCATAAAGCTCATAGGTGAAGAAACGGATGCCGTTTTCTTCTTTGAAAAATGTCTTCAATAAACCAACGGCTTCCAAAGCGGCGCGGGCCTTGCTGAATTGGCCGGCACTCATTTGCATCATATTAAATAAACGTTCATGAGACGAAAGGTCCGAATAACCTTGTTCGCGTTCACTCCAAAGGGTAAAAAATAACGCTGTCGCAGAAAAACCGACGAGCGGTTGGTAGAGTTCACAAAGGACCTTACGGTCAAAATCGGTGAGGATCGACGCAAGACGGATCTCGAGATAATCTTCGGGGCTTAAAAACTCCATGGTTGGGCTCCTTCACAGAAAGTAAGGCTATTATAACACGCTAAAAATGGGAGATTCCATTGGAAAAGAGGCTTCTTTTCGGTCTTTTTTCGCGTGTGTATGTGGATAATTAACCCCCAAAGTGGAAAAAAGTCCCATATAAACGAAAAAAAACGCTGGTGGAAAAATGAGTCTACGAAAATCGACTTTTCCTATTTTAAATTTTTATTTTTTTGGTTGTTGTCAGCACCGCGGGTTAATGCTAGTATAAAAGCGCAAAAAAGGAGTACCTCAATGGCAGCAAAAGAAACTTGGCGGGAATTGAACACCGATAACATCGAGACTGCGGATGTGATTATCATGGGCGTTCCCTTCGACGAGAATGTTTCGTGTGGTCGCGGAGCCGCGTTGGCCCCGAACAAAATGCGGGAACTTTCAGCCTATTTACCCCCGGTCACGGAAGAAGGAAAAATTCTTCTCGGAACTACCGTATGCGACTTTGGCGATGTCGAAAAAAGCGACCACGAAAACGTGGTTCAATATTTCAACCGTGTCGCCGCGAAAGCCAGTAAGATTTTTGCCCTTGGTAAATTCTCCGTTTTTATCGGTGGCGATCACTCGGTCAGCATTCCCTTACGGAAAGCATTCGCTACCCATAACGAAGGCAAAAAAATCGGCATCATCCACTTTGACGCACACGCCGATATTTGTGATATCTACGACAATAACAAACTTTCTCACGCTTCGGTCACGGCGCGTTCAATCGAAGACGGGTTTGAAAGCAAAAATATCCTTGCAGTAGGCATTCGCTCGTTTGAAATCCAAGAATTGGAATTCTATGCGAAACACCCTGAGATGCGCGTCATCACCGCTCATGAATTGTTTGAAAAGAACCTAGCGTATGTTCTCAAAGAAATCCATAAGGTTTTCGATGCTTCGTTTGATGCGATTTATTTATCCATCGACATCGACTGCCTTGATCCTGCGCATGCTCCCGGAACGGGCACACCCGAAGCCGGCGGCTTAACCTCGCGCATGCTCATAGAGATCGTTAAGAGCATCGTTGACCAACTCCCCATCAAAGCGATGGATATCGTCGAAGTGGCCCCGCCTAAAGATGTGAACGACATTACCTCCTGGGCCGCCTTAAAACTTATTTTGGAAGCCATCGCCTTTGCCAAGAAAAACAAGGAGAACAAATAGATGTTACACATGATGTTGGACGCTTATGGCGCCACCGAAGGTCGACTCAATGACGTCAAATTCATCAATAACTCACTGAATGCGATTGCCGAAAAACTCGGTGTCATCCCCGTTGCCCCACCGTTTTTACTTCCTTATTACTACGGCGTCGAGCCTGAAGATATCGGCATCAGCTCCTTCCTTTTCTTAAAAGGCGGACATGTCACGATTCACACGTTTCCGCTTCGTGAATGCTACTTTGTCGACATGGTTTTCGATGGCGTCTATGACGAAAAGAAAGCCGTCGCCTTATTCAAGAAGTCCTTCCCGTTCGATGATGAAAAAAGCACGGTCCAAGTCGAAAACCGCGATTCCGGCGTCACTTATGAACGGAAATTCGATGGTTCTGAAGTCTTCGGCCCCCACATTTTTGCCAAATTGGCCACTGACCGCGTCCCCACGATGGATGAAGTGTTCAAGTTCCTCGAGGGTTTGATTGCCAAAGTCAACATGACTCCGATTATCCGTCCTTACGTCTTGACAGATTCGATGAACAATCCGAGTTACCTCTCCGGCATCGTGATGATTGCGGAAAGCCATATCTCGTTCCACTACAACTACAAAACCAAAGCTATATATTTCGATATCTTCTCGTGCAAAATGTTCGATTATACGGCCATTCTCCCGTTCTTAAAAGAAACTTGGGGACCTGTGCAATCGTATATCGTCATTCCCCGCGGAAGCAAACACAAGTTCTTGAAAGCCAACCGAACCAATACCCGCCACGCCAGCGGGAAAGCCATTGCTTACAACTCCGCTTGGAAAGACAACATCTTAAAGTAAAAAGAACAAAGGAACTAGGCTTTGCCTAGTTTTTTTGAACCGTTTAGGTAGTCGTTAAGTAGAAAAAGTACCGTCAATTTGCATTAAAAGTTGCTTCTAATATTTCATTTATAATGATAATATTATGTTGGTATATTTTTTACCGTGGAGGTTTTCGTATGATTAATCGTATTGGCGTGTTGACATCCGGTGGCGACTCCCCCGGAATGAACGCAGCCATTAGAGCTATCGTCCGTGCCGGGATCAAGCACGGAAAGGAAATGTATTTCATTTACGATGGCTATAGAGGTTTAGTCGAAGGCAATATCGAACGTGTCGACCGTACATCGGTCGCGAATATCATTACCTGGGGCGGCACTGTCATCCGGTCTGCCCGTTTACCCGAATTTGCCGATCCCGAAGTCCGTAAAAAAGGCGTTGAACAATTAAGAAAGTTTGGCATCGATGCACTGGTCGTCATCGGTGGCGATGGCACCTACATGGGTGCAAAGAAATTGACCGAAATGGGCATTAACTGCATTGGTTTGCCTGGAACGATCGATAACGACCTGGCGTGTACCGAATACACCATCGGTTTTGACACCGCGTTAAACACGATTGTCGAAGCTGTTGATAAATTGCGGGATACCAGCTCTTCCCACCAACGTTGCTCGGTCATCGAAGTTATGGGTAACCACTGCGGTGACTTGGCCCTTTATTCCGGCGTCGCTTGTGGCGCAGAACTCATCATTTCTCCGGACCACATGGTTCCCAAAGAAGAAGTCATGACTACGTTAAGAGATTTGAAGACTTCATCCAAACGGCATGCCCTTGTCATCGTCAGCGAAAAGCTTTTCGATGTGAAAGACTTTGCCCGTGAAATCGAAAAAGAAACCGGCTTTGAGACCCGTAGTGAGGTTTTGGGCCGTATTCAACGCGGAGGCTCGCCTTCGGCTTTTGACCGCATTCTTGCGGCTCGGATGGGCGTTTACGCCATTGAATGTTTGTTAGAAGGCAAAAGCGGTCGTTGCGTCGGCATCATCAACAACCGGCTCGTCGACTTCGATATTTACGAAGCTTTGAAGATGCAACGTGATAAACACGAGCAGTTACTCAAAGTTATCGCCACGCTGAAATAAGCGTAGGGGGAGAGCATCACATGTTGAATACTACCAAGAAGACCAAAATCGTCTGTACCTTAGGCCCAGCGAGCGACACCTACGAAAGATTTTCGCAGTTGGTCGACGCAGGCATGAATGTGATGCGCCTGAACTTCGCCCACGGGGATTATCCAACCCATGCGGCCAAAATCGAATTATCCCGCCGATACGAACGTGAACACGGTGTTTACATTCCTGTCATGACGGATATGAAAGGTCCGGAAATCCGTACCGGTAATTTTGAAAATGGCCAAGTCGTCATCGAACGCGGTTCGCTTGTGCGTGTTTGCATGAAAGAAGTCCTCGGAAATGCCTCGCAATTCTCCGTTAATTATTCCAATCTTTATAACGACGTCAATGTCGGCGACCATCTCAAAATCGATGATGGTAACCTCGATTTGACGATCATTGAAAAAGACGAAGCCAAGCGCGAATTAGTGGTTCGTGCCGAAAATACGCACCTTCTGAAAAACCACAAAGGCGTGAATGCTCCGTTTGCCCGTTTACAAATGCCTTATATCTCCGCTAAAGACGAAGCGGATTTGAAGTTCAGCTGCGAAAATGACGTGGATCTGATTGCGACCTCGTTTACCCGTCGTCCGCAAGATATCATTGACGTCAAGAAAATCTTGGCCAAATACGGCCGTCCCGATATCGGCATCATCGCCAAAATCGAAAACCCCGAAGGTGTCGATCACCTCGAGGCGATTTTGGAATTGGCCGATGGCATCATGATTGCCCGTGGTGACTTAGGTGTTGAAATCCCGCCTGAAAAGGTCCCGTTGGTGCAAAAACGCATTACCCATCTTTGCCGTGTCAAAGGCAAACCTGTCATCACCGCCACGCAAATGCTCGACAGCATGCAAACGCATCCGCGTCCTACACGTGCCGAAGTCAGCGACGTTGCCAACGCTATCTTAGAAAGTACCGACTCAGTCATGCTTTCGGCGGAATCCGCTTCCGGCGAATACCCGATTGAAGCCACCGAAATGCAAGCCAAAATCGCCGCCACGATGGAAGCCGAACTCAACTACGAACAAATGGCCGATGAAGCCTACAAAACCAGTGAGAAAATCAACAGCGATGCGATTGCCAACTCTGTTGCCAACACCGCTTTATTGATCGGTGCCAAACTCATCGTTTGCTTTACCGAAACCGGCGAATCCGCGAAACGGATTGCCAAAGCCCGTCCGTGTGCTCCCGTCATTGCGGTTTCGAATTCGCGCCGTACCGTCCTTCGTTTAGGCCTTGTTTGGGGCTTATTCCCCACGCTGATTCCCAGCATTCCCCAATTCATCGAAGAGTTGGAGGTTTTAGCCTTACTTAAAGCTCGTCAACTCGGATTAAAGCCGGGTGAACATATCATTCTGACCGGCGGCACTCCGACCGGCGCAGGAAAGACCAACTTCATGAAGATTTTGATGATCAACGAACTGAGGGATATTTAACATGAAAAATGTCTTAGCTCTCGATATCGGCGGCACCAACATCCGGTGCGCGGTCATCGACGAAGATTTGAATATTCTCAAGGTCATCCGCCGTTCAACGACGGTTGGCTCGATCAAACTCTTTTTAGAGCAAGTTTGTTCCATTATTGATGAAATCGAACCGGAAACGTTCCATGTTTCCGCGATTACCGCTGGCGTCCCTGGACGTGTGCGTTGGGACGGATTCATTGATGCTTTACCCAACATTCACATCGACAATATTCCTCTCAAGGAATACTTGGAAGCCCGCTATAAGATTCCCGTCCATGTCAAAAACGATGCCGAAGTCGCAGGCATCGCAGAGGGCATTGCGGGAGCCGGAAAAGATTACCGGTCTTCATTCTTCATCACGATTTCAACCGGCATCGGTGGCGCTTTGGTTTGTGACCACCGCTTAAAAAATTCTTCTTATGAAATCGGACATACCCTCTTTAATTACCGTGGTAATTATTACGAGTTTGAAAAAATCGCTTCCGGAAACGGCATTGCCCAACTTTTGGAATTAAATGGCGTTCCGGTGCTTCCGGCCCACCAATTCTTTGACCATGTCGCCTCGAAGGACGAGCTCTATCTTGGGGCTTATCATGATTGGCTCGCTTTGATGTCTGCCTTTTTCCAATACATTCACAAAGCGTTTGAACCGGATGTCATCGTTTTGTCCGGTGGCGTGATGAAATCTTCCAAAGTCTTTTTCGATGATTTACAGGTGTTGAATACGGACATTGTTTTGAAACGTGCGCTGTTTGATCAAGACGCCGGATTAATTGGTGCTGCTTGTTATGCGTTTGTCATGGTAAAATAAGAAATACATATCTCACAGGAGGATGCATATGACTAAACGAATCGTCACTTCCGACTCGACGTGTGCCATTTCTCGTAAAGATGCCGAAAAGATAGGTTTAACGATTTTGCCTTTGAATGTCATTGTCGATGGTCGTGAATTTCATGACGGAATCGACATGGACAACGAGACACTGGCCAAAGTCATGCGTGGCGGAGCGGTCATTAAGACCTCAACACCCACTCCCTTTGAAATCGAAACCTTCTTCAATGCCATTTTTGAACAAGGCTATGAAGAAATCATTCACTTCACGATTTCTAGTAAATTATCGTCCATGTTTGATTTGTTCACTCTGACGTGCGCGAATCTCTATGGCGATAAGGTCAAAGTGCTGGATTCCCTGAGCGTTTGTTCGTTCATGGGCAACCACGTTCTTGCTACGATCGAAAACGTGAAAAGCGGCATGCCGACCAGCGAAGTCATTGAAGCTTTCAAGAAACGGCAAGCCAGCGAAGAAGTTTATTTCTTCCCTGAAAGCTTAACGTATCTTCAACGCGGCGGACGTATTTCTCCCGCCGTTGCCGCCATCGGGAATTTCATCGGTTTGAAACCGGTCCTCGGATTCCGTGAAGGCGCGGTTGAAAAAGATGGCGCCACACGCAATATCAAGCGTTCCATCGAAGATGTTTTGAAAAAACTTAAAGCCAAAAAGTATTCCAAAGATACTTGTGAATTACACGTTGTTATCTTTGATACCTCCGCCGCAACCTTAGATATCATGCGACATGCGATTGAACGTAATTTGCCCGAATTTGATGTGTTTGTAACCCCGTTGTCCATTAATGTCGCCGCTCATACCGGTCCCGGAACCATCGGTGTCGGAATGGTAAAAAAGTCAAAGCCCAATAATTGACTTTACTCAATAAACTGACTAGAATGAGTTATAGCTTCGAAGAAGACATGTCGTTATCACGGATTTTCTAGAGAGGGAACCATGGGTGAAAGGTTTCTAAAGACGAGATAACGGAACCACTTCCGAGCTTCCTATGATAAATAGGACGCCGCTCACGTTACGAGTATCAAGTGTGCATTCATTGAATGCAAATTAAGGTGGTACCACGCAAAAGCGTCCTTATATGGGACGCTTTTTTATTTAAAGGAGGAGTACCTATGAAATTGATTTTACCGGATGGAAAAGTTCTCGAAGTCGCTGATGGAATTCGCGGCAGAGACGCTGCCAAAGCCATCGCCATCTCATTAGAGAAGAAAGCCTTGGCGTTTAGCTTTGAAGGCGACCTGATGGATCTCGACGCCGTCATCCCCGGAGATGGCCATTTTGCCATCATTACCGACAAATCGCCCGAAGCCAAGGATTTATTGAACCACTCGACCAGCCACTTGCTGGCGCAAGCGATTCAACACCTTTATCCCGGTGTGCTGTTCGGCTTCGGCCCGAGCATCGAAGACGGCTTCTACTACGATATGGACTTGCCCGTGACGCTTTCGGAAGAAGATTTTCCCAAGATTGAAGCCGAAATGGCCAAAATCGCCAGCAAAAACGAGCCCATTGTCCGTAAAGACATCACCCGTGAACAAGCGGCGGAAATCTTTAAAGGCAATCCCTACAAGCTTGAATTGATTAAAGAAATCAAGGAACCGATCAGCGTGTATGTCCAAGGCGACTTCACCGATTTGTGCCATGGCCCGCACATTCCTTCCGTGGGCTTCATCAAACACTTCAAACTGCTTTCGTTAGCGGGTGCTTATTGGCGTGGCGATTCTAAGAATAAACAATTGGTCCGTATTTACGGTACCTCGTTCTATTCCGCGGAAGATTTAACCAAGTACTTGGCCAACGTCGAAGAACGCAAGAAACGCGACCACCGCAAACTCGGCCGTGAACTTGGTTTGTTCATGATTTCCGATTACGGTCCCGGATTCCCGTTCTGGCTCCCCAATGGCCTTGTTTTAAGAAAGACCTTGGAAAATTTCTGGTACGACATCCACACCAAAGAAGGCTATGTGTTCGTGCAAACCCCGATCATGCTCAGCCGTGAACTTTGGGAAGTTTCCGGACACTGGTTCAACTACAAAGAAAACATGTATACGTCGACCATCGACGAAAAGGAATTCGCTATTAAACCGATGAACTGCCCCGGCGGCATGCTCGTCTACAAGAACTCCTTACACTCCTATAAAGACCTTCCGATCCGGATGGGCGAACTCGGCTTAGTCCACCGCCACGAAGCTTCCGGCGCGCTCTCGGGCTTGTTCCGTGTCCGTACCTTTACGCAAGACGATGCTCACGTGTTCTGTACCCGCGAACAACTCAACGGCGAAATCATCCGCTTACTCAAGTTATTTGACAAAATCTATAGCATATTCGGCCTGGATTACCACATCGAACTCTCGACCCGTCCCGAGAAGAAATACATCGGTGACATCGCCGTTTGGGACGAATCCGAGAAGATTTTGGCTGAAGCCTGCTCGCAATCGGGCCGTACCTTCAAGGTCAATCCCGGTGACGGCGCTTTCTACGGACCGAAGTTGGACTTCAAACTCCGCGACTCGATGGGCCGTATCTGGCAATGCGGTACGATTCAACTCGATATGAACTTGCCGGAACGTTTCGATCTTAGCTACATCGATCAAAACAACGAAAAAGTCCGTCCGATCATGCTCCACCGCGCGATCTTCGGCAGCATCGAACGTTTCATCGGAATCATCACCGAACACTTCGCCGGTGCGTTCCCGACCTGGTTAGCCCCGGTTCAAATTCAATTACTCCCGGTCAATCCGTCCATTCATGAAGCATATACTGAAGAATTAAAAGACTTCTTCCAAGACAACAGCTTACGGGTCCATATCGATGACAGCGAAGAAAAACTCGGTTATCGGTTACGGAATTCGCAAATGATGAAGATTCCTTACACTCTCGTCATCGGCGATAACGAAGTCAAAGACGGAACGGTCACCTACCGTGCGTTCGGTCAAAAGGATCAAATCACCGTCAGCAAAGACGAGTTCCTTAAACTCATCCAAGCCGACATCAAAGAAAAACGGTTACAAAAAGCCGAATAAGTTCCTTCAAAGCTCACCCACATCGAGTGGGCTTTTTTCTTGCGTAAAACCAAAAGAAAAACCCCATAATCTATGGGGTTTCGACTTTTATTAGAGAGAGAGTCTTAGGCAGCGAAGTGAATGACAGCGGAACCGATATCGTAGGTGAAATTGGAATATTTCGTAACGGCATTCCATTGGGCTTCGGTGCCCGCATAATAAATGTCTTTAATATTCGCACAGTTGGAGAATGTTGAATCACCGATGGTCGTCAAACTCAGCGGGAAGTAGACCGTGGTAAGAGCATTGTTGCTTTGGAAGATATCGAATCCAGTGGCCGTAATTCCTTCCGGAAGCCGAATCGTCGAGAAAACGTTATAAATGAAGGCATATCGGGTGATGGTCGTCAGTTTGATTCCTTCGGCAAGCGTCATTTCAGCGAGGGCACTCGAGTAAGCAAAGCAGAATTCACCGATGCTTTCGACGCTCGCGGGCAAGTGCATATAGGTGATAGAGGTACACTGCGCAAAGGCCCAGTTTCCAATCGAAACAAGATTCGAAGGTAAGTCAAACCCGATGAGTGAGGTGCAACCTTGGAAAGCGTACTGGCCAATTTTCGTGATGGAGTCAGGAAGCGCGATCGTTTTCAAGGTTGTGCATTGTTTGAACGCATTATCGCCAATTTCGGTCACGGGAAGACCGTTAAAATAGGTCGGGATAACCAAATCGACAACATTTCCGGCATACGAAGAAACAATGTAGGAAGCCTCATCTTCCGCAAGAGTATAAAGAGGATAAGCCGGAACAGGAATGTTGGTATATTCAATGACGATGCTGGTAATGGTCGCACCCGCGTTCATCGGATCCATGGAAAACATATCCATTTCCGCTTTAATTGAAAAGAACGATGGGTTTGACGGTAATTCAACCCGTACACCGGAGGTAAGCGATTGTGACAGGGTGAGTGCGGTCGCCGAACTTCCGGTTTTTAAAGTGAGGCCGGCGGCGTAGGTGGGGAACGTAACAGTTATCGCGACTATCGACGTTATGGGAGTCGTCGAATCGTTCGACACTGTCCCTTGTGACATTCCCGACAACTTGCAATGGTTATCGGAAAGTGATTTTGCGCTTGCATAGTTCATTTTAAATCCATCAATCACTGTGGAACCATTTTGAAAGGACGTGGTCGAAAGGCTGGGAGCGTTGGTCGCATCGAGCGTGGCTGTGAAGTAAACCGGGGTATCCCATAAGGTTGGGACCTCATTCACATAATGCCAGCCTTGGGCGATTTGGGTTTCACTATAGAACAAGACCTTGTCCGTCAGCGCTTCGTTACCAGAAGCGATGGTGATTTGTGACCATTCCGTCGAGGAACCGAGGTAAAAGACGTATTTAATACTGGAACATCCCGCAAAGGCATTGGCCCCGATGGACGTAATGCTGGTAGGGATGATGACCGTGTCGATTGTTGTTTGATTGCTGGCCGCGTCGGCAGCGATTTCGGTGACCGGGTCACCTTCCGCTACGGAAGGAATCAACAACCGGTTGCTGGAGAAGTCGTTGAGTTCAAAAAACATGGTATGGGCGCCGTTTTTAACAAAACCGATGGCGTTCGAATACAGTTCAAACTCGGCAACAAAGGTCACATCGGAGTTTCCGACGACCATATTGGCGGTATAACCGGAATAACCAACGAAAGCATAACCGAGGTCGGCGACGTCTTCTCTAGTCGGGTCGCTGGCGGGCAAAACAATCGTGGCTCCTTCTTCAAGTTCCGAGGATTGGATGACTGAACCATCGTAATTTTGGAAAACCACCGTATGTTTGACGGCTTGGCTGGAAGACGAGCTTTCTGAGGAAGATTGTGAAGAGGAACTACTTTCCGACGAAGAGGAGCTGATTTCGGAAGAACTATTTTCGGATGACGAACTGCTGGAAGGCTGATCATTTTTGCAATGGGTCAAAATGAGTGCAATCGCAATGCCGATAATGACAATAGCGATGCCGCCCAAAGTCAGCTTCTTTTTTTTGTCCATTTTCATATTATTTCTCCGTGAGTTTACGCTATTAAGTATAACCTAGCATCTATGTAAGTAAAAGCATTTTTTATTCGATGGTAAGCGGTTTTTTGAAAGTTCAAAGTGGGAAAACCTTGATGGCGTTTTCGCTTACTCGTTTTTGTAAGTCGATAAGTAAAAAATCTTTGAATACCCTCTGGAAACGGGGACATGGATGGTGTGCGCTTTTGGATACAAAAGGCCCGTATTAGGACTATAGAAAATGTCCCAATAAGGAGAATAAGGAAAACACCCGAGGGAAAATTGCTATTTTGGTTGACAGGGGGGACCTACGATGCTAAGATAAACAGGCAAACAAAATACGTAGAAAGAAGAGGCGCCCGCTTCTCACCTGATTCGGTATCCGAATGGGTTCATGGCTACAGTCAAAACCAATTCGTGGAATGGGCGCATCGGACGTCCGTTTTTTATTTAGCGAGGAGTGATACTTATCAATAGCCCAATCCCAAACAACCACCGTCCAGACAACAAAAACACCGATCTCGTCAATGAAATGATTCGCTTTCCCGAAGTCCTCGTGATTGGACCTAAGGGTGAATCCTTGGGTGTCATGGGTCGCTATGCCGCGCTTCAAACCGCGGATCGTTACGGCCTGGATCTTCTCTGCGTCGCCCCGATGGCTAAGCCGCCGGTGTGCAAAATCCTCGATTACGGCAAGTTCCGTTTCGAAGCGCAAAAGAAGCAACGTGAAGCCAAGAAGAATCAACACATCGTCGAAATCAAGGAAATCCAATTGACTCCCCAAATCGGGGTTCATGACCTCGAAACAAAAGTTCGCGCGGCCATCGGTTGGCTCCAAGACGGCGACAAGGTCAAGGTTGGGGTCCGTTTCCGCGGTCGGCAATTAAGCCACGTGGAAGTCGGCGAAGAAGTTATGAATAAGTTCATCGCCCTGGTTGATGAATACGCTGTTGTCGAGAAAAAGCCGGTTCTCGATGGCAAATGGTTATCCGGCGTTTTAGCATCAAAGGTCAAGAAATAGGAGGAACTATGTATGCCAAAAATGAAAAGCAAAAAGGCGCTCATGAAGAGAATTAAGATCAGCGGTAGCGGCAAATTAATCCGTCACTCTGCTTACACTTCTCACTTAGCCCCGCACAAAACCCACAAACAAAAACGTCATCTTAGAAAAGCAGGTACCGTCCATCCCACCGATTACAAGCGGATTAAGTACTTGATCCAAAAGTAGGAGGAAAACAAAATGGCAAGAGTAAAAGGCGGCATCGTAACCCGCAACAGACGTAAAAAAGTATTAAAGAGAGCTTCCGGTTTCTTCGGCAGCAAACACTTACTGTTCAAGACTGCTAAAGAACAAGTGATGCATTCGGGCCAATATGCTTATGTTGGCCGTCGGCTTGTCAAACGCGATTTCCGCAAATTGTGGATCAAGCGTATCAACGCCGCGTGCAGAATGTGCGATATCAGCTACAGCCAATTCATGTTCGGTCTCAAGAAAGTTAACATCTCGATCAACCGCAAGATGTTAAGCGAAATGGCCATCCATGATTTCGATGGTTTCAAAGCCTTAGTCGAAACCGCTAAAAAAGCGATCGCGAAGTAGTTCAAAACAACAAAAAACCCACGAATCATCGTGGGTTTTCGTTTGCTTGGAAAAGAAGCGTTATTCTTTCTTTTTGCCGTCCTTGTAGTTGATGACGATTTGATTGAACGGAATTTCCACGCCTTCCTTATCGAACAGGATTTTGACGTAGCGGTTCATATCGCGCGTGACTTGGAATTTCTTGGTTTCATCGGCTTTGGCGTAGAGTCTTAAAACAACGCCGGAATCACCGAGGGTTTGCACACCTTTGTAGAAAGGTCCTTCGAGAATATCGGGAATGGCTTTCTTCATGTCCTCGAGATGGCTGGTGAGGATTTTTTCCACTCTTTCGATGTCTTCTTCATAAGCGATCGAAACATCGCAAATCGACGGTGAAGGATTAATCGAAGTATTGATGGTCATACGGAGATCGGAGTTGTTCATGACCATGACGTCGCCGTTAAAGTCTTCAAACGAGGTGGTCCGGATACCGATGTCCAAAACACGGCCGCGGAAGGAACCGACTTGGATGATGTCCCCCACTTCGAATTGCTTTTCGAAAATAAGGAATAGACCGCTGATGACGTCTTCGATGAGGCTTTGCGCACCGAAGGAAAGGGCTAAGCCCAAGATTCCGGCGCCGGCTAGCAAGGTCGGAGTTTCAACGCCCCATTGGCTTAGGATAAGGAAGACCCCAACGATGTAGGAGCCATATTTGAACAAGCTGCGGACGATGGTCCAAATCGTCGCTTTGTGATCCCGTTTGCGGGTCAGTGCCCCAATCACCAGGGCAAGGATTTCGTTGAGTGCCCAGATGAAGATCAGGATACCCAGCGTTTGCAGGATCAACAGATAATTGGTCGATAGGAAGTTCCACACGTTGAAAAACCGCCCGAGGGTATCGTTGATCAGGCCACCAAAGGTGGTGTTCGGGAAGAAGGTTGCCGAGATAATCGTCAAAAGGATGATGAATCCAATGGTCGATAACACGACAATCATGCGAATTTGTTTCCGAGTCAGCTTTTTCTTTGTCATAAATGTTTCCTCTTTTTTTATCTCTGCTTATTACCCTTCAAAGGTATCAAGCAAACAACCATAGTAATACGTGCCTTCATAGGCTTTCGTCGTAAAGATATCGATGCGGAAGGAAGCCACGGTAGGTTTCATGATGGTCGCCGTGTAAATTCTTTCAGCGCCTTGGCTTTGGGTCACGAAATAACCGTAATCCACATAATATTCATATTGGGTCGTCGTATCGTAAACGTTGTAGGTGAAATCTTGGAAAATCATGCTCGGGTCGTTGACGGTGATGGTATATTCGTAGGCCGTTCCGGTATCGACACGTTCCACTTCCACGGAATATTCGGGGAAGGTATTGAACGGAATCGTGCGGAGGGCGCGGTTCACATGCTCGGTGGTATTGGGGTCGGTATAAGCTGCGAATAAATCGGCGCGGTAGAACGTTAACGGATCGAGTCCATCGACCGTGATTTCCGCCCATTGATAGGTGTAGGTCATGCCGGAACTTTCCCATTCGCCTTCGGTCACGGTTTCGCTTTGGAACACCACCGGGATCGATTCGACCAAGGTTTCATCCACATCGAAGAGATTGAGGGTGAAGTCGACCGGCGTGGAAGACATTTCGCTGGGATAAATATAGAACGTCGCATAATCGGAGCCGAGATCGGAGATATAGAAACTGGCTTGGATGTTATACGGCGTGGTAAACATCATTTCGTCCAAGATGACCATCGTTTGGTCTGCGACTTTGGTTCCGGCTAAGCGAAGGAAGACCGCATAGTTCCAGTTGGGAATCTCACTGATCGTGGTGATTTGATCAAGTTCGGTGATCGGTTGGCTGTAATAATAAGAAGGAACATACGCGTTCGCGGGGATTTGCGAAGAATACGATTCCCAGGAGGATTCCGACGAGGAGGATTCATTGAGATATTCGATGGGAACATATTCGTAATATAAGGTTAAATCCGACAATTCTTCGTTCGGGTCGTCATAAATCGTACGAATGAAATAGGTCAGGTAGTTGGCTTCCATTCCTAAATCGATCGAAGGATCCAAGGTGACTTCGGCGATGGCTCCGGAAAGTCCGGCGTTAGAGGTAATCGTCGAGGCAGTTAAAGTTTCAAGCCCATACCCTAAACTGGCCTTCACGGAGACTTTATATTCGGTGCTGGCTTGGGTCATGGTAAAAGTACCCATCGTCAAACCAAGGGTCATGTCTTCTTCGTAGGTCATGGTGGGTGTGGTAATCGTCAAGACCAGCGAATCTTGCGTTATTTTTTGATCGGGGTCGGCGACGGTGGCCCGATAAATGAGTTGATTTCCGACGGAACGGAGCGTTAAATCGGCGGTTGGGGGATTGGCACGGATGACGACCGCGGTGACGGTCACAACGGCAGTGACGGTAAAAGAAGCGAACATTTTGGAGATGGCTTCGCGCTTCTGTTCATTTTCCCGTTGCTTCCGCATCTTGAGTAAACTCATCCGGTTGCCCTCAAACTTACACGGTTATTCTAGACCAAAAAAAGGGGGCTTGTCTATGTTTCCAAAGGAAAAAGTTGAAAAGATTAGAAGAAATCCTCGTTTTGGTCGTCGGAGGACAAGAAATAGGACTCCGCTTCAGCCACGCATTCATCGACGAGGGTAGCATAATCGAACTTGGCTTCGATGGCCAAAACTTCGTCTAATTTGGGCATCGTTTTGGGATTAACCGGGGTAAAAATCGTGCAGCAATCCTCAAACGGACGGATGGAAATCTCGTAGGTTTTGATTTTGCGCGCGGTTTTAATGATTTCGATTTTATCGGTCGTCGCTAACGGGCGAAGGACCGGGAGACGGACGACTTCGTTGATGACCGCCATCGAATTGAGCGTTTGGCTGGCAACTTGGCCGACGGATTCGCCGTTGGCTAAAGCCAAGCAACGATGACGGCGGGCCATCTTTTCGGCAATGCGGTACATCATCCGACGCATGATTGTGATGGCGTAACTCTCATCCGAATACTTGTAGATGGCTTCTTGAAGTTTGGTAAACGGTATGACGTAAAGACGGATTTTGCTTTGGTAATGGGTCAAGACATGGAGCAAGTCTTTGATTTTCTCGATCACCGCTTCTTGAGTATAAGGGGGACTGGCAAAGTGGATGGCTTGGACGGTGATCCCGCGGCGCATCAATAAATACGCGGCGACGGGCGAATCGATGCCACCGCTGACCATGGTCATCACTTTTCCGGCAATGCCAAGCGGATAACCTCCGGCGCCGAGAACGGTTTTGGTGAAAATATACGCGGCTTCAAGCCGGATTTCGATGGATAAAAGGATATCCGGTTCATGGACATTGACTTTCCACTCGGTGTTCCGAAGGATGTTGGTCGCCACTTCACGGTTGATCGTGTCGCTGACAAAGGGGAACGATTTGTCAGTGCGGCGCGCTTTGACTTTGAAGGTATGACCGCTTTCTTGACGGATAAGCTCAAGGGATACTTTCTTGAGGTTTTCCATTTCGGCTTCGGTCTTGCATACCAACGAAAGCGATTGGATCCCCGAAACATCTTGAAGACGTTCAAGAATCGGATTGGGATCGACGCCGTTAAGACCGACGTAAATATGGTCGTGCATGACTAAAAAGTTGAGACGCGGCTCAAACTTCAAGGCATGCTTGATGTTGATGGCGAGTTGCTTGATGAAATCTTTTTTGTTTTTGCCTTTGGTGGACAGTTCGCCGAAGCGGACCATGATGTGATCGTATGTATACATAGTGTTACCTGATTTTCTTTAAGATTACGTCGAGTTCATCGAAGAACGTATGGAGTTCCTCAAGGGTGTTTTCTTTACCGAAACTGAGGCGGATCGTATTGCCGGCGATTTGCGAAGATGCGCCCATGGCAAGCAGCACATCGCTTTCCTTGAATTGGCTGCTGGAACAGGCCGAAACCGACGATACCATGATGCCTTTTAAGGAGAGGGCTTCTACCACGACGCTGGCTTTTTTCTGACTCAGCGAGAAGTTGAGAATGAACGGTGAGGCGGATTCGCGGGAATTGATAACGACATCATCCCGACTTTTTAGAATGCGACGCGCTTCTTGGTTTAATTTCAAGGCGGTCTCATAGGAAGCTTTTTGCGAAGCATACGCCAAGCGCAAGGCTTTGGCCAACATCACATGGACCGGGAAATCCGAAGTTCCGCTGCGGAGATCGTCTTCTTGTCCGCCACCGGAAAGAAGCGGTAAGAGCATGACATTTTTGCGTTTGATCAAGGCCCCGCTGCCTTTAAGCCCGTAAATCTTATGGGCGGACATGACGAACATGTCGAGGGCTTGGAAATTCGTTTCGATTTTGCCCATCGCCTGAGTCGTGTCCGAGAAGAACACGGCTTTGGGATATTGATGCACGATTTGGGCGATTTCATCGGTGGGAAAGATCGACCCGACTTCGTTATTGACGCGCATGATGGCGACCAAGATGGTCTCTGAAGTCATGGCTTTCTTGAGGTCGTCGAGACGAATGACACCCTCCGACGTCACCGGAAGGACCGTGAGCGTGAATCCGAAGTGATCACGGAGTTGAAGTAACGTCTGCAATACGGCGGCGTGTTCCACCGCGGACGTAATCATGTGCTTGCCGCGTTTGGCATTGGCCAAAGCGTAACCCTTAATCGCGAGATTGATGGCTTCGGTCGAACCCGAAGTAAAAATCAATTCATCCTCGGGGACGCCCAGTTGAGTCAGGATTTGCTCACGAGCTTTCGCTAAAAGCCGGGCACTTTCCTGCCCGGCGTGATGGATGCTTGAAGGATTGGCGAAATGTTTCGAAAGAAGGGAAACATAGGACGTCAAAATTTCAGAATCAATGGAAGTTGTTGCGGCATGATCAAAATAAATCATGGTCTCTTACGGCCGCTGGTCTCAAGGGCTTGGCGCCGAATTTCTTTGAGAATGTTGCCGGTCTCGACATACGATTTCTCAAAGTTGCCTTCATAGAACATACCTTCGCTTTGGGAAACGAGTTTTTGGATATCGCTGAGGTGTTGACGGTCGCGGTTGACATACACGATGGCATTTTCGGCAAGGACGCTGAGATTGTATTGCGAATCGATTTCATCGAGCAAGACTTGTCCTTTTTCGGTCAATACCAACACATTTTCGTTAATGACTTTGACATCGATCGGGAGAACTTTGAGGGTGCGGTCGATGGCGTCGATGCTGTCATAGCTTTCTTTGAGTCTGGGAGCGATGGTATCCGAATATGCCGGGACATTGAGGTCGCGAAGGATTTTTTCGGAAGTCTTCAAGCGGACATAATAGGTATTGATGAGCTTGAAGGCTTCTTCGGAATCGGTCTTCAGAGATTTGAGATAGTTTTGGAATTCATCCATCGCCATGATGACTTTTTCGCTGGATTCTTTGAGTTCATGCATCTTTTTGACGAGGATCGTATACGGTTGTTTGGTGGCGGAGTGGATGAAGGTATCCAACGTCCGTTTGATGTTGCCGACGGCGTTGATGTCGGTTTGGATTTCCACCACTTTTTTGTCGTAAATCGGATCGACCACATAAATCTTCTTGACGGAGGGAAGATTGTTGGATAAACGGATGAAGCGTTGTTGCAATCCGTTGACGTTGTTGTAAATTGGTTCGAATTCGGCATTGAAGACCGTACGGGCTTCGCGTTCTTTGTCGAAGTTTTGGAAGAATTCATCGATCCGTTCGCTCATCGCGGTGAGTTCCCCGGCGATGCCGCTGGTATCCAATTGTTGCATCCGGAGCGCGATTTTCGAAAGTTGCACCTTCATGTCATCGATACCGCCGTTGACCATCAAGTGATGTAAGGGATAGGCTTGCTTGGCCATCGAATCAAATTCGTTTTTGAGTTTTTCGATTTTTTGAGGAAGAATCGTTTGCACCATGACGCAAAGCGAAGGTAAATCGACAAGAACATTATCCAAAAGGCCCAAAATCTTGGTGACTTTGGGAAGCATCGCCATGGCTTCTTCGTAGTTGGCGCATTCGACATGGCTTTCATAGTCTTGGAAAATATTCTCGATACCGGCAAAGGCTTTTTCGAACGAAGCTTCGACCAGTTTGATTTCAGATTGGTGTTTGCGGAAGTCTTCTTTGACGCGGCGCAGTTCTTCTTTTTGGGCGAGGGAAGCTTGACGGCAATCTTCTTCGGGTTTGATGACCTTGATGAGGTCGCGGTTGAGGGCGTTCACCGCTTGTTCATACGCGGCAACGACCGATTTGTTTTTGGCATAGACATCACGTAATCCGCGTTTTTTCTTGGCGGCGAGCATATCTTTCAACGAGCTGATGGCGAGAATCGCATTTTTATCGTAATTGTCGCGGATATCCTTGAGGCGTTTGAAAAAAGTTTCATGGATTTCGACGTAGAGCAGGTTGCTGCGGGAAATGATTTCGATGCGTTTGATGTATTGGCCGTCTTGGCCGATCAAAAGGGCATGCAAATATTCATATTTCTTTTCAAGTTCGCGGGTTAACCGGCGATATTTCCGGGTGGTTAAGACGAAGCGGGTGAGCAAATAATAAATATCAAAAAGCACGAAGGCTCCGAGGACAACGATGAGGATAATATTTCCGGGCGTAAAATCAAACAGTGTAATCAAGATCATGGAGAGTGCCCTTTCATTAAAAATTAGTATAACATAAATCATCCGCGTGTAAATTGCCTTAAGGCAAATTGACTTGTTTTTTCAAAACCGGCTTGATAGCTACTAAATCTCTACTAGTTTTCGGCCAACCGGAAAAACTTATCCTGAAAGGATGGTTTTATTTGACTTATGGGGCGAAAGCCGATATATTTGTTACTGCATGTAAATGCAGCATGTAAACACGGCTCGTCCGACGTTCAGAAACCTGTGGCTTAAAGTAACCGATGCTCAATGGTGAAATAATGATCTGAACACCCGGAGTTAGGGGTTTGCACCTATTGCTTTATTTTGCGAATAAAGAAAAGGAGGAAAATATCATGAGATACACTGGATCCAGCTGGAAACGTTCACGTCACCTTGGCTTCTCCACCCTCGAAACGGGGAAGGAACTTGCCAAACGTGCTTACGGTCCTGGCCAACACGGAAACGATCGTAAAAGAAAACCTTCCGAATATGGAAAACAATTGATCGAAAAACAAAAATTGCGCCACTTATATGGTGTCAATGAACGTCAATTCCGTCGTTTGTTCGCCATGGCCAAGGAAAGCAAAGACGTCACCGGTCTCGCCTTCATGCGCATTCTTGAATCCCGCTTAGACAACTTAGTCTACCGGATGGGATTTGCCAGAACCCGCGCGGCCGCTCGCCAACTTGTCAATCACGGTCACGTTACCGTCAACGGCAAGAAGGTCGACATCGCGAGCTACCTCTGCAGCGTCAATGATGTTGTTGCCATCAAAGAAGGTTCGAAAAACATGGTCGTCGTGAAGGCTTCGCTTGAAGGCGTCGCCAGCACCCTCGGTTATGTCCGCACCGACAAAGAAAAAATGTCCGCCGTCTATGTTCGTTTACCCGAACGCGGCGAATTGGCTCAAGACATCACCGAAGCCCAAATCGTCGAATACTACAACCGTTTGTTGTAAGACAAACCGTCTCCCCCACAGAAACGAAAAGCCCGGACTATCCGGGCTTTTTTGTTGCTTTCTTTGATTTAGCGATGGTCGACGAGGAAGTAGTTTTTCTTGCCGCGGCGGATCACGCTGAAGCGGTCGTATAAAGCATTCTTCTTTTCGACGACGAAGTTGACGTCGTTGACTTTTTCGCCGTTGATCATCACGGAGTTACCGGTGATGAATTCGCGGGCTTCGCGTTTGCTAGAGGCGGCACCGATGGAAACAAGCAGGTCAATCAAGGGCGAATCCCCTTCCACTTCTTTCTTCAGGCTGCCGAGGGTATCTTGAAGTTCGTCTTCGCTTAAGGCACGGATGTCGCCGGCGAAGAGGGCTTCGGTCATCTTGATGGCGCGTTCCGCGGCTTCTTCGCCGTGGACGACCTTGACGATTTCAAAGGCCAAGCGTTTTTGCGCCAGGCGGTCTCCCGGATTGGCACTGTGGGCGACGGCGATGGCTTCGATTTCTTCGCGGGTCAGGAAGGTAAAGACTTTGAGGTATTTGATCGCGTCTTCATCGGAGGTATTAATGAAGTATTGATAGAGTTTGTAGGGCGAGGTGAGCTTACGGTCTAAGAACAGAGCACCGTCTTCGGATTTGCCGAATTTCTTACCATCGCTTTTGGTAATGAGGTGGGAGGTCATGACACCGACTTTGGTTTCGTTGCCTTCGACTTTGCGGATGAGTTCCAAGCCCGAGGTTAAATTACCCCATTGGTCGGAACCGCCGATTTGCACGTTGCAACCGTAGGTTTTATGAAGGTGCAGGAAATCGATCGATTGAAGGATCATGTAGCTGAATTCGGTGTAGGAAATACCGGCTTCCAGACGCGAAGCAACGATATCTTTCGCCAACATGTAGTTGATCGGGAAGAACTTGCCGTAGTCTCTTAAATAATCGATCATCGAAAGCTTGCTGAGCCAATCATAGTTGTTGACCAAGATGCCCTTTTTGGGGTCTTTTAGGTCGATGAAGCGGCCGAGTTGGGCGCGGATGGATTCGGTGTTGGCCTTGATGCTTTCATCGTCCAAAAGGTTTCTTTCCTTGGATTTTCCGCTGGGATCGCCGATCATCCCGGTGCCCCCGCCGACGACGGCAATGACGCGGTGTCCGGCTTTTTGTAAACGCATCAAAATGGCAATCATCACGAAGTTGCCGATGTGCATGCTTTTGGCGCTGGGGTCAAAACCGCAATAAATGGTATTGGGTGTGCTGAATAAGTCGCGAATCAAGGCTTGGTCCGAATAATCTTTGATCAGTCCCCGCCAGTTCAGTTCGTCAATGATGTTTTCCATACGTTTTTTTCCTCCTAAATAAAAAGCGCCCTTGGCTAAGGACGCTCATGTAACGTGGTACCACCTTAGTTGCCTTGAAATTTTCAAAGCCACTCGAGAGCGGATAACGGCGCAGCCCGCTTCTATTAAGAAGATGCTCCCAAGGGTATTTCCCCGTGTGTTATGTCGCACCAAACCATAACTCTCTGGATTTAGGGTACTTGACTTGTTCAAAGCATTACTAGTGTATCAAACAAAACCTTTTTTTACAAATGTAAGAAGCGACTATTTCGTGGAAACGCGCGGCAGGTAGTTGCTTTCGAATTTGAAGGACTTTTCGTCAAGTCCGCCATTGAGCAGATCCGTCATCATATCCATGGCTTTCATGCCGACTTGTTTCATATCGATGTGCATCGCGGAAAGTTGCGGACGGGCCATCGAGGCATATTTGGTGCCGATGATGGAAAGGACTTCGACGTCGCCCGGGACGGAAAGACCACTGTCGAGCGCGGCATTGGTCACGGCCATCGCGATGGAGTCGCGGTAGGCTAAGAAGTAACCTTGATGCGTGTTCTTGAAGAACGAGATGAAATCTTGATAGGTTTGACGATAGGAATCATCACAGCTCAAGATGCCATAGGAACGTTTTTCTTCCAAGTGCGATTCGATGAACGCTTTTTCGATGCGTTCGAGCAAACGGCCGGAATTGTGAACGTGCAAGAAATACATTTTCTTGTCGCCGGATTTGAAGTAATTCTTGATGATTTCTTTGATTTTGTGTTCGTAACCGAAGTTGATCGACGCGACTTTGTCGCCGACGATGGTGTTGTTGACCACCACGACCGGGACTTGATACGAGCTGATCTTATTAATATCTTCGACATCGAGTTCATCATCGAAAATGACCGCGCCATCGACGTGCGAGGTGATGACCTTTTCCACGACGCTGAGAGCGTCTTCGCGGGAATGGTTCGTGACAAATAAGGTTAAAACGTAACCTTTGGCTTTGGCGACTTCGGTCATGCCGTTGAGCATGTTGGCGATGTAAACGTAGTTGGCACTGGGAATGACGATACCGATGTTCGTCGTTTTGTTGGTGGCTAACGCTTGCGCAAGAGCGCTGGGTTTATAGCCTAACCGGGCAATCGTGGCTTCGACTTTCTTACGAGTTTCTTCGGTGACGTTGCTTTGTTTGTTAATAACGCGCGAGACTGTGGCTAACGAATAACCGCTGGCTTTGGCGACTTCATAGATCGTTACGCGATCTTTCATGTTGTTCATACTGTTCCTCCTAGGTTTATGGCCTCGGCACCATTATATATGAAAATTTTTTCATGTGTCAATTCATTTACATTGTCATTTTCAAAAGGGCTTTCAAATGCCAATAAAAACGCCCGAAAGTTTCTCGGGCGTCTCATTTTCTGAAAAAATCTAGTAAATAGGATAAGAAACTTTTTCAAGACGAGGATTCGGATAATCCGCGCGGCCTTCTTTAGCCTGCGGTTTGCCATCGAGCATCACGAGGTCGCCGGTGAAGCCAACGCACACGGTGATGAAGGTCGAACCGACTCCGTAAATATCCACCGGGGTATGATGTTTTTCAAAGTCGGCAATCTTTTCGGCGGTAAAGCCACTGCTGACGACAATCTTGACATAATGGAAGCCTTCTTTATCCAGGGCTTCACGAAGCGCGAACACGAGTTCTTTGCAGACGCCGTGAGGATCGAAACCCGAGGTGTCTTTGCCATCAAAGTAATGGTCAATCAACGCTTTGCTGGTGTCGATACGGACAGCGGCTAAAGTTTCCTTTAAATGACGGGCCAATTTTAGGGAATCCGCGACGACATCGTTGTTATAGTCGATGAGCGCGGTGACTTTTTGATCCGGATAGGTCAAATGGTAGAAGTCAGAGGCTTTGATGATATCGCCATCACACACTTGAATCAGCGCATGCGGCATCGTGCCCATCCCTTTTCCGCCCCACCAAGCGCCTTGGGCGTCGGTGCTGACGCAGTTGATGCCGGCCACATAGGTCGCATAACCATCACCCACTTGGGTATGGTAATCGTCTTGACGGTCAGCCATTGAGAACACAGGTTTTCCGTTGGCGACTTTTAAGACTTCACGGACATTGGTGGCAACGCTGCTGCGGCGAGCCAAAATACCATCGATCATGCTTTCCAAAAAGCCGAAGTCTTCATAACGGCCGATGATTTTCAAAACCGGTTCGTTGGCTTGGATGATGTCGCCATCATGAAGCGCCCAGATTTGAAGTTGTTCGGGATGTTTGGCAAAAGTATGGACTAAGGCAATCGCTTCATCCACGCCACAGAGCATGACATCATCTTTGCGTTGGAAGAATTGTAACGTCACCGTGTGTCCGGGGACATAGCGTTTGACGATTTCGTTGGTCTTCAAGAAGTAGTTGGCAGTATAGAAATTCGAGGCGACTTTATCGTCGAATTGGAAGGTCCGATTCGTTAAGCGCGAAATCTTACCTTGCTCTTTCAATTTCACTTCAATTTCCATGGGTGGTTTCTCCTATATATTTAAAGAAGTCTTGCCCCACCGGGGCATTCGCATCGAGGACAATCAAGCCGCGAACTTGCGGGGCATTTTCTAAATGCAGTTCACGCGGGGAACAAAGCATGCCGGAAGAGGCAACGCCACGAAGTTCGGAAGGAACGATTTCGCTGCCGTCAAACATCATCGTACCGGGCATCGCCACGACGGTTTTCATACCTTCGACGACATTGGGAGCGCCACAAACGATATCCAGAACCTTGTCGCCCACGTCGACTTTACAAACATGAAGATGGTCGCTGTCAGGATGTTCTTCGCAGGATAAAACTTTTCCGATTTTAAATCCGCTTTCGTCGATGGCATCGAGCGTTTCGAGTTGAGCGTTACGAAGGATGTGATTAATCACATCGATGAGTTGCTTGGGCGGGAGCAGGATCAGCCCCGTGCTTTTCATTTTCACGATTTCGGAAAAGGAAAGGATGTTGACCCCGATGAGACGGTCTTCTTGGTATAAGGCAACGACATTTTCTTTTTTCTCCACGCGGGTGGGTTTGACTTTTGCATCGATGACGATCATCAAGACATCCCCGATGGTGTGGAAATTATAGAACAGATGAGCTTTCATTGAACGTCTCCTCGTAATTCGGCGATTTTCTTTTCATCCAAATGTTTGAGCATGTAGACAAGCGACTTTTTGGCCGCGTTGTAATCCTCCACATCTAGGATCGTGGAATTGGTGTGGATGCTGCGTGCGCAGAGGCAATGCGTGAGGGTCAAAACACCTTCGCGGTTCTTATGGATTTGTCCCGCATCGGTGCCACCCGGAGAATCAAAGTATTGGCATTTGACATGGGCCTTTTCGGCACAGAGGCGTTGGAAGGCTAAAAGTTCGGGACGGGCAATCATCGTGCCGTCGATGTAACGGAGCAAGACGCCTTCGCCCAATTGGCCGAATTCTTTCTTGTCGCCGCTGCTGTCACGCGAGGGTGAGCAGTCAAGGACAATCGCCATATCGGGGTTGATGAAATAACTGGAGGTAATCGCACCGCGGCAGCCGACTTCTTCTTGGACGGAACCGCCGACATAAAGGTCAAACGGAAGGTCAATGTCTTTGAAGTCGATGAGGATTTCGAGACCGAGGATAATGCCGTAACGGTCATCGAAGGCTTTGCCCAAAATGCGTTCGCCGCCATTGATTTCTTGGAAAGGTCCTTCGACCACCATCATGGCGCCGACATAGACGCCGGCTTTTTCGGCTTCTTCACGGGAGCGGAAACCAAAATCAAAGAGCATGTTTTTGATTTCGGTGGGTTTTTCACGTTCGGCTTCCGTTAATAAATGGGGCGGAACCGCGCCAATAGCGCCGTGGAGATACTCCCCGGATCGGGTTTTTAAGCATACGCGTTGAGCGGTCAAGGTTTGGTTATTCAAACCACCGATGGGGTGGCCTTTGAGCATACCGTTTTTCTCGAGGCTGAGAACGATGAAACCGACTTCATCCATATGGCCCACGACCATCACTTTGGGAGCGTTGGCAAGATTGCTTTTCTTATAAGCAAAAATACTGCCTAAATTATCGGTGACGATGGGATAACCAAGATCGCGATAAGCGGCACGTAAATACGCGGCGATCTCGTTTTCTTGGCCGGAGACGCCGTTGAGTTCGCTCAGAGTCTTAAACAGCTTCCGTTGACGTGGGGTTAGTTTCATGGGTGTGTTCTCCTTTTTGGACAATCAAGCGATTGATGGCAATATGTTGCGCGCGGAATTTGGTTTCATATTCGGTGGGATAATCAAAGGCATCAAGGCCATCGTAATCATGCGTGTATTCCAAGATATCGTAGGCCATGTTGGAAAAATTTTCATAACTGAATTCGAATACGCCAGGATTGGCAGCTTTCAAATAGATTTTCCCGAGCTTTTTCAGCAGCCGGTAATAGGTTCCTAAAACTTTTTCGTTGGTTAAGCGGCGTTTGGAATGTTTTTTCTTGGGCCACGGGTCGGAGAAGTTGAGGAAGATGGCTTGGATCGTTTGCTCGGGGAATAAATCCAAAATCAAGAGGGCGTCGTCATTGAGCAGCATGACATTGGTTAACTTGGCTTCCACCACTTTTTTGGCCGTGATGGCAAGGGCGGTTGAAGATTTTTCAATACCAAGGAAATACGCATCGGGATACTTTTGGGCCATGCCAACGATGAAGTCGCCTTTGCCCGTGCCGATTTCCAAATAGAGCGGCGTCAAATGCAGAAAGGTCTTGCCGCGATCGGAAGTGATTTCGGAAGGGGTCAAGACAACGTCGGGATGTGCGGCCAAATAGGGTTCCGCCCAAGGCTTATGTTTCATTCTCATTGGAGATTTCCCAAAGCGTGGATGGCGTGAGCGTAGATAGCCATGCTCTTTTTGAAGTCCTCGAGATCGATTTTTTCGTTGGCTTCGTGGATATGGTCATTCTTATCGGGAAATTTGCTGCCGAAAGCCACGGTGTTTTGGGCTTCCTTGGCGTAGGTGCCTCCACCGATGGCCATGATTGGCGTAGTCGTATCGCCGGTTTCTTGTTGATAAACACCCAACAAGGTTTTGATCATTGGGCTTTCCGGATCCATCAAAAGCGATCGGGAAGTCGATAAAACGCGCGTCTCACCGGGAGATTTATCGCCGATACGGGCGATGACATCCAAAGGATTGACGGTTTCGGGATAACGGAAGTTGCAAATGAGTGAGAATTCTTTTCCATCGTAAGAAATCAAGCCGACGTTATAGGTCGTGGCGTGTAGTAATTTGGATTCATAGAATTCGTTGAGGGACTTGCCGCTGGGATCAGCATAAAGATTGGCGAGGGTGGTTAAAGGGGCTAGGTCGAACGCTTCGCCTAAGGCTTTGATGAGTTGAACCCCGGCGTTGATCCCGAATTCGGGAATCGAACCGTGAGCGGCTTTGCCTTTGAGGGTCACCACATAGTGGTCTTTTTCTTTTTCAAGAGTGTAAACAAAGCCATACTTCTTTAGGACTTCTTCAAGTGTTCCTTTTTCAGAAAGGGTGGCTTTGGCGAGGTCGATGACGGAGTTTGCCACCACACCGGCTTCAATCGAGAGCACCGGACCGAGTTTGGATTGTAAGCGGGTTTGGTAGTTGGAAATGCCTTTTTCACCGTAGATTAAAGGGAAATCGGCATCGGGAGTGAATCCGTATTTGGGATTTGGACGGCCCAAATGGTGGAAATAGTAATCGAGGCAACGGGAACCTTTTTCTTCGTTTCCGCCGACGACATGACGGACTTGAAAGCCCTTGATGAGGCCTTGGTCTTTCAAAGCTTTGAGGGCAAAGAACGCGGCGAGGCCGGGACCTTTGTCATCGCTGGTACCGCGACCAAACATTTGATCGCCTTCGATGATTCCGCTGAACGGTGAATGTTTCCATTCTCCGGACACGGGTACGACGTCGCAGTGCGAATAAATCCCGATAATGGGTCCTTCGCCATAACTGATTTCGGTGGCATAGCCATCGCAATAATCGACTTTAAAACCTTCGCTTTCGGCGAGGTGGCCGATAAAGCGGAGTGCTTGATAGACGCCTTCTCCGAACGGTTTTCCGGGAGCCACGGTCTTATCGTCATGAATGGAATTGATTTGAACCCATTTTGAGAGTTCGGCCTTAGCTCTTTCGTAGTTGCCTTCGGTGATTTTCGAGTAGTTGATTTTCATAGAGATTCTCCCAAAAAAATATTACGCTTATTTTGCTCTTTTTTCGATGGTTTTCTGACCACTTGCTTTCATTAAAGCAAAACAGATCAGGGGAACGAGGATAAAAGCCACAACCGCTTCAGAAACACCGTTGGTGCCGATGATGGTGCCCATCAGGGCCCAGTAAGTGCTCCCGCTGCCGGCCGCGATGCCAGGACCTTCGAATAAACCTAACATCGTTAAGACTAAAGTGCTGTGAAAAATCGTTAAGACGGCGCAGGACAGAGCGACGAAAATCCAACGCACATAAATGCTTTTGAATTTCCGAAGCAGTTCAAAGAAGAATCCCGCGGCTAAACCGAAGAGAATCCTTGGAACAATGGAGATTAACGGGTTGACGAACATCGCGTCCAAAACGGTGGTCGGCGAGATTAACGCTCTTAAAAAAGACAAAACGCCAAAGGCGAAGCCGAGGACTAAACCGTATTTCCAGCCATAGAGGTAAGCACCGACCAGAACGGGAATATGAAGCAACGTAAACGCGATGACCGGCGTAATTTGAATGAAGCCGATTTGAGGAACAAAGGTCATTAACGTCATCAGGGCGATAAACATGGCCGTCAGGACCATGCTGCGAATTTTCTTGTTACGCATTTTTGGTTCCCTCATTCTTTTGGTAAATTTTTAAAAGGCCTTGAAGCGCTAAATCAGGGATAAAGTTGAAACTATCTTTCAAGGAATCTTTGAAGAAACGACCATAACCACCGGTCAATACCCGTTTGCAGGGATAACCGAGTTCTTTTTCAATGTCTTCGGATAACGCTTTGATCATGGCCGAAGTACCGTAGATGGCCCCACTGTTCATGGAGTCGGGGGTATTCTTGCCGATAATCTTTTTGGGTTGTTCTAAAGTAATTTCAGGCAGTTGTGCGGTTCCGCCGATGAGGGCCGAAACGGAGAGTTTGAGTCCGGGAGCGAAAACGCATCCGACGAACGCACCGACTTTGTCCACGACGCAGATTTTGGTCGCAGTCCCAAGGTCCGCAATGAGGACAGGATAACCAAATTGATGGATCGCACCCACCGCATCAGCGACAAGGTCCGCGCCTAATTCGTTGGGGTTATCGATACGGATGGAAAGACCGTTTTTCAATCCTTTGCCGACAATCAACGGGGTGACTCCAAAGGAAGCTTCAATGGCTTCTTTTAAGGCAATGGTCAAAGAAGGGACTACACTGGCAAGGATGCCGCCCCTGAAATCTTCCTTTTTGTACTTTTTATCACTCATGAACGAACTCAGGATAAGTTCGTATTCATCAGAACTTTTCTTCTTATCGGTCGCGGTTCGGAACGTCGAAAGCACTTTGTCATCTTTGAATACCCCGATTTTGATATCGGTGTTTCCCATGTCGACACATAAAATCATAGATTTTCCTCCGCTACAATCTCGTTCACCGAGTATCGTGCGTCTTTATTATAGTCTTTCCGCGCGCGCTTCCGCAAGAATCCTGATTCTTACTTTAATCGTATATGTTTCCGAATTTATGCTAAAATATGTCCAGGAGGTTGTTTGAATGAAAAAGTTAATTACATTATCATTACTTACATTAGCTGCATTTGGTTTAGTGGGTTGTGGCACGACCCCAGTGGATGCCGCGGCTGCCAATGATCGCGTCATCGCCGCGATGTCGAAAATGACGAGTACCGATATGGCTTCCTTTGTCCTTTCGATTGAAGCAGAAGCCAGTGTTTCGGAATCCTTCGATTATATCGATGAAGGCGAAACGGATGAAGAATTCACCGCGTCCGGTTCCGCGTCATTGGAACTTCGCGCGAATGACATCTGGGGCGAAGCAGAAGCGTCACTCCATGCCGAGGTCAGCTTTACCGAAAGCGAGCCTGGGTCTTCGATGTCCATGACCCAAACAGTCAATGGATATTTGAAAGATGGCTATGTTTACGCGGATGGCTCACAAGCGACTGAAATCTTTGAAATCAGTTCCGGTGATGAGACACAAGTCAAATATTTCGTTGGCAACTTAGCCGAAGCGTTAGGAATTTCGTCTGAAGTCACTTCTATTTCCGAAGAAGTCTTCGATATGGAACAACTTCTGCCCTTCTTAACCGACATTGCCGATACCAAAGCCACTGAGAAAAACGGCGATTTGACCGTAACCTACAACATTACGATCGATGACATCGTCAATCTCTACGTTGACATGATGGAGATGCAAGGTGTTGATTTAACCAGCTACACTTCTTCTCAACTCGATGAAATCATGTCTTCGCTCCAAGGCGAAATCGAATCGATGCTGACCTTAACCAAGCTCCAAATCGTGTTAGGCATTTCCGCCGACGGCTACTTCAATAAGTTCTACGTGGATGTCGACCTCGATATCACCAATGAAGCGACCGAATACGATTACAGCGCCGGTTCTTACGTTGCTTATGCAACCAGCGAAATCTCGATTGCGGGATTCGTTCACATCGATCTGACCGACGTCAACAAAACGGTCGCCGTGACTTTCCCGGATGACCTTGATGACTACGTTGAAGTTTCCAATGAATTAAAGTAATCCATTAAAAAAGAAGGAGCGGTTCGCCACCGCTCCTTTTTGTTTGCTTAGATTGCGACAATATTGACGATTTTGCCTTTAACGACAATGACCTTTTTAATCGTTTTCCCTGCAGTATGCCGTTGCACTGCTTCATCGGCTAATGCCACTTTTTCCATGTCCGCTTCGGAAATGTCCGAGGGAACTTTCACGGAATTGCGCAATTTACCGTTGACTTGCAGGGCAATTTCGATTTCGGACTTGATCAGCTTGCTTTCTTCGTATTTCGGCCAGGGTTGATAGACGATCAAATCTTTATGACCGAGCATGGACCACAGTTCTTCACCGAGGTGCGGCGCGATGCAGGAGAGCATCTTCACAAAGCCTTCAAGATACGGAATACAGATGGATTTGGCACGGTAGACTTCGTTGGTAAAGATCATCATTTGCGAAATCGCTGTATTGAATTGGAGATGTTCGTAGTCATCGCTGACTTTCTTCACGGAGTAGTGATAAACGTAATCGAGTTCACCGCTGGAGGTCGGACTGAACTTGGATGTGAATTCGGGTTCGGTGAAAATCCGGTACACACGGTCAAGGAAACGTTTCGAACCGTCGAGACCGCTATCGGACCACGGTAGCGAGGCTTCCAAAGGTCCCATAAACATCTCATAAAGACGCAACGTATCAGCGCCGTAATTTTGGACGATATCATCGGGATTGACGACGTTACCGCGGGATTTGCTCATTTTTTCACCGTTGGAACCGAGAATCATGCCTTGATGGAACAGGCGTTGGAACGGTTCGGGTGTTTTGACAACACCCAGATCGTAGAGCGCTTTGTGCCAGAAACGGGCATAGAGCAAGTGCAAGACAGCGTGTTCGGCACCACCGATGTAGAGGTCAACCGGCAACCAGTGTTCGATCAACTTGGGATCGGCAATGGCTTCGGTATTTTTGGGATCCAGATAACGGATGTAATACCAGCACGAACCCGCCCATTGCGGCATCGTATTGGTTTCGCGGGTCGCAGGTTTTCCGTCATAGGTCGTATGCAACCATTCGGTCGCGTGAACCAAGGGTGATTCACCAGTACCGCTGGGTTTATATTCTTCCAATTCGGGAAGGACCAAAGGCAAATCTTCTTTGGCAAGCGGATAGACTTTGTGGTCTTCATCAATCGCCACCATCGGGATGGGCTCACCCCAGTAACGTTGACGGCTGAAGAGCCAATCGCGGAGCTTGAAGTTAATTTTGCGTTTTCCGTGTCCTTCTTTTTCCAAATGGTTGATCATCGCTTCTTTGGCATCGGCCACGTTCAAGCCATTCATGAATTCGGAGTTGATGTGTTTGGCATCATCGACGAATGCGTTTTGAGAAATATCGCCTTCGAGGACTTGAATCATCGGAAGATCATACTTTTTGGCAAACGCATAGTCGCGTTCATCGTGAGCGGGAACCGCCATCACGGCGCCGGAGCCATACGAGGCAAGGACATAATCGGCGACCCAAATCGGGACCTTTTTGCCGTTGACGGGGTTAATGGCGAAAGCACCGGTAAAGACGCCGGTTTTATCTTTATTGAGTTCGGTCCGTTCCATATCGGATTTGACCGCGGTCATCGCAATGTAAGCATCCACTGCGGCTTTTTGTTTGGGCGTGACGAGATCATTCACCAAGGGATGTTCGGGCGCCAAGACGCAGTACGTGCATCCAAAAAGTGTATCCGGACGGGTAGTGAAAACAGTGAATTCATGGCTGTTTTTGGCTACTTTGAAAGTGATTTCGCAACCTTCGCTTTTGCCAATCCAGTTCTTTTGCATTTCAAGCGTCGAGGTCGGCCAGTCCAAACCTTCCAAACCTTTGAGCAGTTTGTCGGCGTACTCGGTAATCTTGAGTACCCATTGTTTCATCGGTTTACGGATGACGGGGAAACCACCGACTTCGGATTTTCCGTCGATAACTTCTTCGTTAGACAAAACCGTGCCCAAAGCGGGACAGAAGTTGACGGGCTTTTCTTCGACATAAGCCAGGCCCATATCGTAGAGATTCAAGAAGATCCATTGGGTCCACTTGTAATAGTCGACATCCGTGGTCGCGATTTCACGGTCCCAGTCGTAGCTGAAACCAAGCATTTTGATTTGGTCACGGAAATGATCAATGTTTTTCTTCGTGAACGTTCCAGGGTGTTGGTTGGTTTTGATTGCGTATTGTTCGGCGGGCAAACCAAAGGCATCCCAACCGATGGGGTGAAGGACGTTAAACCCTTGCATCCGTTTCATGCGGGCGACGATGTCGCTGGCGGTATAACCTTCCGGGTGTCCCACGTGGAGGCCTTGGCCCGAAGGATAGGGAAACATATCAAGGACGTAGTATTTGGGCTTGGAAAAATCATGCGTATCGCATTTGAACGCTTTTTTCTCATCCCAGACTTTTTGCCATTTCTTCTCAATCGTCAGATAATCATAACCCATAAGTTTTCCTCCTAAAAAAATAAAAACGCCCTCTGTAAGGACGCTTGCGCGCGGTACCACCTTAATTTACATCCCATGATGTACGCTCAACGCCTTTAACGCGGGACTGCGGAACAAACCGTAAAGCTGAGATTCGTTTTGTGTTTATCGCTTTGCATCACATCCGCGACTTTCTATAAAACACGTCAACGATTAGTGCTTCTTTGTCATAAGTAGTTTAACACCGAAGAAGATATTTCGTAAAGAAAAAGCCAATAAATGAAACTGGTTTTTCCGTTTGCAAATGAAACCCGTATATTTTATCAATAATTTTTTTTAAAATCCTTTTCACATTTTTCCAATTCAAAAGAGAACTAAAAAGGTGGGGTATCGAAACCTTTAGGAACCTTCTTTGTTACTATGCTGTGCTCAATACTTGAAAACAATGAAAGAAAAACAATTTGCCGATAATCACTTGAAAGCATCGCTAAAGACTTTTTCTGCTTGAGTGCCTTTCACAAGATTAAGAATCATTCTTTCTCTAAAGGCACTATATTCAAAAACAAGATGATTTGGATTCGCGCTAGAAGTTATTTCAATTTTGAAAAAATGGGGTCTTCCATACCAACGTTTCGATACCCTGCATTGAATAATCTGTTCAAATTTCCATTCCGTAATTTTGCCTTTATTCTTAGTCCAAAACTTGTTTTTATCAATGTAAACTGCGGAATTCCAAGTGACCAAAGAAAATATGAATGAAAAAATTATGACCAACAGTAATGCTAAAAACGGAACCAGATAATGGCTTTCAAATTTACCGTAGAAAAGGTAGGAAAGATCGAATATAAGAACAACGAGATGAATTAAAAGCGTAATGCCAATGTTTTTATACCATTTGATCATCTTTTTTCCATTCTTCATAACAAACTCCTATTCGTTTTTATAAAACGAACCTATCGTTCCTATTATCGCACCCACAAATGCACCTCGATATGATAGAAGCAGTTGCAAAGTAACTGACTTAAATAAACTTTCCCCCATAGCTTTCATAGCAACTCCAGGAAGTATATCTGTTGCAAATGCAAATACGGCACACCAACTAGCCTTTTTCCAGTTTATGCCATTCCAACCTTTATCAATAAAATCGGTGGTGACTGAGCCGATAAAACCACCCAAAGTGGCTCCAACAACTGGGACAAACCCAGCCAGTGCGCCACTAATTTGCCCTCCTACCCAACCAGCAACGAATGTCCCTCCAGACCTTTCATTCATAAATCCGTTAATTAATGAACCGGTTCCCATTCCAATCAGTGTCATTCCTATAGGCCCACCAACACCGATAGCTATTAGGACAACGCCACCAATGATTTCAAGTGAAGAAGCGGCTATCATTCCAATTTTTGCCCAATCCCAAGTTGAGGGATTCCACCATTCGGGATTCTTTCCAGTCATATCTGCCTTCATTATTGGATTATTCCAACAATACGAAAAAAGGTTTATTCCTTCAGGTGAATCAACTGTGAGATACTTGGGGCTATCGGCGTTCAACCATCGGCACCACTCAGGGACATAATACCGGGAATGGCAGTAGTACATCATCGTC
>ERZ1645187.423-NODE-423-length-41462-cov-16.607796_pt1 | contig 41462 bp, 25 predicted proteins | sample MGYA00575352_ERZ1645187 | MGnify/ENA primary metagenome ERZ1645187 (study PRJEB40837, sample SAMN11349314) | freshwater sediment metagenome | isolation source: river sediment | host: Sediment | place: India: Wazaribad , New Delhi | collected 2017-02-21 ... | reverse complement strand
TTAACTCAGTAGGCATTTTAAACGCCTGGGCCCGGCAACAGTTGATGGCTCCCGGCCTTAGCTATGATGACATGAACAGCATTGCCGCCAAAATTGCCGAAGGCTCCGACAATCTGCTCGTTTTACCCTTCGGAAATGGCGCTGAAAGGGTGCTGCAAAACAAAAATATAGGTGTATCAGTGCATGGGCTTGATCTTACTTCACACAACAACGGTCATGTTTTGAGGGCTTTGCAGGAGGGAATTGCTTTCGCCTTCAACTATGGCCTTGAGATTATGAAACCACTTGGTCTTAACCTGGAAGTGATTCGGGCCGGCAATGCCAATATGTTTCTCAGCCCTGTGTTTGCCCAAACGCTTGCCAACGTGAGCGAAGCAAGCATCGAACTCTACAACACCGATGGCGCAGAAGGTGCTGCAAGAGGTGCTGCAATCGGTGCCGGAATCTACAACAGCCCCACGGAGGCTTTTGCAGGTCTCAAACTGCTCCAAACCATCGAGCCAAATCGTCATTCCACTATAAATCTGTATTATACAAAATGGAAGCGTGTGCTAAAAAATGTGCTTCCGGAAAAATAATTAAAAATTCAAATGAAAAATACCTATTTCAAATCAATCGAAAAAATCTGTTTTGAAGGCCCTGAAACCAATAACCCGTTGGCTTTCAGATATTATCAGCCTGAACGCATTGTTGCCGGAAAACCAATGAAGCAACACCTCAAATTCGCCATGGCATGGTGGCACACTTTGTGCGCCAATGGCAGCGATCCTTTTGGTCAGGCAACGATTAGTCACCCATGGGATGCCATCAAAGACCCTGTTGAAAAGGGAAAAGCAAAGATGGACGCGGGTTTCGAATTTCTCGAAAAATGTGGTATTGATCATTATTGCTTCCATGATTTCGACCTTGTTGAAGAAGGTACAACGATTGCAGAATCAGAAAAACGCCTGCAACTGATGGTTGACTATGCCAAATCAAAGCAAATTGAAACCGGCAAACAATTGCTTTGGGGTACGGCAAACCTTTTCTCGCACCCACGCTATATGAATGGTGCTGCAACCAATCCCAACTTTGAAGTGCTTACTTTTGCTGCAACACAAGTGAAAAACGCCATTGATGCAACAGTGGCTCTCGGTGGTCAAAACTATGTTTTCTGGGGCGGTCGCGAGGGCTATCTTTCGCTACTCAACACAAATATGCAAAAAGAACTTGATCATCTGGCCCGTTTTCTCGAAATGGCGCGTGACTACGGTCGGCGCAATGGCTTCAACGGCACCTTCCTCATCGAGCCTAAGCCAATGGAACCCACCAAGCACCAATACGACTTTGATGCAGCTACAGTGGTCGGATTTCTAAGACATTATGGTCTGGATCAGGATTTTAAACTCAATATCGAAGTGAATCATGCCACATTGGCCGGCCACACCTTTCAACATGATCTTCAGGTAGCTGCCAACGCCGGAATGTTAGGATCAATAGATGCCAATCGCGGCGATTATCAAAACGGTTGGGACACCGACCAGTTTCCTGTTAATCTGTTTGAACTCACAGAAGCCATGCTCGTGATTCTGGAAGCCGGCGGAATACAAACCGGAGGCATCAATTTTGATGCAAAAATCCGCCGAAACTCTACTGATGTCGAGGACTTATTCATTGCTCACATCAGCGGAATGGATGCTTTTGCACGTGCTTTGATCACAGCCGACAACATCATGCAAAAATCAAACTATCTTAGTTTGCGCAATGATAGATACAAATCTTTTGAAACAGAAGCCGGACTGGCCTTTGAACAAGGAAAGATGAAACTCGAAGATTTACGAAATATTGCCCTCAGCCTTGACGAACCACGCCAAATAAGCGGAAAACAAGAGCTCTTTGAGATGATTCTTAACCGATATATTTAACCTGTAATTATTGTATTATGTTGAACAACATAAAAACAGAAAGGTGGATCTACCTGAGCGCCATCACATTTACTGCAACCCTTGGTGGTCTGCTGTTTGGCTATGACACAGCTGTTATTTCTGGTGCCGAAAAGTCTGTGCAGACGTTTCTTATCACGAGTCAGGGTTTGGGCACGCTTGTGCATGGACTCACCATCTCGAGTGCACTCATCGGGTGCATCATCGGTGGCGCCATCAGTGGTTTTTTCGCATCCAGATTAGGACGCAAAAAAGCACTCATCGTGGCAGCTGTGTTGTTTTTTGTGTCAGCTCTCGGCTCGGGCTATCCCGAGTTTCTGTTCTTTGAAAAAGGCAAGGCCACCATGGGATTGCTTTATATGTTCAACTTCTACCGCATTATTGGCGGCATTGGTGTTGGCATGGCCTCGGCCATTGTGCCTATGTATATAGGAGAAATTTCGCCCGCTCATTTGCGCGGAAGATTGGTGTCGCTCAACCAGTTTGCTATCATCTTTGGTATGTTGGTGGTTTATTTTGTTAACTGGGGTATAGCTACCGGCAAGCCTTTGGACTGGATTGACAGCATCGGCTGGAGGTATATGTTTCTTTCCGAAGCAATCCCGGCAGGCCTTTTTGGATTGTTGCTGTTTTTTGTTCCTGAATCGCCACGCTACCTCTGTCTTCATGGTAATGATGAGCACGCGTTGGATGTGCTTTCACGAATCAACGGCCCTTCCAAAGCCATAGAAATTCTCAGCGAAATCAAATCTACTATCGTTCACCACTCAGGAAAGCTGTTTTCTTATGGCAAAATCGTTATAGTAATTGGTATTCTACTATCTGTTTTTCAGCAGTTTGTAGGAATTAACGTGGCTTTGTATTACGCACCGCGCATCTTCGAAAGCATGGGTGCCGCCAAAGACGCTTCCATGTTGCAAACAGTGGTGATGGGCTTGGTAAACGTGATTTTCACTGTCGTAGCCATCGTCACGGTGGATAAATATGGACGAAAAATATTGCTGCTCATCGGCTCAGTCGGGATGGCTATTGGCATGTTTGCCATTGCCGGATTGGCCTGGTTCGAGGTGATCGGAATGGGAACCCTCGTGTTTATTATCATCTACACGGCTTCGTTTATGATGTCGTGGGGTCCTATCACCTGGGTGTTGATTTCCGAAATTTTCCCAAACAAAATCCGTGGACAAGCAGTTGCCATTGCCGTGATGGCTCAATGGGCCGCCAACTATTTCATCTCATCCACTTATCCTGTTATGATGGAGTTTAGCGGCGCTTTCACTTATGGCTTTTATGGCGTAATGAGTCTGATTTCATTCTTCTTTGTGATGAAAATGGTTCCTGAAACAAAAGGAAAATCACTGGAAGAAATAGAAAATATATGGAAATAATTTTGTGTTTTTATAATGTTTAGTGAGTGATTTGGTTAGAAGGCAGTTCGAAAGGACTGCCTTACCTTTTTCAAGCTTTTTGACAAAATTTACCCGAATAACGCATTATCTTAAAAATAAATGGTAATATTATGCCAAAATTAGATTTAGACGCCATGACCGAAAAAGCACTTGGTCTGAATTATTTTAAGAATGACGGCTGTGCTGTGAACCTGAGCCGTGTGAGCCGACGACAAAATCTTACGCATCCACACGACCTTACCGAAACTGAGCATTTTCATGATTTTATCGAGTTGGTTTTTATCATCAACGGCCAGGGTACTCAGGTGCTCGAGGGCAACGAATACCAGGTTTCGGCAGGCGATGTCTTTGTGCTTCAAGGCAATCAAAGACACTATTTCAAAGATGTTGGCTCGGTTGAAATGGTGAACCTCATGTTTGATGTCTTCAATAATCCCGATCTCATTTCAACAAAAATTAAGCAGCTGCAGGGCTACAAAGCTTTGTTTATCCTCGAACCGCAATTCAGAGCCAATTATAAATTTAAAAATATGTTGCGGCTTACGCGCGATGAGCTTGCCAACATCGAACTGATTCTCAACACCATGTTTCTTGAGCAGGACCAAAAAAAAGAAGGCTATGAAATTATCCTCGTCAACAGGCTTGAAGAGCTTATTGTTTTGCTTTCGCGCCATTATTCGAGCATAAAAACCACCAAAGCAAAGGCGCTTGTCAGAATTGGTAAAGTGATTGATTTTCTGGAAAACAATTACGCCGAAAACATCTTCATTGATGATTTGTCGGAATTGGCCAATATGTCAAAACGCAATTTTATGCGCATCTTTCAAGGCGCGGTGGGCCTAAGTCCGATCAACTACCTGAAACAGATTCGTTTGCAAAAAGCGCGATTTCTTCTCAGGGAGAGCAATCATCAGGTGGCCGACATCTCGATGATGTGCGGATTTACTGACAGCAATTATTTCATAAAATGTTTCAGACATGCCTACGGAACTACGCCACACAAATTCAGAGCACGATTTCAACAACTTCCTGTTGAAACATTGATTGAGCCGGATCGTCTTTGAAGCCTGTTTTCACAATGCCGATGGCGCAAAACATCCATTAAACCATTCTGATTTGCCAATCAATCTGCTTCGGCGCCATTTTACTCTGTTTCAAACCCAAATTCCACACCTTTTTTGGTGGCCGGAACTCCTTTTGCCATCCACTCAGGCATCTGTGTGCCTTTGAGATAGTGATCGAAAAACTGCTGCAATCTGCGGCTCAAATCCATGGCATCAGCCCTGCGGCTGAGGTTGTGCGGTGCGTTGTTGTAAACGAGCATCCAGGCCGGTTTTTGCAGCCTTCGCATGGCATTGAAGAGTTCAATTCCCTGGTACCATGGCACAGCCCCGTCAGCATCGTTCGACATGATGAGCAATGGTGTTTCTATCCTGTCGGCATAGAAAAGCGGCGAATTTTCGATATAAGCAGGCAGGTTTTCCCACAAGTTTGCACCAATTCTGCTTTGACCTTCTTCATACTGAAAGGCCCTCACCACGCCACTTTCCCACCTTATTCCGCCATAAGCGCTGGTCATATTGCTCACGGGAGCACCGGCCATCGCAGCTTTAAATAGTTTTGTCTGCGTAATGAGCCAGGCCGTTTGGTAGCCTCCCCAGCTCTGTCCTTGCAGGCCCATCCGGTTCTTGTCAATCTGTGGCACACGTTCTATCATACTTTGTGTGCCGCTCATAATGGCATCGTACGCGCTTTGCCCCGGAAAACCGGTCCGGTAGCGGATGTCAGGGGTGAACACAAAATAACCCCTGCTTGTGTATTCACTGATATTGATGGTTGATCGCGAAGGCCTCGGCACAATATGCCGGTGCAGGTTTTCGCTGTGCGTTTCATAGAAATAAACAATCATCGGATAGCTGCTGTCGGCTGAAAAATTGGCAGGATAATACAGCAAACCTTCTGTTTTTTCACCGGTGAATGTGTTCCAGTTCACCAATTCAACATGACCGAAGCAAAAATCTTTCTGCTGCGGGTTGGCATCGCTCAGGCGCTCTGTTAGTGAAAAATTGTTGCTGGTGAAATAAATATCCGGGAAAGACTGAAATGTTTCTTTCCTATAAATAAACACATCTGCTTTTTCAGCTTTTATAAGTGAAGAGTGCCAATTATCTTCGTTTGTAAGCGGTTTTTGCTCGTTTGTTTTGAGGTTGAAAAGAGAGTAGTTATTGGTTTTTGCCTCTCTGTCAAATGCTGCCAGATACATTTGCTCCCCGATAAAAGGGTTTTTTTGATCGAGTTTGACATATCTGTAGCGAATATCTTTTTCTGTTTCTTTTGTAAGTTTATAGGCAGGTTTTTTACCGGCAGGATCAAGAAGCCACACATGATTCCGGCTGTAAACTACCGCTGATGAAGCACTTGTCCAGCCGGCAAATCCATAAGGACCAGCAACACCCGGAACATCGTTTTCGAGATCATAGAAGTAATCATCACGATTTGTCGTAAGTTGATTCTTTTCAAGGTGTTTTGTGCTGATTGCATTCCAGCTGCTATCAGCTGTATTGTAAAACAGCAGAAAGGCTGCATCTGGCGACAAGCTGTAAAAGGAAGCGTGTTTTTTGAGCAACAACTTCTTTTCGCCCGTGATTCTGTTCACGAGATAGATGTCGCGATAGCGTTGTTGATGCCAACTCGAAAGCAGTTCGTAAGGTTTGTCGTCAGCACCTAAAAAGTAGTTGCTATGCAGCTTCAGATCGGCAGTTATTTCAGGAGTAGTTTCATCTGCAAGTCGAATCAGCTTCTGTTTATCAGGATAGTAAACACTCAAGTAACTGGATTTCTTGTCTTTATCCAATTCTTTTTGTTGTTGCGTTTGCAAGCGTCCATCCTGCCAGTGCCAGATGTCGAGACTCACTTTTTCATCGGCTGTGAGGCTGTCTTTTGGAGCAATGGCCGGCTTTTCTTTCAATCCCAGATAAAGGGCTGTTCCGTCTTCAGAAAAAGTTGGATTTCGGTGTTCGCTGATTGTAAAATTATTGGGTAATTGTGTCGAGAGACTATCCAAAACCACTTTTGCCAGCTTGTCTTTTTCATGGGCATAAACCAATTGATACAGCTTTCTGCTGCCGGTATCGCTTGTGTGCAAAAAAGCAAACTGACGCGCTTCAAGATCAAAAGCCGGCTGACTGGCTTGTCCTTTTTCCGAAAAAATCATGCTTGCAGCTTCACCTTTCTGGTAGCGCCACACATAGGTTGAGTCAATGCTGTCACCTTTTTGCTGCATGATGGCCAGTGCATTGTTTTTTTCCGAAAGCCCGTAAGCACTCACTTTCTCCCATTGGGTAATATTGCTATTCAATAGGTTGACAACTTTAAGTGTGGATGTCTTGGTTTCTTTCTTCGAGGGTTTCTTTTTTGTTTCTTTCTTCGGTTTCAAACTGTCGGCTACTGCGGTGTCGGCTTCAATTTTATAGCTTTCGTCGTGCAGCAGTGCCAAAAAATGTCCTTCCTCACCGGCCAGGGTAAATGCTTTCACTTTTGGAAAACGCAGCACAGTGTCGCGCTGAAAAAACCAGACAGCAAGCGAATCTTTAAGCTGTTTTTCTTTGGAGATGCCTGCCAGTTGCTGTTTTCTGAGGCTGTCGAATGGTGGCTTTATCTTGTAAACCAATCCCTGCCCGTCAGGAAAAAAGGCTGCCGAAGAAGCGCGCTGAATCGTATCATAATGCTGATTTTTCGTATTGTAAACAATGAGTTTCCCATCGCCCGACTGCGGATTCCACTCCCAGGATACATAAGCACCGTCTTTCGAAATTGTGACGGATGATAGCTCATTCCACTGATCATAATAACTGTAATTCAATTGTTTACAATTCTGAGCATTGGTAACAATCCCGATGAACAGAAGTGCTATTCCCAAAATATACGTACGCAGCATGATCTGATTCTTTGGTTTACGTTTTGTTGAATTTTCAAAAATAGGCTTTTTCGAACTAAATCGTTTCACCATATGCGTAAAATTCAGCTTTTAGGCTTTAAGTATCACCAAATGATTGTTTCTGCGCTTTTTATCGAAAAAAGTTGAATTTGCAATCAGCCCCGGGCTTTAAAGACCAAAACAATCAGGATGGCTATATTTTGATCCATGTGGCTTTATGCCAGAGTGTTTCCAAAGGCCCTTGTGCGTGGTGTTTCATCCACCATTTACTGAATAGTCCTTGCAAAACTGCCAAAGCAATACCAATCAACAGGCTGTAGGTGGCACCGGTATAGCGGTACAAACCCAATCCGAACCCATAATAAATGATGCTACCCATTATAGATTGCAGGATATAATTGCTCAGGCTCATCCGTCCGATCGGTGAAAGATGATTGGCAAGTAGCTTAAACGACTTTTGGCTATAAAGCAAAACAAAGCCACTCAACAAAATTCCTAAAAACGCAAGATTGGTCCAGGAGCCAAAGATGGTTTGCAGCGGACGGCGTAATACCTCTCTGTCAACAACCGTGTCGAGCGATTTGTTGAGAAAATACAAGGGTGCAAAAGCCAGCAATGATACAATCAAAACCTGCCACCAGAACTTTCTGCTTGATTGATAATCATTGAAATACTCTTTCCGGCCAAGATAAAATCCAAGCAAAAACAAGCCTGCTGTTTGCAAAACCCTACCGTTTTCCCAGGTCCATAAAACAACTGCTGTTTTCCCATTGCTGAGGTTTCCGACCACTGTATCAATGAATGAGCTGCCAGTGATGTAGGTGTGCATTTGACCGAAATAAGCCCATGAAGCCGGATCTCCGGGATTGACATCGGCTTGCGTGGATGAAATAAAAAACCGCAGCCATTCCGTTGGCTGAAAAAGTAAAAACGCTGCAGACCAAATCAAAACCCGGTTGTTTACCTTTCTGAACGGAATCAGTACCAGACCGATAACAGCATACTGCGTAAGGATGTCGCCCTGATAAAAGGCGGTGTTCACAATACCAAACAACAGAAGCAGAAACAAACGCCACGCAAAACGACCGCCAAAATCAGCCCCTCTTTGCTGCTGACGACTCATCTGTATGTAAAATGTGAATCCAAACAGCAAGGCGAAAATGGCGTAGGACTTACCGGAAAAAAGGAAAAACAATACATCCCAAATCCATTTGTCAACAACCACTATCCAGGCAGGAAGCGATTCAGGAGTGTAATAAAAATCGAAATGCTCAATGTTGTGAAGCAACATGATGGAAACGATGGCAAAACCTCTCAGCGCATCAACCAGATGCAGGCGTTTGTTTGATCCTGTTTGCATGAAACAAATCTATTTTGAAAAAATGTAGATACTTGTATTTCAGTAGATTAGTTTAATTTGAATGAATTCTCAAATTTAATCATTTACATGAATCAAACAATGAAGCTTCTCTGGGATAAAGCGGAAAAATGTACTTTTTTTCGGTATCGAATGCATTTTTACCGCAAATGCAACTGTTTGAATCATGGCAATTATGCAATAAACCGTAAAAATTGTATTTATGTATGGTACTTGGCGCAACTTCTTAAAACCCGATGAAAGAAAGCATTAATTTTATCGCCTAAAAATTTCACAAACCGAATAGAAAATTTTATGACATCAACAATTCAATTTACTGCACCCGACCATTATCTGGTTGATGAGTTATTTACCGAAGAGCACAAGATTGTGCGTGCTGCAGTGCGCGAATGGGTAAACCGCTCGGTGAAACCTACCATTGAAGAAAATTTTGAGAAAGCTGTTTTTCCGCGACACCTCATCAGAGAGCTGGGCGAAATTGGTGCTTTCGGTCCTTTCATCCCCGAAGAATACGGCGGAGCCGGAATGGACTATCTAGCCTACGGCATCATCATGCAGGAACTCGAAAGAGGCGATTCGGGCGTGCGTTCGATGGCTTCGGTACAAACTTCGCTGGTCATGTATCCAATCTATACCTTTGGAAGTGAAGAACAGCGCAAAAAATACCTCCCTAAGCTGGCAACTGGTGAACTGATAGGCTGTTTTGGTCTCACAGAGCCCAATCATGGCTCCGATCCGGGAAGCATGATCACACGTTTCAAAGATATGGGCGATCATTACCTGCTCAACGGTGCCAAAATGTGGATTACAAACTCATCCATTGCCGATGTGGCTGTGGTGTGGGCCAAAGACGAACAGGATGTGATTCGCGGACTTATCGTTGAAAAAGGAATGCCCGGTTTCACGGCGCCAGAAACACATGGAAAATGGTCGCTCCGTGCTTCAGTCACAGGCGAGCTTGTGTTCGACAATGTCAAGGTGCCTAAGGAAAATCTTTTGCCAAATATCAAAGGCTTGCGCGGGCCGCTAAGTTGCCTAAGTTCAGCACGTTTTGGCATCGCATGGGGCGTGATTGGCGCTGCAATGGATTGCTATGACGCCGCTCTGCGCTATTCACTCGAACGCCAGCAGTTTGGAAAACCCATCGGAGGCTTCCAGATTCAACAGAAAAAATTAGCCGAAGCGCTCACCGAAATCACCAAAGCACAACTGCTTGCCTGGCGTGTTGGGGTGTTGCGCAACGAAGGAAAAGCCACTCCGGCTCAAATTTCGATGGCCAAACGCAACAACGTGGAAATGGCTCTCAACATTGCACGCGAAATGCGACAGGTGCTCGGTGCAATGGGTATCACCAACGATTTCCCGATGATGCGCCACATGATGAACCTCGAATCGGTGATCACCTACGAAGGCACGCATGACGTTCATCTGCTCATCACCGGACACGAAATCACCGGAATACCGGCTTACAAAGGATAATTTTTTTAACTTTTTATTGAAAAGGAAATCATTTTGTAGAATGCTTTCCTTTTTTTATTGGCCTGAAGCAAGGTGGTTTTCCGGAAGTACACGCAAATCGTTCAACATAAATACAAAATAACGCTTTGCCACCACACCGTTTCGCTTTATCTGAATAGTGTCGGCAGGAACGATGCTTTCAAACATGCCTGAATAAACTTCGGAAGGATGCTTGTAATCACGGCTGTTTGTGATATACCAGAAATCGTCGCCAAGTGCAAAACCACCCCGTATATCATTGATCCAAAGATATTTGTGAAGTCGCGACGGCTCACCGATGCCCATCGCTTTCATGCCGAGAGGGCGTGCCAGATAATAATCCATATTGGCCAGCGGAAACCAGTTTTCGCCCAGCAGCGCATCGGTTTGCTTCATCTTGCCTTCAGCAATATGTTTTTCTCTAAGCGCTGTAAACGCCGGTAGAAGTTCGCGCCATCCATACATATCCAACGTAACATCATTATTACCAAGCTTGTGGTATGGTTGGTTGTCTTTCATCGGAATCAGCCCAAACTTTATTTGAAGACTTCCTGCCACGATAAACACCAGCAAAACATAAAATGCAATCCTTATACTTTGCGGAACAGGCGCCCTGTGCCGCGTTGCCAGCCACGCTGCTGCAATCAAAAGCATCGTGTTATAAGCCGGCCCTGTCCAATGCGGGAGGGTGGAACGGAAAAGCGCAAAAAATAAAAAAATGAAAACCAATGGCAAGGCAATCAACAACAACAAACTGCCCTGATCGAAAGCAATGAAATTCTTTTTGCGTAAAAACCAATAAACACCCAGCCAAACCAGGATATAATTGACAGGATTGTTGTAAACGACCTGTCCGCCCAACTCTGTGAAAAACAGGGATAAACGCAAGGATGATTCAAAAATATTGACCCGCTCGCCCTGAAAAGTAAAGCTGACAAAATGGTTTTCTATATTCCAAAGTAAGACCGGCAATAAACACAATGCCGATAGCAAAACCGAAAGGTAAAGGGCAGGCTTTTTCAGCCAGTGCCTGCGAAACAGGAGGATATATAAACCAAAACCGAACCAAAGAAACACACTGGTATATTTCGACAACATGCCCAGGCCAATCGTCAAACCAATCGCAGCCAGCAAAAAATTCAGCTTTTTGGGTTCGACTTCAGCTTTTGTAGCCATTATCATCAGCATGAGACTCAGCATCCAAAAGAAGTTTTGCGGCGTGTCGGGCAAAATCATAAATCCGGTGATGACAAATGCATACACAGAGCTGTTATACAGCAAAGCCGCATACCAGCCCGTTCGTTCATCACGCAACTCTTTGCCTGTTCTGAAAATCAGCCAAGTGTTCGCCGTCATCAATACGACCGAAGAAAGCCTAAGAAATAACTCGCTATCAAACAATAAGTTAAGGCTAAAAAGCTGCATCATCCATCCAACCATTGGCGGATGATCAAAATGGCTCAGGTCGGGAAAAGCTGCATAAGTGAAATAGTAAACTTCGTCGTTACCAAGTTCATGCCACCATGCAAGCAAGGTCCTTGTGAGTCCACTCACCAACATAAGCCAAAACAGTCGTTTGGTAAACTTGTTGTTTGCGTGAATCCACTTCATCAGTTCCGTGCTCTTTTTAGGAAAATCCTGAAAATGATCATAAAAAGCAAAACGAGCAGAACTGTATAGATCCCACGCATGAGCGCTGTTTTATCCGTATCGAAGATGGCAGGCGATTGGGGTTTAAAATCAATGTTTTCATGACGGAAAACAGGATTTAAGAAGAGTTGACTTCCGTCAGTAAACTGCATTTCTGCCCTGATGTAGGTGTCGGTATCGCGCATCAGGTAGTTTAGCTGATTGGTATCAGCAAGCTTTTTCAACAGCCGTCCGTCCTGACCAATCAAACGGATTTCGCTGGCAGGTTTGTTGATTCCCAAACTGAAGGTATCGTTTTGAATAACTAGCTGTTGCAATTGTGGCGACGGTGTATTGACCACTGACTCAGGCCGGCTTAAACAATAATAACTCCCGTTCGCAAGGCACTCAAGCAATTGATTGATATTTAGTTCATTAATAAGAAGCTGAACTGTGTGAATTTTTTGTTCTTCAAGATTCAATGACTGTGACCGTGAAAGATTGCTAAGCAGCAAGTTGGCCCTGTGACCGTGGCTCAGCACAAGGTCCCAAACCTTCAAAGCATCAGTATCTGTGTTTGTTAGTTCAATCAACTGATATCCGCTCAAAAACCGTAATTCATCGGCGGTGTAAGACCGGCCCGGATCGGTGAGCGCAACCAAATAGCTTGTTTGGTTTAACTTCCAAATGATGTCTTGCTTATGGCGAAGATCTTGAAAAAAAGGGTAATCGGTCCAAACAACTTTTTTTGCCCCAAAACACAACTGCTGATCATCTGTCAATCCATATCCATGTCTGTAAATCAACAACTTATCATTATTATTATCAATATAACGGTGCATGAACTGAAAATTGCTGATATCAATTTTATCAGTGGTATTGCTCAGGGTATCATAGAATTTGAAATTGGTTCTCAGTTTGCCGTTGATCAGCAGATCGGCAAGATGTAAGGCATTGAGGTCGAATGACAACGAGACTGTTGTTTGAGGAAACACAGCGGGGTAAGGAGAATGGATGTGAGTTCCCGAAAACGCTTGTGGTTTTTCGTAGCTAAAAAAAGGTGCTGACAAATAAAAGATCGTCAAAAAAGCAAGCATGCCAAAAAAAGCTGCCCAAAACAGACGAATAATAATTTTCGACCAGCCCGAAGTATTTTGGCTTTGCTGCATCATTTTGATATTAATGCAAAGTTATTCGAAAAATGCATTAACGAAATTTTTTCTTTCAATCAGCTGTTTACAAACCTTGGGTCAGCTTTTCACCTAAGCTGAAACACCAAACCTTTGCATTTCTCTACATATTCACTACTTTTTTCCAATAATGGGAAAATAGTCACAAAAAAACTTGCAAATCGCTTGATATCATGTTATTTTTGTCAAACTTCCGCATTTTAGAATCAAATTCAATAATAGAATGGAAGTGTAAGATTGGGATTGCTTTACGCCCGGTTTATAACAATCAGGTTTTATGGAAAGTTTCAGAATATTTGTCGTTGAAGACGACCCGCTTTATGGCGAGATGCTCAAACATCATCTCTCTTTGAATCCCGACAACGAAGTGCATCTGTTCAAAACAGGACAGGAGTGTCTTAAAAACCTGTTTCGTGCTCCGAGTCTTGTTTCGCTGGATTATTCGCTTCCGGACATGTCAGGGCTTGAAGTGATGAAGCAGATTAAAAAGGAAAGTCCTGATACACCGGTAGTTATTGTTTCGGGTCAGGAAGATATTTCCACTGCTGTGGCCTTATTGCGCGAAGGTGCATACGACTATTTTGTGAAAGACGAGGATGTGAAAGACCGTTTGTGGAATATCATCAAGAAAATTCGTGAAAATCTTTTACTCAAAAGCGAGATCAGCCTGCTGAAGGATGAGATTGGCCGCAAGTACGAGTTCCGAAACGTGATAAAAGGTACAAGCCCCGCCATTCGCCAGATATTCAGCCTGATTGAAAAAGCCACCAAAACCAATATCACTGTTTCTGTGACCGGCGAAACCGGGACAGGCAAAGAGTTGGTAGCCAAAGCTATACATTACAATTCGGCACGTGCCAAAAAACCATTTGTTGCTGTAAACGTTTCTGCCATCCCACGCGATCTTATCGAAAGCGAGATGTTTGGACACGAAAAGGGAAGTTTCACAGGTGCAATTACCCGCAAAACCGGCAAGTTTGAACAGGCTCATGGGGGCTCCATCTTTCTCGATGAGATAGGCGAAATGGATTTGCACATGCAGTCGAAACTGCTGCGTGTGATTCAGGAACGCGAACTCTCGCGCGTTGGCGGCAACGATACCATCAAAATTGATGTCCGCCTGATTGTTGCCACAAACCGCAACCTTGCCGAAGAAGTGCAAAAAGGCAATTTCCGCGAAGACCTTTACTACCGTCTGCTGGGATTGCCAATCGAGTTGCCTCCGCTGCGTTACAGGGGCAATGATATCATTATTCTGGCAAAATATTTTGTTGATGAGTTTTGCATTGAAAACCGAATGCCGCGTCTCAGCATCACCGAGGCCGGACAATCCAAGCTCATGCAATATTCGTTTCCGGGCAATGTGCGCGAACTCAAGGCCGTGATGGAACTGGCTGCCGTGTTGACCGACAGCGATCATATTGACGAACAGCACATCTCATTCAATTCGACCAATGCTTCGACCAATTTCCTGCTCGAAGAGAATACGCTTGAGGGTTATACCACCAAAATCATTCGTTTTTACCTCGAAAAATACGATCACAATGTGGTGCTTGTTGCAAAAAAACTTGACATTGGTAAGTCAACAATCTATAGGATGATGAAGGAAAATAAGCTGTAATTATGTCTTCAGATCAGGGCAACACGAGCTACAACCTTAGCAAATTGATTGATTATGTGGGTGATAATCCGGATACAATCCGCGAAATGATTGGTATTTTCATTCAGTCTGCCCGGGAGCTGTGCACCCAAATGATCGAAGCGTGTGCCAATGGCGATGTAGGTTTGGTTTCGAAAACTGCGCACAAACTCAAACCCTCGCTCGATATTTTTGGCATCGAATCGCTGGCTCAGCCCATACGGCAAATTGAAGCAGCTAAAGACAATAGTATTGAATGCCAAACGCTTTATCCTGAAATTATGCGTTTACATCAGCAAATGGCAGTCGTAATGCAACAACTCAACCGGGACTATCCCTGGGCAGAAAATCCTGATCTTTCTACAATGGCTTGATGGCAGCCAGCCTTATCACCGCAGCTTCACCCACATGGTGTTGTCCTTCGGACAATTGAATGGTTTCTTCCTCAAAATAGTAAGCATTTACTGAAGCAAAATCCCTTGCCAACGAATCAATATCATAAAGCATCCGGATGTTTTTTGGTCCGCCTGATTGCTTGTTGATTTGTTTGACAGAGAAGGCTTCGAGGATTATTACACCTCCGGGTCTGAGTGCATTAATAAGTTTGTGATGCAGTGTTTCTCTTTCTTCGGGCAGCAGATGAACAAATATCAGGCCTATGGCATCGTAGGCATTTGCTTCAGGTTCAAAGGTTTCAAGCGACGAAACCCGGTAGTTTACGCTAACCTTGTGCTGCTCGGCAAGCTTTGCTGCTTTTGTTTTTGCAACATCACTGTAGTCAACAGCATCAACCAGCCAGCCTTGCTTTGCTGCCCAAACAGCATTTCTGCCCTCCCCTTCTCCCGGAAGCAAGAGTCGTCCGGTTTTTATTGCAGACAAGTGCCGGGCAAAAAAATCGTTTGGTTCTTCACCATAAATATATGTTTCAGCAGCATAGCGCTCATCCCAAAACTCTTTCATAAAATTATCGCTGTTTCTGTTAGTTAATATCGCGAAAAAACGGCTTTTGTTTATACACTGATTTGGCAACATCACCGGGATTGACAATCAGGCAACTCAACAATAAATCCTTGCACCTAAACAGATTTGAGATTTTCGGCCATTTGTAGAGTAACAAACTTCCAAAGATAATGTTCTTTTCAGGAATAATTTTGGTGATGTGAGCGAAAAACCATTTGGCTTGTTGTATATTTGTAATCATCAGAATATAGCATGACGAGAGCAGGCTTTTTTTTAATATGTTTTCTTTTTTCGGCCTCTGTCCACGCGCAAACCCCGTACTTCCGTGTTTATGATGGCAGTTTTGGATTGCCATCTTCCGAGGTTTACAGCGGAATACAGGACCGACAGGGTTATTTGTGGTTTGCTACCGACCATGGCCTCGCCCGCTTTGATGGTTACCAGTTTAAAACATTCGACATTCAGGCAGGACTTCCCGAAAATTCTGTTTTCTACTTCCGTAATGACAGCAAAGGGCGCACATGGTTTAATACCTATGACGGAAAACTTGGATACCTTTTCGAAGGAGAAGTATTTGCATACAAATACAATGATGTGCTACAGTCATTGCTGCGCAACGAACCCCTTAGTAATTTTGCCGTTTTTCACTCCTATTGGATTGACGGCGATGATAAAGCACATTTCTTTCTGCAAAGGTTGGGCTACTTTACGATTGATGCCCAGGGCAAGCTCGAAACCATTGATGATATCAACAACAAAAACACCTTAGTAATACAATTTGATCATTTAAACACACCATTTTTTTACGGGCCGGGTTTATTAAAGTTCGACAGCATCGAAATTCACTACAAAAACAAAACCTTCCGGTCAATCGTAACTCAGCTTGATGATAAACTGGCATTACCCAAGAATTTTTCTGCAATTGCCATTGATACCACATTTATACTATCATTTCAGCACACCATTTCAAGGTATGACGGCAATGTGTTTAAAACAAAATTTGTAAGTCCTAAATATATCGTTGGGTTAAATATTGACAACGAGGGTCATATTTGGGCCATGACCCTTGGTGGCGGAGTATATGTTTTAGACAAAAGCTTAAATGTATTGTATCATTTTTTTAAGTCTGAGTCCTTTACATCATTTTTACAGGACCATGAGGGAGGTATTTGGCTCACATCAGTCAACAAAGGGGTTTTTTATATTCCCAATCTGCACCATCACACCATCAGCCAGGCAGATTTCGTTTTCGATGAACCAATTGTCAACATGGCGCTTGACCACCGGGGTGAGCTGTGGACAGTATTTTTTTCAGGAAAAATCAGTTGTCTGACCGAAAAAGAAACCAAATCTTGTCAGCTGCCACTCGCATCAAGAGAGTTTATTGTTAGTGTCTTGGCCGATCCTTGCCGTGACAGGATTTGGGTAGCCACCGACAGAAATCTTTTTTATATTGAAAATCACCAGGTTAAACGATTTAAATTCGTAATGCCCAGGCATCCAGATGTGACAATGCCAGCTATAAAATCTCTTGCGCTCGATACCACTGACTGTAGCTTATGGATTGGGCTCTTTTATGGCTTTTCGAATGTATTAAAAGATGGAACCACGTCATGTATAAGTCATCTGGACAAAGATTTTCATGAGCGCATTGAATGCATCGAGGTGGATCGTGCCGGAAAGGTGTGGGCAGGAGCCACAAGAGGACTCTTCTCTGTTGAAGCTGACAGCATCATTGCTTTTGGAGACAAATATCCACTGCTTGGAAGCCGCATCATCGCTTTGAAAGCAATAAACGACAGCATTTGGATTGGCACAAGAGGAAACGGGCTCTTGCTGCTTACGGCTGACAGCCTCCGACAGTTCACCATGGGCGACGGTTTGCCCTCAAACTCAGTGAAAACCCTCGAAATCTTTGAAAACACGATCATTGCCGGAACAAACAACGGTGCCGCAGTTATAAGCAGAAAGCTCAAAGACAACAACATTTTGATCAAACGGCAGCTTGGAAGCATGGAACTATTGAGCAAGGAAGTGCAACAAGTCATTGTGAAAAATGATTCTGTCATTATTCTTTCGAAAGCCGGCATAAGTGTTTTTAATGATTTTAACAGCACTGCCAAAACATTCAAAATGCCCATACTGATACGGAGTCTGAAAGTTAAAAATCAAGCTGTCAGGCATGGGGAAGAGGTCAGGATTCCTTATGAGAACAACAGCCTGAGTATTGAATATTTCGGTATCTCTTATTTAAAATCGGGCAAACACACCTACCGTCACCGCCTTTTGGGGCTTGAGTACGACTGGATAATTAATCAACAAACCCAGGCGCAATACCCTTTCCTGCCGGCCGGCTCATACCGCTTCGAAGTGGAAGTGCTGAATACTGACGGCCAGTGGAGTAGCTTAAAAACGCCTCTGACCATCATTGTTGAAAAACCCTATTGGCAAAAATGGTGGTTCGTTTTTCTGCTTGTTATCGCGCTAAGCTCTATTGCTTTTGGTCTGTTCAGAATGATTGAGTCGCAGCGACACCGGAATCGTCAACGCACGAATGATCTCAATCGTTATAAACAGGAGGCATTGGCCAACCAAATGAATCCTCATTTTCTTTTTAATGCACTCAACACGGTGCAGCGGTATATCCTCGACAACGACAAAATTTCATCAACGAGGTATCTATCAACTTTTTCAAGCCTCATGCGAACCATTTTGAATCATTCGCAGCTGCAGCGTGTAAGCCTCGAAGATGAAATCAATGTGTTGAGGCTTTATGTTGAGATGGAGTCGGCGCGCTTCAAGGATAGATTTACACAAACAATTGAATGCGAAGCTATTATTGATCAAAAGCAAACCTTGATCCCGGTATTTTTTATTCAGCCTCTGGTGGAGAATGCCATTAAGCATGGATTGATGAACAGCACCAAACAAGGCATGTTAAGTATAAATTTCAGCTGCAAAAACAATGATTTGATTTGCGTCGTTGAAGACAACGGAATCGGACGTAAAGCCGCATCAGCATTAAAACCCTTGCATGATAAAACCTCTTTGGGCATTAGCATCATTCAAAAAAGAATATCTTTGATCAATCAAAGTTCAGGAACATCAATACGTTTAGAATATATTGACCTATATGATGAACTGAAAACGCCCCAGGGCACAAAAGCCATAATTATTTTTCCGGAGACAATACAAAAACTATATCAAAATGAATAAGCCAATCAAAGTTGTTATCGTAGATGATGAACCCGATGCAATAAAATCCATAGAGTTGATTATCAGTGAGTTTTGTAAAGATATCGAGGTTGTTGCCACAGCAAATATGATTGACAAAGCCTGGGACCTCATCAAGGCCACCGAGCCTGATCTTGTTTTTCTTGATATTGACATGCCACGCGGCACAGGTTTCGATTTGCTTGAGCGTTTTCCATTCAGAAGATTTGGCGTTGTTTTTATAACAGCCTATTCAAAATATGTTGGAAAAGCAGAACGCTATGGCGCCTTCGCCTATTTACACAAACCAATTGATATTGACCTGTTTAACCAGACCGTCGAACGTTTCAGGCAGCACTTAGACGGAGGGCAAAGTCAGGTTTTCAAGCTTATGTAACCCAAATAAAAAAAAGCGAAGCTTTTGACAGCTTCGCTTTTTTTGAGAAGAGGGTGATCTTTGATCTATTCTTCCTCTTTGAGTTTTTCTTCGTATTCTTTGAGCAATTTCGTCTGAACATCACTTGGAACTTGCGCGTATTCAGCATACTTCATTGTAAATGTACCGCGGCCGCTGGTGATGGCACTCAGCGAAGTGCTGTAACGGTCCATTTCGGCCAATGGCACCTTGGCTTTGATGATCTGGTATTTATTGTCAGAATCCATACCCATGATCACAGCACGACGTCCCTGCAGGTCGGTCATAACAGCTCCCATCATATCTTCAGGCATACGCACTGCGATGTCGTAGATCGGCTCCATGATCTTTGGTCCGGCATTTTTAAATGCTGCACTGAAAGCATGACGTCCGGCCAGTTTAAATGAAATTTCATTTGAATCAACCGGGTGCATTTTTCCGTCATAGACATAAACCACGATGTCGCGGGCATACGAACCGGTGAGTGGGCCTTCTTCCAGACGTTCCATGATACCTTTCAGGATTGCCGGCATGAAGCGTGCATCAATTGAACCACCAACGATACAGTTGTTGAAGATAAGTTTTCCGCCCCAGCTGAGGATGTGCTCTTCTTTTCCGCGCACCGGAAAATCTGTTGGGTCTTTATATCCTTCAAAATAGGGTTGAACCATCAGGTGAACCTCTCCAAACTGACCCGACCCGCCTGATTGTTTCTTATGGCGATAATCAGCTTTGGCCGGCTTGGTGATGGTTTCGCGGTAAGGAATCTTTGGTGAGAAAAATTCGGCTTCGAGTTTATAAGTGTGATCGAGGTACCATTTAACAGTATTCAGATGGTATTCTCCCTGACATTGAATAATGAGCTGGCGCAATTCGCGCGAAAGGCCCGCATTGAAGGTTGGATCAACGCGGTGCATATCCTGAAGAATGCTGCCCAATTTTTCATCATCGGTTGAGCTGACAGCTTTAACGGCAGTGGTGAAAATCGGATCGGGATAAGCAATCGGTTCAAAACCTGCATCAGCAGCTTTTGGATCCATGAGGGAGTCATTGGCACGGGCATCTTTTAGCTTGATGGTAACTGCAATATCACCGGCAACAACTTTCTCGATTTTTTCGCGGTTTTTACCATTGACAATCATCAACTGCGAAATTCTTTCCTTATTCCCCGAGCGCGGGTTGATAAGGTCCTGACCTTCGGTGATCTCGCCGCCATAAACTTTGATAAGCGAAACTTCGCCCAGGTGCTGCTCATTGGCCAATTTGAAGATAAACAAGGATGCAGGGTTGGCTACGCTGCATTTAACAACTTTTCCGTTTGTAAGTGCGCGACCCGGTAAACAGTTTGGTGCCGGACAGGTAAAGACGATGAAATCCATCAGGCGATGCACCCCAATACCATGCTTTGAAGCACCGCAGAAAACTGGGAACACTCCTCTCGAAATCATTCCCATTTGAATGCCGCGACGCACTTCGCTCAGGTCAAGATTGTCTTCTTCGAAATATTTTTCCATCAGCGACTCTTCACCTTCGGCAGCATTTTCAATCAGGCTGCGGTGCAGACGCTCGGCTTTTTCCATTTCTGCAGCCGGAATGTCCAACACTTCTGGGGCTCCGCCACCTTGCTTGAACCTGAGCATTTTCATAAGCATCAGGTCAATAATGCTGTCGAAACCTTCTCCGGTCTTAACGGGATATTGTGTAAGGGTAACCTTTTCGCCGAAATAATCACGCAATTGCTTAACAGTTTCGTCGAAGTTTGAGTTGTGATGGTCGAGATGATTGATAAAAAACACAACAGGAGTTCCGGCTTTCTCAGCTTGTCTCCAGGCGTTTTCGGTGGTAGCTTCCACCCCGTTTTGTCCGTTCACGGTGAAAATGGCCGTATCAGCAACGCTGACAGCTGCCAGAATGTCGCCTGTATAATCGCTGAATCCCGGAGCATCAAGGATGTTGATCTTTTTTCCTTCGTGAAGGGTGTGCATCAGTGATAGATTGACCGAAATCTGACGCTCGGTTTCGATGGGCCGATAGTCCGAAACAGTATTTTTATCATCTACAGTGCCTTTGCGATTGATGACCTTGCCCTCGAACAACATATTCTCGGCCAAGGTCGTTTTACCCGATTTGGCTGCACCTATCAGGGCGATATTCCTGATCTCTTCTGTTTGGTAAATCTTCATATAAATCTCTGTTAAATTAACACTTATGCATAAAATAAAGGTGGCAAATTTAATCAAATACCCTGAATAAAAAAAACAGGCTCCTTATTTAAATTGATGCTGAATAAGACTCGGACATCGTGAAGGATTCGTACTGCACAATCTGCCTGGTAAATGCAGGGCATTTTCATTGAACAGATTGGAAATGACTGACTTATTTAGCTTTAGGTAAGATTTTCCAGATGTCTGTGGATGTTTTCCCATCTCTTGGTATCCATCTTTGGACCAATCACTTCAACAACATTGCCGGCAAGTACAGAACCGCTTTTACCCGATTTTTCAAGACCCCAGCCATTGATCCAGCCGTGCAGAAAACCAGCTGCAAACAAGTCGCCGGCTCCCGTAGTGTCCTTCACCTCAACTTTGATGGCTGCAACTTTTACAAGGTTTTCTCCTTGCCTTATCAGCGATCCCTTTGCACCGGTTTTTACAACAGCAACTTCGCAAATGCGGCCAAGAATATCCACAGATTCTTCCGGCAATTTGCCTGTAAAAGCCTTTGCTTCTTCCTCATTGGCAAAAACGATGTCAACAAACTGTTCCAGAATGCGGCCAAGCAGGGCAAGATTGGCTTCAACCACGTTGTAACTAGCAAGGTCGAGCACTATTTTGAGCCCTTCTTTTTGTGCCAACTCGAGCGCCTTTATCAAAAGCTGCTCGTTTTGCACCAGATAACCTTCAACATAGAGGTAGTCATATCCTTTGAAGAGTGATGCGTCAAGGTGGTTTTCCGAAAGCTCGACAGCAGCCCCGAGATAGGTTGCAAAAGTGCGTTCACCATCGCTGGTGATCATCCCGTTGGCAATGCCTGTGGGCGTATCGCTTTTCGCCAGGAGGGGTTTTATACCTGCTTCCTGCATGTCGGCATGAAAGAATTGTCCGGTTTCATCGGTTCCAACGTGTCCGATAAAAGCTGTTTCAACACCCAATCGCGCCAATCCATGAATGGTGTTTGCTGCTGAACCGCCTGATGCTTTCGATTGCTTCATGCCGGCAGTGGTTTGCGCGATCATGGTGCAGGTGGTTCCGCTAACGATTTGCATACTACCTTTTGGAAGGCGAAGCTGCTCCAAAATCAACTCATCTTCCACCATCGTCAAAATGTCAACAAGTGCATTTCCAATTCCCAATACTTTTGTCATGTAATATTTTTGTTGCAAAAGTATTGAATTTTGATTGGTCGCAGGCCTTACATCACCACCAATTTTCGCATATATTGTCTGTTGTCTTTGACAATGCTGACCATATAGACTCCTTTTGGCAAATGACTTAGGTTGATTCTGCAGGACTGTCCATCCTCGAAACAGCTATCAAAACGACCCGAATACACGCCTGCAGCTCGACCATCAAAGATGCTCACTTCAATAGTGCCCGGCTCCCCGTTGTGTTTGATTACAAACTCCCCTGTTGTGGGGTTTGGTACAAGAACAAAGTCAGTGGTTTTGTCATTCTCATCCAAGCCAATATAGCAGTCGTTTCGGATTGTAAGCTCAACACTCCCGCTCACCGAGCATTCCTGAACCACTGCAATCACGGTGATGGTGCGTGTAGTTCCTGCAAAATAGGCATTGCCTTTTATTGTTGCTGTCTGGGTAATATCGCTTGTTGACCAGAAATACTGCTCATAGCCCGGGCCGGCATCAAAAGTTACTTGTTCATGCGGACAAATAGCAACAGCCTCGCCGAGATTGATGGTATCAGGCACTACCACTACCACAGTTGAAAGTGTGTCGTAGCCGGTGCAGCCAAAGCTGTTTACAAAGCTATACATGATCTGGTGCTGCCCGCCACCGGCAAGGGCCGGATAAAACTTGCCGCCAACCAATCCGCTGCCACCGCTGAAAATTCCGCCAACCGGCGTACCTGTCAATACAACAGGATCGGCATTGCTGCAATACCTGGGATCGAGGCCGCTAAGACTTACCTCAGGAGCAGGTATCATATTTAATGTGAAGGTTGCCTGTGCCGTACATCCATATTGATTGATACCTGTGACACTATAAACAGTTGTTTGCAAAGGCGCTACAGTAATAAGCTGACTTGTTTGTCCGGTTGACCACACATAAGCATCAGCACCGGTGGCCGAGAGGACAACCGGGGTGCCACCGCACACATTCTGCTGCGATGCCTGAATGGTGACGGTCGGCTTAGGCTCAACAGTAACTGTAACACTGTCAATACTAAAGCAGCCAAGATTACTATCACTGAAAACTGTGGCATAATACGTTTTGCTTTCATCTGCAATAATATCAAAGCTGTATCCTCCTCCGATAATACCTGTTTCATCGCTCCAGATGCAGAAACTCCCGCCTGTAGCCGATAGTGTAATGTCTGCTCCTGCACATAGGGTGGTATCGTTCGAGATGGTCATCTCGGGCAAGGCTTCAACGGCGATGTAAAGACTGTCAGAAACAGCACAGCCCAGCGTACTCACCATTTTGGCATGGAACCAACGGCTTTGATTGAAGGTGGTTTCATGATAAAGAACAGTCTGTGTGCCCATTGGCTCTGTAAGTACTTTGTCCCAGACAACATAATCAATTACGGTTTCTCCAACATTAGCAGCAGCAAATGTAACTGCTGTTCCTTCGCATACATTTGGCGAACCTTGTGAGATAGAGAGCAACATAGCGGGATTGGGATGCACCAACACCTCAGCTGAGTCGCGTGAAACACAGTTGGCAGCACTTACAGCCTCGGCCCAAAAATCATTCACCCCCACATTTTCCGGAACAAGTGTTCGTGTGGGGTTGGTATAGCCATCCCACCAGGCAAAGGCCACAGCATCAACGAGGCTGGCGGTGAGGGTGACAGCTTGCCCGGTACAAACCTCAGGTAGCGATGTTGAGATGGTCACTTTTGGGCTCACAAGTGGCGAAATATTAATGGTATCACTTGCAACGCACCCATTCACCGTATTCATGTCAAGCCTTACCTCGGCAAGCTCTCCCACAACAAACTCAAAGCTTGGTGTATTGACGCCGGTGGGTTGGCCGTTGTAGTACCAGGCATAGGTATATCCTGTACCAGCAGGTCCGTTCAAGCTTACTGTTTCTCCTTTGCATACCTCCATATCATTACCTAAGGTAATATGAGGTGTGTCATTAACTATGATTTCAACACTGGAAGTTGTGGAGCAATTGTACTGATTAAAGACCTGTAGGCTTACGGTAACACTGCTCTGTGCAATAAACTCAATTTCGGTTTCTGTTGAAACAAGCTCACCGTTGATGGTCCATTCATAGGTATATCCTTCAATGGAAGGTGTTTGCAAAAGCATTGTCCCGCCTTCGCAGATATTTGTTCCAACAGGGGTAAGAATGATTGCCTGTGGCAGGCTGTGTACATAAATATAAGCCGTGTCATACGAGATGCATCCAATGCTGTTGATGCCCTGCGCCCAATAAACGTAGGTGATATCCGCAGTGGTTGGAACGATGGTTCTGCTTGTGAGATTGCCGGCAAGTCCGTCCCACCAGGCAAAAGAAACCACATTCGCCGGATTGATAGTGAGTGTGAACGAGTCGCCGAAGCAAACATCCAGACTATCTGGATTGAGTACAATTCCGGGTTCATTGTGCATGAAAACGGTGAGCGAATCAGCGCCAAAACATCCGTTTGCGTCGGTCACTTCGAGTTTCACGAGCGACTCTTCCATCACCGGGAAGATCAGCCTGTCGTTGTTTCCGCCCGTCGGCATTCCGTTGACATACCATTGATAACTATAACCATCCACAGCAGGACCAACAACAGTGGCATTGCTTCCCTGACAGAAGGTATTGGTGACTCCAGCGATGGAAATATCAATTTCAGGGTGGTTATTTACTGTCACGAAAGCCGTATCCCGACGTGTACAACCCAGCGCGTTGATGGCTTCGGCCCAGTAGGCAAAGGTTGAGTCGCCGGTTTGTGGTGTGAAGCTGCGGGTAGCAGCGTTAGTGCCCAAACCATCCCACCAGATAAATGAAGTACCATTGGTTGTGAGCGAAAGCACTGCAGTTTCGCCAAGACAGAACTCGCTTGTTTGAGGGTTGAGCTGAATCTGAGGTGAGGCGAGCGGTGTGATAGAAACTTCATCGGTATTGGTGCAGCCGTTAGCCGAAGTCACAACAAGGCGCATGTTAAACGCATTTTGAACAGTGACGCTGTAAACCGAATCGTCAGACACCAGTGTATTGTTCAAATACCAGCCGAAAGTGTTCCCCACGGCAAGAGGCGCACTGAACAGGACAGTGTATCCTTCGCAAACCTGCCTGTCGGGGCCAAGGTTTGGCTGAGGTGTGGGCAAAACCTCAATGGTAATCTCTTTTGATCCGGAACAACCGGAGGGGCTGGTGACAACAAGGGTCACCAGGACAGTTTGCGTGGCTTCAAACACATAAGTGGAAGTGTTATTCACCAGTTCTCCGGCTACATACCAGGCAAACTCATCCTCTTCCTGACCTGTTCCTGTGAGTGTTACACTCGTTCCGGCACAAACCTGCGTACCGTTGGAAGAAATGATATTCACCGGGGGTGGATTATTCACTGTCACAACTGTGGTATCGCGTGAGATACAGCCAAAACTATTTGTTCCTTCGGCCCAGTAGCGATAGATCCCTGCTGTTGTTGCCTCAAAAGTTCTTTGCTTCAGATTACCCGCCAGCCCGTCGAACCATGCATATGCACTGATGTTTTGATCGTTGATGGTGAGGGTAAAGCTTTCGCCGGTGCACACTTCAAGGCTGTCGGGATTGAGAATAATGCCCGGCAGGTTGCGCGAAAGCACAGTGATCTGATTACTGTTGACACAGCCATTGGCATCCGTGATTCTGAGTTTTACAGCAACGTCTTTTGTAACAATAAAACTATACTGGTAGTTGTCAGTACCCTGAGCCACACCATCAACAAACCATTGGTAGTGATGCCCTGCTTTTTGTGGTCCACTCACAGTGGCTGTTGCCATATAACACACTGTGTTTGAACCTCCTGAAACAGTCAGCGGAACTTCGGGCAACGGATTGATTCTAATGAGGACGCTGTCGCGCGAGCGGCAACCCAATCCATTGATGGCTTCGGCCCAGAGGGCGATGGTGGTGTCGTTTTCGACCGGCACATAAAAACGCTGTGTCAGGCCTGTAAAGCCATCCCACCATACATAGGAAGAAGCGTTTTGGGTGCTTAACTGCAATGCAAGGGTGTCGCCATGGCAAATGGCAGCATTGTCAGCTGTCACATTAATCACCGGAACTTCAAGCGGAGTCACTGTGATTTGGTCTGCCATGGTGCAGTTACCAACCTTGGCTTCGAGACGAATTGTGACCGGCTGTGTGACAACAAAACTGTATGCAAATGTATTGTTGGCAATCTGGTTGCCGTTTACAAACCACTTATAGGTGTAATTGTCGTTTTCGGGCCCTTGTAGGTCAAGGACATAATTCTTACAAACCATTCTGTTGCCACCCAAATCAACCTGGGGAGCTTCTTCAACCTGGATGGTTATTTCATCTGTTTCGATGCAACCATTAAGGTTTTTAACCTGTAAAGTGATTGTTTTGGTCAGCATCCCATTGAAAACATAAGTTGCCCCGCTGCCCACCGAATCACCTTCTATCATCCACATATACTGATGATTGGCAAGTGTGGTTGTGCTGAGTGTGACACTTTGTCCCTGGCAGATCGTTGTAAGCGCGGGAGTATTAATGTGAGCAACCGGCAAAGCATGAACTACCACAAAGGCAGTGTCAAAAGAAACGCAGGAAGTAACGTTATGCACACCGCTGGCACTAAAAGCGAAAGTTCCGGTGCTCGCAGGTATAAAACTTCGGCTGGGGATGTTTCCACCCAGGCCGTCCTGCCAAACAAAGCTGCTTATATTTTGCTGGTTGATGGTGAGTTGGACAGCTTCACCCAAGCAAATTTCATTTTTATCCTGATGCAAAATAATCCCGGGAAGGTCAATCACTAATAAGTCAAGAGGCAAAGACTCGGCCGTGCATCCTTTGGCATCCGTCACACGGAGGCTCACCCTTGCATCGTCAAGCATAGGGAAGCTGAACTGTGCATTATTGGTGCCGGCGGCACCCCCGTTCAGGTACCATTGATACTGATGTCCGGCCATAACCGGTCCGTTTACAACTGCGGTTGAATTGATGCATACACTGTTGTTTCCACCCGGTGTACTGATGTTCACAACCGGCAAGGGGTTCACCTTTACTTCCACACTGTCGCGCGCGGTACAACCCAGCCCGTTGGCAGCCTGGGCCCAGAAAACATAGGTTGAATCGCCGATACCCGGAACAAAAATTCTTGGATTGATGCCTGTGATGTTGTCCCACCAGACCGTACCTGATGCTCCGCTGGTGGTCAAACTCAGGATGATATTCTCACCAACACAAAGCTCACTGTCATTGGCCGCCAGATTGATAACCGGAACTGCCTTTGACAGGATATTCAATTGATCGCTGCTGGTACAACCTTCGGGCGATGTCACTTCGAGCCGCAATAAGGTAGTTCCTGCTGTCACCTTATAGTTTATTTCGCGGGTGGTGGCCATTGTAGCAGCTTCGGCGTTTTTAAACCATGCGTAGGTATAGCCGGTTCCTGTTGGTCCTGAGAGGGTAACAAAATAGTTTTCACATACCTGCTGATCAATACCCAGGTCAACTACAGGTGCATTTTTTACTGTGATAGCCACTGTGGCTGATCCGGAGCAGCCAACGACTGCATCATTGACAATGAGCCTGACAACCGAATTTTGACTAAAGCTCCTGATAAAAGTCTGGGCTGTGGCATTGGCGATGGCCACGCCATTCACATACCATTGATAGGTATAGCCTGCCCCCGAAGGCCCGGCGAAAGTTACCTCGTTACCCGTACACACAACTGCGCCGTTGTTGGAGGCGCTGATAGTGAAAGCCAAGGTATCCCTTACGAGGATATCCACCGTGTCGCGTGTGATGCAGCCGGTTGAATTGATTGCTTCGGCCCAGATGGTGGTGTCCTGTGTGGGAATGAAACCCCTTGTGAGCACATTGCCCTGAAGTCCGTCGCCCCAGGCAAAATACACAGGTGGTGTGCTTGTCGAACTGAGGGTGATATAAGTTTGGTCGCCCTGACAAAGCTGAAGTTTTGAAGCTTCCATAACCAAGACCGGCGACTGAATAGGATTTACATTCAGAGAGTCATAAACATAACAGGAAGTGAGGGTGTTGGTGGCCTTCACCTTTATCTCAACTGCCTGATTACCTGTGATCACATGATTAAATGCCGCTGTTGTTGCAGCCGGCGAAAGCACGTCGTTCACAAACCATTGATAGGTATAATTTGGGTTCGGGGTGGCATTATATGTCTTTGTCTGGCCAACGCAGGCGTTGTTTCCTCCGGTTGTAGTGATCGTAACGACAGGTTGAGCAAGCACAGTGACGATAAGGCTGGTGGTATCTACACATCCTGCGAGGTTGGTTGCTCTGGCGCTAAAAGTGTGCGTACCAACAGCAGGAAACAACAAAACAGGATTCACATTGGTGGTATCAGGATTCAACCAGTTCCAGACCGACCCTTCCTGACCGGTGAGCTTCAGACTTAAACCTTCATTCACACATACTGGATTGGCGTTGGGTGTAATAAGTAAGTTCGGTTTTGGGCTCACTACAACTGTTACAGGCTTTATGGTGGCACAGCCCGATGCCGACTCACCCCTGATGTAATAGGTGCCCGAAACTGCCGCTGCCGGTGTTGCATAAGGTATTGTTGCCTGCGCATTGGTCCAGTAGCTGAGTGTTAGTCCGGCATCGCTGCCTGCTGTGATGGCCGGTGCAGTGAGGTCTATGTTGGACGGTTCACACACACTCGCAGGCTGGTTGATAACAAGGTTTGGTGTAGGATTTACGGTGATGGTAGCCGTGGTGGAGGCAACTACTGCACAGGCACCACTCTGAACGATGACCCTGAAATAGGTTGTCTCTGTCAGCGGCCACGACATGAAAGAGGTGGCCGTATAAGCCGTATCAACCCAATTGGTAAGGTCGTCGGAATATTGCCATTTCAGGATATCGCCAACATATCCGTTAAGCGTCATGGCACCACTTGTTGATCCCTCACAAACTGTTTTTGTGCCTGAAAGCGTGCCACCCACCGAGGCAGGTGCTTTGGTGACATTGATGCTGTTGCTGTTTGTACAGCCTGTTGCCGTGATCGTTTCGACCAGGTTGACAGTGCCGCTGCCAACGGTGCTCCAGTCAGCGGTGATAACGGATGTGCCTTGTCCGGAGGAAACCACTCCGCCGGTAGCTGTCCAGTTGTAGGTGTGGCCTGCATGATCAACCACCGAATAAAAAGCTGTTGTTGGCAACCCGCAAATAGCTTGCGGACCTGCAATGGAAGGATTGGGAAGATCGTTCACAGTATTGGTGATACCTGCCGAGGTGGCGGTACATCCCGTTGAGGAGATCACAATCACGTCAACCACTTGTCCGTTGAGCAAGGTGTTGGTGGTATAGACGGGTCCGGCTCCGGTTTGCTTGCTCACACCATTGACCCTGAAGGTGAAATCAGTACCTCCGCCGGCTGTGAATGTGACACTTGTTCCGGCGCAGAATGTGTTGTCGGCATCGGAACTCACAAGAATCGGAGTGGGTATGGGATTGACGGTGATGGAGCCATTGGCTGTGGTGGTGCCACATCCGCCTGTGAGTGTTATGGTAAAATTGTAGTTTCCTACAGCTGATGGATTCCCACTGATTGTGACCACATTGGCATTCCAGTTTCCGGTCACACCCGGCGGAAGGTCGGTAAAATTGGCTCCCGTGGCGCCTGTGGTAGCATAAGTGATAGTAGGTGCCAGGGCAGCATTGAGGCAAACAGTCTGAATATTCGTGCTCGCACCAGATGTCAGCGTGATGGTATTGGGCTGGCCAACGGTTATATAATTTGTCCTTGTCTTGGTGTTGGTGATTGATCCGTCGGTGAGGGTCAATGACACCGTCTTGGCACCCGGAGTGTTATAGGTGACGGCGTGAGGTCCTTCGCCACTTGCTGTTGAGGGATTGGCACCTGTTCCAAAACTCCAGACATACGAGGTGGTGGGAGTGACTCCTGTGGAGAGATCGGTGAAAATTACGGTACCACCAACGCAGGTGGAGGTAGTGCTTGCTGTAAAATCAGCGGCCTGACCCAATAGTCTTGTTGGCAACATACTGCTAAACAATAGTATAGCAAAAATGAAGATAGTTCGTTTGTATAGTTGTGTCATGCTTAATCCCTCCTGTATTTTTGTTCGTACATCTGCTGATAGTCGTGCAACATATAGCGTTTGTTCTTTTGTTTCTTATTTTTTTGCTTGTACTCTTTCACATCATCCTTATCATTTTGGCCAAATCTGAAGCCCAGCGTGATTTCGTGTGTGCCGCCACCATCGTAATGGATACCGCCAAGACCGAGCTCGTAGCTGTAATTCAGGTTCATGCTGTTGAACAGCTCTCCGCCAAGTCCAAGTGCTATTACCTTGCTGTTGCGATACAAGCCGCTGAGCCAGAATTTTTCACCAAAGATGAATGAAGCAGAGGCATCAATAATCGTTGGCTGATTGGAGGTTTTCCTGACCACCACCACGGGCATCAACTGCAATCCCGGACTCAGGTCAAAGGTGTTGCCGATATGGAACTGGAATTCCTGTTCAAAGGCAAAATTGCCCTGACTTATTTCGAGGTAGGCATCTTTGGTGCGTAACAGCGTAGGCATTCCGATACCCACTTCAAAAGCATTGTTGTAATAAATGAGGCTAAAGCCTGCATTGTAGGTCATCTTGGTGAGCTGGTCGAGGTTACGGATCAGCGGATCGTCGGGGTTGCCATAGATTTCATCCACACGGATGATGTTTTGATACACGCTTCCCCAGATGCCAAAATGCAGGTATTGCGCTTCGGCCATCTGCAGCCGGTAGGTATAACTCATTGAACCTTTGAATCTTTCAAAGATATCTACTTCGTCCATAAATGCTTCGGCACCAAGATACATATTGTTACCGATGTGAAAATGGGTGTTGAACCTAAAGGTCTCGGGGCTGTTGCCAAAATTAATCCAGTCCTTGCGATAGTTGAAGAAGAAAGCCCCTTTTTCGCGGCTTCCGGCCGAGGCCGGGCTGAGCGCATAAGGGTTGAAAAGATAATGGTCGGTCAACGGAAACTGTTGTCCCAAAGCCTGTCCGGTGATCAGAAAGCTTATGATGCCCAGTACAAAAAGTTGTATTTGTCTCATCATCTCAACAGTGTTATGGTTCCTTTAAAGATTTCGCCATCTGCACCTTCAACGATATAGAAGTATGAGCCTTCGGGAAGTGGGTTGTTGTTGTATTGCCCTTTCCAGTCGTTTTGATAATCAGTGGTTTGCAACACCGGTAGTCCGGCACGCGAATAGATACTGACTTTCGCCGGCCGCAGGCTGTTGAGCATCGGAATTTCCCAGGTGTCGTTATATCCGTCGCCGTTTGGTGTGAGGATGTTTGGTATTTTTAGTGCCGGGTCATAAGGAAATTCACTCAGCACCACACCCACTGTCACTGTGTGGCTGCTGCATCCGTTGCGGTATGAAACAGCCCTGTAATTGCCTGGTCTCACCACATCGAACAAAGTTTTTTTAATTGTCTGATTCCAGATCACGCTGTCGAATATCCCATTGGCCTTCAGACTGATCGTATCGTTTTTAAACATTGTGAGTGGCAATTGTTCAATGGGCGATCCATCGGCAAAACTTATAGTGAGCGAAGGGCGGGGCAAAACGTTTACCGATTTTGCCAACAAGGCATTGCAGCCTGCCGTGGTGGTTGTCTCGAGCGAGACGGTGTATTGTCCGCTATCGTCAAAGCTTACAACAGGATTTTGCTGTGTTGATTGTTGCCCGTTGCCAAAATTCCATTTCCAGCTTTCAACAGAGCCGAACGAAAGCATGGCATTGCCCGAAAAAGTAGTGTTGGCAGCAATGCAGGGGTTGGTATAGGTAATTTGCAACTCAGGGATGTCGCCTACGAGCACAGGCAGGTAAATGGTATGTGGCAGGGACTGGTATTTGGTGATGACCTTTATTCCAACCAGCCACTCACCGGGACTTTCAAAAAGGTGTGCGGCAAGGTTGCCTGTGGCATCGTCAAACATCAGATCGCCGTCGAGGTCCCATGCAATGCTTTGGATGGTGTCGTTGGTAACAATTTTTGCTTCAAAAAAAGTAGAGTCGCCGATGCATGTTTTCGTCGAAGTGAAAGAAGGATCGGTGGTATATTTCACATTGACAATGGCTTGTGCCGTAGCTGTGCAGCCATAGACCGAACTGCCGGTGACGGTGTAAGTGTTTTGCGGGAGGTATGGCCCTGCAAAAAACTGATGTCCGGTGCTTCCATCGTTCCAAACATAGCTGTTGGCTCCGGCAGCGGTGAGCAACACTGACTCGCCGGGCAACAACTCAGTAAAAGCGGGGTTGATAACCACAGCAGGTTTTGGCCTTACGGTCACCATCAAGGTATCACGCTGCTCGGTTCCCTGCAGGTTGATCATCCTCACCCAATATTCGGTGCTTACCAGCGGAGTCACTGTGATGAATCGCGTGGTTTGCCCTGTGCTCCAAAGATAGCTGATGCCTAATGGTGCTTCGATCCGCAAAGTGTCGCCACGACATATCTGCACATCCGGACCCAGAAATCCATCAGCAGCTGCGGACGGACTACTTGCCAATGCATTCATTTCCATGTCTGTAGCAGCATATATCGGTGATAGGAACACCAACAACATTGCAAAAGCCACCGCCCATGGACTGTATAAATATTTCATATCCCGGCTCTCAATTGATAAATAATGCGTAAAAGTAAGGTCTCTTTCACAAATCCCAAAATATAAAAGCGCCTGATGCGCAGATTTACTTACAAAAGTAGCAATTTTAACATGCGATACACCGCTTTGGGTGCCGCATTTTTCACCAGGCTTGAAGTAGTTCGCGCAGCCTCACTGCACAGTAATGAGCCACCCGCAACAGGCTGCACTTTTAGCCGGTAAAAATCCCGGCTGATCAAATGGTTTTTGGTGTAGTCAGTAGTATAAAATGAAGATGGCAAAGGCAGGGCTGAAAATCCTATGTCAGGACGAAAATGTTGAGACAATCGTAGGTGATAACTTACCACTACACGACAATTTTCTTCAAAAAGTTGTTTTGGCACTGCAATAGCAGCGGACTTGTCGCAATCAAAAAGTGGTTGCGGGTCTGCAGCGAAGTTTTTCGATTGAGCTACGAATGGCCGAAGCCTGCATCAGAAAGTAAGCGTAAACACTGTCCCCTCTTCGGGCTTTGATTTGAAGGAGATAGCTCCCTTATGCATCTGCATGATCTGGCGCGAAAGACTCAATCCGATGCCCGAACCTTCCTTTTTGCTTGTGAAAAATGGCATAAAGATTTTGTCCATCAGGTCGGGCGTGATGCCATGGCCGTTGTCGGCAAAGTCAATGGTGATGCGGTTGTTGAGGTTCACCGATGCCACAATAGAAATGCGTGGTTGGGGCTGACCTTTCACAGCATCAATGGCGTTGAGAATCAGGTTGATCACCACCTGATCCACAAGGTCGGGGTCGGCTACTATCATCAGTTCATCAGGAAACACCTTGCAGCTGCATTCGATATTGAGTTGATCAAATTTGGGTTTGAGCAACTCATGCGCCCGATCGAACATCTCTTTCACCCTGAAATGCCGGAAGTTGGGTTTCGGGATGCGGGTGAGGTTGCGGTATATCTCAACAAAGTTGAGCAGGCCGCGGCTTCGGCTTTCGATGGTACTCATGGCACTATGGATGCTTTCGATGTCGTCGGCATCCAGTCGGCTAAGCTCAATCTGGTTGGTTTCGGGGTTTACGAGCATTTCCTGTATGGTGGCCGCCAGCGAGGAGATGGGTGTGATGGAGTTCATGATTTCGTGTGTCAGCACCCTGATGAGGCGTTGCCAGCTCTCGATTTCTTTTTCTTCGAGTTCGGGATGGATATTTTGCAGCGAAACAAGCACATACGCTTCGCCTCGCATCTTGAACTCGGTGGCATTGATAGAAAGCTGTATGAGTTCGTCTTCGAGAATAAGTTTCACAAGCGTCTTGTCGCCGGCATTGAGTTTCATCAACAAATCCGGAAAATCGTCCTTCACGGCAGACAATTCCGAAATCTGACGTAAATGGTTTACTCTTAATATCTTACGGATTGCATTATTGAAAACATCCACCTTTCCGTCGCGCCTGAACACTATGATGCCGATGCTCACATGCTGCACCACAGTGAGCAGATAATTAAAATGTTCTTCCTTTTCGGCCCTGTTCTTTTTGAATTCCTGAATGATTTGGTTGAACTCATTGCTGAGACCTTCAAAGCTTTTGCCGAGGTTGTGATCGGTAAAAGACGAGGAAAAATCGGCATGGCGGATGCTCTCGAAAAACTTGGAGAGTTTGCGGTTGGTGCGTTCGGTATAGATGACAAGCGAGATGGTCTGCAGCAATGCCAGCAAAGCAAGCAGGATCATGCTCACCAGAAACTGCTGATTGCTGATCAGGCGCGACATGAGTAAGATGGTTGCAGTGAGCAACAACACCCGCAGGATGATTTGAAACCTGAAACGCTTAAAGATCATATTTTTCCATTCTTCTGTACAGCGAAGCCCTTGTGAGACCCAGTTCCTTGGCCGCGCGGCTGATGTTGCCGCCATATTTGTCAACCACCTTACGGATAAGCATTTTTTCGGTTTCTTCCAGATTCATATTGGTAGGAAGCACTTCGCTTTCAACGATTTCGCCGGTATCGCCGAGGAAGAAATCATGTGGTTCGAGCACATTGCCTTCGCTCATGATCACGGCTCTTTCAACCGCATGTTGCAGTTCGCGGATATTGCCGGGCCAGTGATGCATCATCAGGCGTTTAAGTGTGCTGGCATTAAGGCGTTTTTTCGGTAGTTTGTATTTATGGCAGTATTGTTCAAGAAAATGCTCAACCAGCGGCTCGATGTCCTCGGTGCGTTCGCGCAGGGCAGGTAGTTTGATTTCCACGGTGTTGATGCGATAAAGCAAATCCTGTCTGAACTTTCCTTCGCCAACCATCTGGTAAAGCGGCATATTGGTGGCACAGATCAGGCGCACATCAATGGGTGTTTCTTTGTTGCTGCCGAGCCTGACCACCTTGCGGCTTTGCAATACTGTGAGCAGCTTTGATTGCAGGTTTTGCGAGAGATTTCCTATTTCGTCCAGAAAGATGGAGCCTTTGGTAGCCGCCTCAAACCGTCCGGCACGGTCTTCTTTGGCATCGGTGAATGCCCCTTTTTTGTAACCAAAAAGCTCACTCTCAAAAAGGCTTTCGGTGATGGCACCCAGGTCAACGCTGATGAAGACCTCCGAGGCCCTTTGCGATGCGCGGTGTATGGCTCTTGCGATGACTTCCTTTCCTGTTCCGTTTTCGCCCAGTATCAGCACATTGGCATCGGTGCGCGCCACCTTCGTCACGGTGTTCATCACCTTCATCATAGCAGGTGAGCTGCCGATGATATTGCTGTAGGCCGCATCCTGATCGGCAATCATAACCTTTTGTTTGCCTTTGAGCTGCTCAAGCTCCACACGCGATTTGCGCACTTCGAGGGTGGCATTGATGGTGGCTAACAGTTTTTTGTTTTCCCAGGGCTTTAGCAGAAAGTTTGTTGCTCCCTCCTTGATGCCCTGAACGGCCAGCTCAATATCGCCATAGCCGGTAATGAGGATCACGGCTGCGGCAGGGTCTATTTCGAGGATTTTGTTCATCCAGTGAAACCCCTCGGTGCCGCTGGTGGCATCGCGTGAGAAATTCATATCAAGCAAAATCAGGTCGTACGACTCCGATTTCAAAAGATCCGGAATGTTTGCAGGATTTTTTTCCGTGTGAACAATTTCGACATGTTGACGCAAAAAAAGACGCGCCGCAAGCAACACATCGGCATCATCGTCAACGATTAAAATCCTGGCCTTGGTTTTTTCCATATTTCTAAACAATTAGTCTGTTTCCCTAACAACGCATAAAAGTAAACAATATGTACGCATCTGTACAAATTATGGACGAAAATGAACACCAAAAGTTACAACCCACCGGGGAGTTTCTCTTATACGATTTAAAAACAACCACTTATGTTTAATGGCACAATCTTGGTTAAAATCTGTTAAACCCAAAAAACGGTATGGATCGCAAAATTGAAAAGCCATTCTGGACCACACAAAAGATACTCATGTCCATCGCAACAACCGCTTTTGTTGTATTTGTTGTTTATCTGCTCGCTTTTCGCGACCGAAGCAGCAAATATTACGTCTCGAAAAACCAGCTGAGTATCGCAGTGGTGAAGAAAGATAAATTTCAGGAATTTATTCCTATTGACGGGATTGTGTTGCCCCGCACCACCATTTATATTGATGCGATTATGGGCGGCAATGTGCAGGAGGTGTATGTTGAAGACGGTGCCATGCTTCGGAAAGGTGATAAGATTATGAAGCTCGTAAACACAAACCTTGAGTTGAGCTATATGGAGCAGGAAACACGTATCTTTGAGGCTATCAATAACTTACAAAATACCAAGATTGCACTTGAGCAAAACAAATACACCCGTCAACGCGAGACAGTGAACGTGATGCAGGACATCGAAAAGCTTGAGACGCAGTTTGATCGTCAGTGTCAGCTCTATGCCGACAGCCTGATTTCGGACGAAACTTTTGAACAGGCTGAGCGCGACTACCGTTATGGACGTAAGCAACTCGAAATTGCGCTTCAACTGCAATCGCTCGACTCGCTTTCGACCATTCACCGAAACAAACAAATTGACCAAAGCATGGATCGTATGGTCGAAAACCTGAGCCTGCTCAAGGAAAGCCTCGGCAATTTATATGTGAAAGCGCCTGCCGACGGGCAACTCTCCTCGTTCAACTTCGAAGTGGGTCAGACAGCCAATGCCGGCGAACACCTGGGCCAGATTGATATGCCCGATGGCTTCAAACTGCGCGCCGGCATTGACGAACGCTACATATCACGCGTGAGTCAGGGACAGGAAGTTACCTATACCTTCGGTGGAAAGGACTATAACCTCTACATCCAGAAAATCTATTCCGATGTGAATGCAGGCATGTTTCAGGTTGACTTGCTTTTTACCAATGATTTTCCATCGCACATCAAACGCGGACAAACATTGCAGCTCCGCCTCAAATTCAGCAGCGAGACCGATGCCCTCATCATCCCGCGTGGTGGATTCTTCCAGCAAACAGGTGGCAACTGGATCTATGTGCTCGACCCGACCGGAACATACGCTGTGAAACGCAGCCTGCGCATCAACCGTCAAAACACCCTCCACTACGAGGTGAGCGAGGGCCTCAGCGAAGGCGAACAGGTGATCATCTCGTCCTACGACAGCTTTGGCAACAAAGACAAAATTGTTTTTAAAGAATAATAAATTTTCATAAACCATTATATTTCAATAAGATAAATTGTAATAACGAAGATAGTATGATAAAAGCACAAAAACTAACGAAGATTTTTCGCACCGATGAGGTGGAAACGACAGCCCTCAACGAGGTTTCCTTCGAAATCAACCAGGGCGAATTTGTTGCTATCATGGGCCCCTCAGGTTGTGGCAAGTCAACGCTGCTCAACATCCTGGGATTGCTCGACAATCCTTCGAAAGGCGAATACCGCTTTCTGGGACAAGATGTTTCAAAAAGCACCGAACGACAGCGTGCTGCCTTGCGCAAGCAAAACATTGGTTTCGTGTTTCAGAATTTCAACCTGATTGATGAACTCACTGTTTTTGAAAACATTGAGCTTCCGCTTATCTATCTCGGGATGCCCTCGCGCGAGCGAAAAGCCAGGGTGGACGAGGTGTTGGCACAAATGCAGATCAGCCACAGGGCAAAGCATTTTCCGCTACAACTTTCGGGCGGACAACAACAACGTGTGGCAGTGGCACGCGCCGTGATTGCCAAACCGGCACTCATCCTGGCCGATGAGCCAACCGGAAACCTCGACTCGGTGCATGGCGAGGAGGTGATGAACCTGCTCAGCAACCTTAACAGCGAAGGCACCACCATCATCATGGTGACACACAGCCAGCGCGATGCCGAATACAGCCAGCGCGTGATAAGGCTCTTCGATGGACAAATCATCAACGAAAACATCAAGAAATCCATCTGAAAAGGTTTCTTCAATTCCACTATTACAGCATGATCCGAAGCTATTTCAAGATCGCCCTGCGCTCACTTGTCAAGCAGTTTTCCTATACGGCTATCAATATTGCCGGGTTGGGAATCGGACTGGCATCATTTATCCTCATCCTGCTTTTCATACGCTATCATATTGGTTTCGACCAACATATACCTGAAAGAGATTTGCTCTACCGGGTGGTTCAGATTCAGCAAGCCGAGGGTGTGGGCGAGCAGCATGTGGCCGTGAACATGGGACCGCTGGCACCACGCCTCAAAAGCGATCTGCCCGAGGTGACCGATGCCGTGAGGGTGATGCACTGGGGAACAATGGCCATCAAAATTGGCGACACTTATTTTTCGCAGGACAATGTGGCCTGGACCGATCCTTCGGTTTTCAGACTGTTCGGGATCAAACTCACCGAAGGCGATACGGCCACTGCGCTAAACGATATCCACTCAGTTGTACTCTCTGTTTCAACAGCAAACAAGCTTTTTGGCAAGTCGGAAGGACTCATCGGACAAACCATCAACTTCAACAACGAAGAAGGCTATGTGATCACCGGCATTATGGAAGACCAGCCCCGCGATGCACATATCTGGATGGATGTGCTTGTTTCGTTCAGTTCGGCGGAGCTTCAGTATCCCTGGCTGCGCGAGTGGGGATCGAACTCTATGGCCGTGTATGTCAAACTTTTACCCACAGCAAAACACCAGGAAGTAACCGAAAAGATCAATCTCGGAATTCAGGAATTTGTGAAGAAAAGCGCCTTCACCAATCCTCCGAAAATGTATCTGCAGGCCGTCAACGACATCCACCTGCGCTCGACACACATCAAATTTCAGATGAATTTCAATCAAGGCGACCAGCGCACGATTCTTATTTTCTCCATCATCGCTGTGCTGATCATCGCCATCGCGAGCATTAATTTCATCAACCTCGCCATCGCCCGCTCCGTGAAGAGGGCCAAAGAGGTGGGCGTTCGCAAGGTGTTGGGAGCCAACAGGATGAATTTGGTCTATCAGTTTATGGGCGAGTCGGTGATCATCACTTTTTTTGCCATCTTGCTGGCGTTGATCATCGTTGAACTTAGCCTGCCCGAATTCAACCGAATGCTCGACACCGAGCTGAAGCTTAACTTGTTGCACGACATTTCAATGAATTTGTCACTTGTTGTGATCTGGTTGTTTGTGAGTTTGTTTTCGGGCATTTATCCTGCGCTTTTTATGAGCCGCTACAAGGCTGTGGATGTACTCAAAGGCTCAAAAGGACAACGCAGCAGCATTGGCAATTTTCTTGGAAAAGGGCTCGTGGTCTTCCAGTTCAGCGTCACCATTTTGCTGATTTTTCTTGTAACGGTAAGCTACCGGCAGTTTGATTTTGCACTGCGTAAAGACTTGGGCTTCAATGGAAACAATGTCACCGGCCTGCTTCTGCAAGGTGGAGAACCTGAGCGCAAGGCCACGGTGCTCAAAGACGCGCTCGTAAAACTGCCTCAGGTGAAAGGTGTTGCGGCAGCTTCGTTTGTCAACGGCGTTGCAGGCAACCAATCCACCATTTTTCTTGACGACACTACCGAAACCAAGGTGATGGTACGTTTTGGTTATGTGGATGAAAATTTCTTCCCGCTCATGGACATCCCAATAACGCAGGGCCGCAACTTTTCAAAAGACTATCCCAACGACATACATGAGTCGGTGATACTCAACGAAGCCGCCGTGAAATTTCTTGGTTGGGATGAGCCAATTGGCAAGCGTTTCAGGCCTTTTGGGATGGACACGCTCTCGAAACGTACCGTGATCGGCGTGATCAAAGACTATCATTATTATTCGGTTCATTCAAAAATTGAGCCTGCCGCTTATATCATCCTGCCCGAAAGCTTTGGCGTTGTATGCGTGAAAGCAGCAGAAAATGCGGAGAAAGAAGTTGAACAGCTTGTTGAAAAAACCTGGCGCGAACTTTTTCCAACCACACCCTACGAAAGTATTTCTGTGACTGCCTATATCGAGAAGCAATACCGCGACGACCGCAACAGTATGCAGCTTTACAGCCTCTTTTCGCTGTTGTCTGTATTGATCAGTGCCATGGGACTCTACGGGCTTTCATCCTTGCGTGTTGAACAGCGTACCAAGGAAATCGGAATCAGAAAAGTGCTGGGAGGCAGCAGCAATCAGATTCTTCAACTCATTGGAAAAGAGTTTATTGTGCTTGTTGTCTTTGCCGGAATGATCGCCATTCCGCTGGGATATCTTTTTAGCAGTCAGCTGCTTTCGTCATTTGCCTACACGATCAGCCTCGGCATTTCCGAGGCAATCATTGCCTTGCTTGTGGCCGTTCTGGTGGCTGCCTTCACCATTGTCTTCCATGCCCGCCGGGCAGCGGCTTTCAATCCTGTTGAAGCATTAAAATACGAATAATCCAAGCCCATGAAAGAAGTAGTTATTCTCATACCGGATCTCGAAAAAGAGCAAAACATCGAAATAGATGTGCGCATCAACGGACGCAGCCAAAGCCTGCAATACCGTGTGGAACTGCTCGACTGGGAGGGGCGCGTCAAATCGCCGACTGACAAAGTGCAGGTGCTGCGCCACAAGATCGAAGCCTATGACAAAGATTGGGAGCTGGTGGAAGTGGGGCCGCCCACCGACAAAAACATCTCGCTGATGTTTCGCAAAAAATCAACCGATAACCGCCTGAAAACATGAATACAAGTGGGATTCTGATCAACAATTACATCCGTACCACCTTCAGGCGGATGATCAAGCAACCGGGCTATGCGCTCATCAATGTGGCAGGCCTCACCAGCGGCATCATGGTCTTTTTGCTGATCTATGCCTACATCGCCAGAGAATACAGCT
>ERZ1645187.422-NODE-422-length-41474-cov-6.884884_pt1 | contig 41474 bp, 35 predicted proteins | sample MGYA00575352_ERZ1645187 | MGnify/ENA primary metagenome ERZ1645187 (study PRJEB40837, sample SAMN11349314) | freshwater sediment metagenome | isolation source: river sediment | host: Sediment | place: India: Wazaribad , New Delhi | collected 2017-02-21 ... | reverse complement strand
CCTCCGACCCCCTGCTCCCGAAGCAGGTGCGCTACCAGACTGCGCTACACTCCGACGTCTCTGGTTCGGCGGGCTTATAGCCATAGCCCGGCGTCAATGGCAAGTGATTGCAGCAACAGGAATCACAGGCTATAGCCGCACCTGAAATTGGGGCGTCGCCAAGCGGTAAGGCAGCGGATTTTGATTCCGCCATGCGGAGGTTCGATCCCTCCCGCCCCAGCCAGTTTCAACCTCCTCGCACCATCAGGCGTAGTCGCCAACCATATGGACGGCCTTGCCCCGGAACAGGGTGAGCAGCACCTCCGTGTCGCCGATATCGTAGACGCTGCAATTGCGGATGTCCCGGTCGAGGATGATCACGTCGGCGGATTTGCCGGGTGAAAGCGTGCCCGTGGTCTCGCTGCGCCAGGCAGCTGCCGCGGCATTGACGGTGTAGCCACGCAGGCATTCAGCGATGTCCATGCGCTGTTCAGGCAGGAAGACCGGATGGTCACCGTTCCTGCGCGGCGGCTGGCGTGTGACGGCCGTTTCCATGATGGGGAAGGGATTGAGCGTGGAAACGCCCCAGTCGCTGGACAGGCAGAAGGGTGCGCCTGCGTCGATCAGGCTGCGGAAGGCATACATCCACTTACCCCGTTCCTCTCCCACCATGGGCAGGGCGACATCAGTGACCGAGGGCTCATGCCGCGCCCAAAGTGACTGGAGGTTGGCCATGGCACCCAACTCTCGGAAGCGCGGCAGGTCTGCCGGATCCAGGCACTGCACATGGGCCAGTTGGTGCAGGCTGGGCCATGCTCCGTTCACTTCGCGCGCCGCCTGCAGACCGTCGAGTGCCGACCGCAACGCGCCATCGCCGATCACGTGGACGTGGATCTGGAAACGCGCTGCATCGAAGGCGGTGAACAGGTCCTTCACCTGGTTGTGGCCGAACATCAGGGGGGCGTTGCCACCGATGCTGTCGGAATAGGGTTCCAGCATCACACCGGTGCGGTTCTCCAGCACCCCATCAAGGAAGAACTTGGCTGAGTGGATTTTGAAGACATCGCCCCGGCAACTGGCGCGCAGGGATTTCACCCGCTCCAGCGCATCCTCGGTTTTCTCGTGCGGTTCCACCTTCGCAGTCGCGGCCACATGGACTGTCAGCGCATCCTGATCCGCGAGGCGCTGGTAAACGCGGGCATGGCGTTCATTGACCGAGGCATCCAGCACACCGGTGATGCCGTGGCGGTTGCACAGACCTTGCGCGAAACGCACGCCACCGGCGTATTCATCGTCAGTGACGGTCGGCATGCGCTGGGTCACCCAGTCGATGGCATCCTCGTGCAGCATGCCGGTGGGCACACCTTTGCCATCGCGCACGAAGTGGCCGTTGGGTGGGTCATCAACACCTTTGCGGATTCCCAGAAGATCACAGGCCTTGCTGTTCAGGCAGGCGTTGTGGCCATCGGAGGCGAGGATGAAACAGGGCCGGTCCGGCACCACCTTGTCCAGCACGTCGCGGGTCAGATTGGCGTCGGTGAAAATCCCGGTGTACCAGCCCACGCCGCGCACCCACGCCGACTTTGATGCATGGGCAAAGGTGGCAAGTGCTTCCTGCAATTCCGCGATGCTGCGGCATTCATCAAGCACGGCATTGAAACCGTAGTGATAGCCGGAATCCTGAAGGTGGATGTGTGTGTCCTGAAACCCGGGCAACACCACGCGGCCTTTGGCGTCGATGATGCGGGTGCGTGAACTGGCAAGCGCGCGAACCTCCGAGTTGCTTCCCACGGCGAGGATGCGCCCGTCGCGGATGGCCAGCGCCCCGGCCGGGGTGGCCAAACGTTCCATGGTGAGCACCGTACCGTTGATGATGATCGTGTCGGCCGTCATGATTTTTCCTCGTCGGTAAAGATCACTTTGGCCGGACTGCTCACGTCGCGGGTCCAGCCGAAGATGCAAAGGAAGGGCGTTGCGCCGGTCAGGGTGGCGTGCGGTGCCCAGGGCTCGTTCCAGACGGGCTCATCGGCAGGTTTGGTGTGAAATGTCTTGTCAGGCAGGAAGCGCCAGCCGTGCGGCCCGGTCAGCGGCGCATAGAGTTCCGGGGCCGCGTGATGATGATCACGGTAGAGGATGTCGGGGCCAATCACGAACAGGCCGAGATCGAAATCATCGGCATCACGGAATGCCCCTTCACCCACCAGCGATGCAAAGGCATGGCCGTCGGCAAAGGCTGCCCCGATTTCGTCGCGCGGGTAGGCATCATAGGTGATCCAGCGGAGATGGGGCAGGGCAGCCTCTATGGCCTGCGCCAGCGAATGCTTTCCCATGGCTGCAAGTGCCACTGGCAGGTGTCCGCAAGCGGGAAGCGTGCGCGGCCTCAGCGTCTTGTGCGGACCATTGCCCCAGCGCGCCAGACCATCACGCACCGCGCGCACGCCTGCATGATCGAAGGCCGCGAGATAGGTTTCGATCTCCCGCAGCAGTTGCGTGATGGCAGCCTCCGCGTTCATCCCGCCACCACACGTTCGCGGCGTGCCGTCGCTGCCGCTTCATCGAGGTCAAACTCCTGCGCGAAGCGGTGCCCGTCATAAACAGCCTGCGCGATGATGCCGGGGGCTTTGCAGTCTCCGATGCGATGCACCGTCAGATCGCCCGCATCCTTCAGCACATTCCAGAGCGCATCATTGGGGGCGCGTGACGTCACAGGCACGAATCCGCCACATGCGATCCGCCGAGTCTGGCCGGAATAGACGCACGTCAACTCCGCCTCTCCCGGCTGCAAACCCGAAACCCATTTGTTCACAATGATGGTGACGCCTGCCGCGATCAGGGCGCTGTGGGTGCGGATTTGCTCAGAGGTATGGCTGGACCACGCCGCAGCCGTTCCTTCGGCGGTGACATAGGTCACGGGAAAGCCTTCGCTTGCCAGCAGCAGCGCGATCACCGCCGCCATGTAGTAATGGTCATCGTCAAAGATCACGACCGGGCCCGCAGGACGCTTGCCCGCCATGATATCATCGGGCGTGAAGGTGCGGGCATCTTCAAAGCTGGCTATGGGCACGGGCGAGGACTTGCCGAGACCGTTGCGCCGCCAGGTGGCACCTGTTGCCAGCACCACATGCTTCGCTTCGCTGGCGTGGATGTCTTCCACGGTCATCGGGCTTTCGCGGAACACGCTGATGTTCTGCTGCTTGCTGATCTGGTGCACGCGCCAGTCGCGCACGCGGGCCCATTCACTGAGGCCGGGCAGGCGGGACTCGGCAGTGACGCGGCCACCCAGATCGCGCGCGGCTTCCGCCAGCATCACCGGTACGCCACGGCGTGCCAGCGTCAGCGCCGCGTCAAGGCCGGCTGGCCCCGCGCCCACCACCAGCGTCTGTTCCTTGCGGGTGGCGATGCGCAGGCGCTCGGGGTGCCAGCCGCGCCGCCATTCCTCGCCCATGCTGGGATTTTGGGTGCAGCGGAGCGGCACGCCGATCATGTCGTTGGCGTAGCAGAGATTGCAACCGATGCATTCACGGATGTCATCGTAGCGGCCCTCGCGGATCTTCGTGGGCAGGAAGGGATCGGCAATCGAAGGACGCGCCGCCCCCACGAGATCAATGATCCCTCGCTTCACCTGCGACAGCATGGTCTCGGGGCTGGTGAAACGCCCGACCGAAACCACCAGCTTGCCCGTGACCTGCTTCACATGGGCGATATCGGCTTCGAGGGAACCTTCCTTGAAGAAGCGCGACGCCCCCATTTCCTTGGAATAATCCGGGATTGTCACATCAAACAGGTCCACATGCGGGGCGATGCTGGCGAGCAGTTCGGTCCGTTGTGCCTTTCCTGTTTCATCCTCGTCCACCACTTCCACGCGGGTTGCGAGTGCCGCTTTGTCCTTCAGGATGTCGCGCGTCTCGGCAATCACTTCGCGGTAGAGCCGCGAACGGTTGTCGATCATGCCGCCGTAGTCGTCGTCGCGCTGGTTGACGCGCGGATCGAGATATTGCGCCAGCAGATAGGTGTGTGCCCCATAGACATAGATGATGTCGAAGCCGGCCTGCAGGGCGCGGCGCACGGCGGCGGCATGCCACTGGCGATAGGCCCGGATGTCGCTCGCATCCATCTTCTGGCTTTGCCACGGCGCGCCGCTCACCGGCATCGAGGTGGGGGCAAGGCCAGGAAGCCGGGTCTGGTGATTGGCGGCGCGCTGGCCACCATGCCACAGCTCCACACCGGCAAGTGCGCCGTGCCTGTGCACACCTGCTGTCATGGCCGCCATGTTGCGCACATCGCCCTCGTCCCAGAGCGAGCAGAAGGGAGCTGGCAGATCGTCCGAGGACGGATGAATGGAGCAATACTCGGTGTTGACCACGCCCCAGCCGCCTTCGGCCTTCACCTCGCGCATCGCCGCCAGTGTCTGCGGATAGGTGTAGCCCATGCCGGTGCAGTGCGGCACCTGGTAGAAGCGGTTCGGCGCCGTCACCGAGCCAATGCGAACAGGTTCAAAGAGCGGGGCAAAGCGGGAATCTGCGGTCATGATCGGTGTCCGTTCGTCAGGCTGTCGAATTCATGGGCAAGGCCGCGTGCGGCCAGAAGGTCGCGGGGGTCTGCGCCATCCTCCTTGGCCAGGATGCGGAAAATTTCGAGGGCGGCGTGGGAAAGACGGTGATTGCGGTTGAAGTGCATGGCCGCCGCATAGCGGGCGCGGCCACCATCCTTTTCGCCAGGGGACAGCCGGAGAAAGGCCAGTTGAATGTCATCTTCCGCGGTCCATGCCATGGCTGTTCACTTGTTCGCGGCTATGGCCATCTGGATGTCGCGTTCGCGCCTGCGGTCGGCGCGCGTCAGGACGACGGCGGAAATGGCGACACCGATGGCAACGACGGCGACAATGACCGTGGCCAGCGCATTGATGTCCGGTGTCACACCCAACTTGACCTTGCTCCAGATGAGCATGGGCAGCGTGTTGTAGCCGGGCCCGGTGGTGAAGCTGGTGATGACGACGTCGTCCAGAGAAATGGTGAAGGCCAGAAGCCAGCCTGAGAGAATGGCAGGCGAGATGATGGGCAGCGTCACGTCGCGCAGCACCTGCCATGGCCGCGAACCCAGATCCATCGCCGCTTCCTCAATCGACATGTCCATGGCCGAGAGGCGGGACTGCACAATCACCGTGACATAGGTCATGGAGAAGGTGATGTGGGCGATGGTGATGGTGGTGAAACCGCGCTGGCCCGGCCAGCCGATCCACTCCGCCATCATGATGAAGAGCAGCAGCGAGGAAATGCCGGTGATCACTTCCGGCATGATGAGCGGCGCCGTCACCAGTCCGGAGAGCAGGGCACGGCCCCGGAAGCGGCGGAAGCGGGCCAGTGCCAGTCCGGCCATGGTGCCGAGAATGGTGGCGAAGGTGGCGCTCAGGACCGCGATCTTGAGCGAGAGGATGGCCGCGTCAATCACCTGGCTGTTGCTGAAGAGCTTGCCGTACCACTGCGTGGAGAAGCCGCCCCAGACAGTGGCAAGCCGTGACTTGTTGAAGGAAAAGAAGACCATGGAGAAGATGGGCACGTAGAGAAAGGCAAGGCCGAAGGTCATCATGCTGAAGAGGAAGGTGGAGCGCTGTTTCATTCACGCGGCTCCCTTCTGCGCTTTTGCCTCGAAGTGGTTGTAGAGCATCAGCGGCACAACGAGCATGAGCAGCAGGGCCACGGCAACGGCGGAGGCCATGGGCCAGTCGCGGTTCTGGCCGAACTCCTGCTGGATGACGCGGCCGATCATCGGGTCGCCGGCGTTGCCCACAAGACTGGGGATGATCAGTTCACCCATGGCGGGAATGAACACCAGCAGGCCGCCTGCGATGATGCCGGGAATGGAGAGCGGCAGGGTGATGTCGCGGAACACTTCCCAGCGGCGCGAGCCAAGGTCCATGGCCGCTTCATTCAGCGTGGTATCAAGCTTTTCCAAGTTGGCATAGAGCGGCAGCACCATGAATGGCAGGTAGGAATAGACCATCACCAGCACCACGGCGAAGTTGGTGTTCATCATCTGTATGCCCGGCAGTTCCCAGCTCGTGGGAACAAACACGTTGTAGGCCGAGGTCAGCGCCTTGTTGAACCAGCTGTTCTTGCCCATGAGGCCGATCCAAGCATAGACGCGCAGCAGGAAGGAGGTCCAGAAGGGCAGGATCACCAGCATGAGCAAGAGGCGCTGCAAAGACTTGCCGGCGCGTGTGATGGCCAGCGCCATGGGATAGCCGATCAGCAGGCACAGCACCGTCGCGACGGCAGCGTTGTAGACCGAGATGGCGCCTGCGCGGATGTAGAGGCTACTGGTGAAAAGGCGCTGGTAAGTTTCGAAACGGATGAAGGGCCAGTCCGGCAGGAAGGCGAAGGGTGGTGACTGCGTTGCCGTCTTGGCAAAGCTCATCACAATCACAATGATGAAGGGCACGAGAAAGAAGGCCACAAGCCAGAGATAGGGCGAGGCGATGATCACATCGCGCCAGCCGCGCCGGTTGAACCAATCGCGGGTGGCGCTTCTCATGAGTCCGCCCCGAACAGCATGGCGGCTTCCGGCGCGATGCTGAGATAGACGTCTTCCTCCCACGTCGCCACCGCCTGCTCCGCCGACATGCGCGCCGTGTTGACGGCGTTGACGGAGAGCACGCGCCCCGTGGCCAACTTGATGCGGAAGAGCGAGTCCTTGCCGAAATAGCCGAAGTCCAGCACCTTGCCCTTCAGCACGTTTATTGCCGCAGCGGGTTTCCGGCGGGAGATCGCAACTTTCTCGGGGCGGAAGGCGAGGGAGACCTTGTCGCCCTGCCGGTGACTGTTTGCAGGCGCCACGAAGACGGGCTCACCCAGCGTGGGGCACAGTACCTCCACGCCGTTTGCCTCCACCCGTGCCACCTCCCCATCCACCATGTTGATGGAGCCGATGAAGTCGGCGACGAAGCGGCTGTTGGGATGTTCGTAGATGTCGGACGGCGAGCCGATCTGGCGGATCACGCCCTGGTCCATCACGGCGATGCGCGAGGCCAGCGTCATCGCCTCTTCCTGGTCATGCGTCACCACCACGAAGGTGATGCCGAGCTTGTACTGGATGTTGGCGAACTCGAACTGGGTGTGCTCGCGCAGCTTCTTGTCCAGCGCGCCGAGCGGTTCATCGAGCAGCAGCAATTTCGGCAGTTTGGCGAGGGAGCGTGCCAGTGCCACGCGCTGGCGCTGGCCACCCGAAAGCTGGTGCGGCCTGCGGTAAGCGAGGTGAGCCATCTGCACGAGGCCGAGCATTTCCTTCACGCGGTCGTCGCGCTGGCCTTGCGTCATGTTCTCGTGCTTGAGGCCGTAACCCACGTTCTTTGCCACGGTCATGTGCGGAAAGAGGGCGTAGGACTGGAACATCATGTTGACGGGCCGGTCATAGGCGGGAACACCCGCCATGTCCTGCCCGTCAATGAAGATGCGTCCTTCGGTCGGCGCTTCAAAACCGGCGAGCATGCGCAGCAGGGTTGTCTTGCCGCAGCCGGAACCGCCGAGCAGGGCGAAAAGCTCGCCCTTGCTGATGTTGAGCGAGACATTGTTCACCGCCTTGAAGGTGCCGAAGCTCTTGGTGACGCCTTCAATGCGGATGAAGTCCGGTTGCGGGGTTGCAGGATTGCTTGCCGTCATGCTCTGCCCCCGCTTTGACTTCGCATCAGCCGGACTTCATCTTGTTGAAGGTCTCGGTGAGGGCGCGGTCCTGTTCCTCGGTCAGCGGTTTCGGAGTCCAGAGCCGTTTCATCACGTCGTCGGTGGGATAGACGGCGGGATTTGCAATGACAGCGGGATCAACGAAGGCCTTCGAGGCAAGGTTGGCGTTGGCGTAGTTGGTGAAGTTGGTGCATTTGGCGATCACCTCCGCCTCCATCATGTAGTTGATGAAAGTGTGGGCGTTTTCCACATTTTTCGCATCGGCGGGAATGCAGAAGAGATCGAACCAGGCGGGTGCGCCCGTCTTCGGCACCGCATAGGCAAGATTGATCTTCACGCCTGCCTCTTCGGCGCGGGCCTTTGCGGTGGAGTAGTCGCCGGACCAGTTGTTGACGGCGCAGAGTTCCTGGTTGGGCAGGGCGTTCAGGTAGTTGGTGCTGTCGAAGGTGCGCACCGTCGGGCGGATCGCCTTGAAGGCCTCGACCACCGCTTCGAGATCGGCGGCGGCGTAGGTGTCGCGCGGCTTGCCGAGGTAGTCGAGCAGGATCATGATGGTGTCGGTGGGTTCATCGAGCCACGAGATGCCGCAGTCCGCGAGCTTCTGGGCGTTCTCGTGTTTCATCACGGTGTCGAGGGATTCAAGATCGGCTGACGGCAGGCGCTCCTTCACCATGTCGACATTGTAGGTGAAGCCCACCGAGCCCCACATGTAAGGCATGGCGTATTGGTTGCCGGGATCGAAGCCTTCGAGAATCTTGAGGATGGCGGGATCAAGGTTTTTCCAGTTGGGCAGCTTGGATTTGTCGATCTTCTGGTAGATGCCCGCTGTCACGAAGCGCGGCAGGCTGATGCCCGCCATGTCCACCACGTCGTAACCAGTGCTGCCCGCGAGCATCTTGGCCTGCATTTCATCGGTGGAACTGTAGGTGTCGTAGGTGACGGCGATGCCTGTGGCCTTCTGAAAGTCCTCGATGGTCGTCTCGCCGATGTAGTCGGCCCAGTTGTAGACGTTGAGGGTCTTGTCCTGTGCGCGGGCGCGATGGACGAAGGGCATGGCGACGAGGGCACTGCTGCCTGCCAGTGTCAGGGCCTTGCGGCGATTGAGTTTCATGTCTCTCCCTTTCCGTTGTTGTGCTGCGGCTTTGGTTCCGTCTTTCAGGTTCCGGTCTTTCCTGCGCCGAGTGCCGCGTTCACCTCCGCCATGCGTTCGGGCGCGGGCGGCGTGTCGAGGGTGAGCACGGGCAGGAGTTTGCGGAGGTCGTCGTGATGGGCGCGCAGGAAGCGCTCGTGATCCGAGAGATGGAAGTTGTCGAAAGCCGAAGACTTCATGGATTCATTGGACCAGATGGCGAGTTGAGTATCTTCGGCATAGGTGGCGCGGTCAATACGGTAGGACAGGTAGCGGGCGAGGCGCTGCTGCCTGCTTTCCTTGGGGTAACGATAGATCATGCCGCGCACGATGGAGCGGTTCACGTCCACCGGCAGTTCCTGGTAAAACTGGATGGCCTCGGGCGTGGTGATGAACACGGCGTTGGGAAACACCCCGTAGTAGGCCCAGAGCCTCCGCCTTTCTCGCGGCAAGTTGGAATGCCCGGTGGACTGCTTTACATAGTGGCGCACGCTCCACAGGCGGCCTGCACCTTCGCGGTAGGTGCCCTTGGAAACCCGCATGTGCGGGCCGTAGTCGATGTCCTCATAGGTGTTGCCATAGAGGTCCTGCAGGGCGGGATGCGCCATGGCCACGTGGTAGCCTTCGTTGTCAACGTCACGCACCGACTTCCAGTTCACTGGCAATTCGCCCACCCAGGGTTTGCCCGCGGGCACCAATGTCTCCGGCAGGTGCGCGCCAATCTCGGCGGCGTAAGGCGCAAGCTGTTCCGAGACGGAGCCTTGCGGACCTTCCCTGAAGCGGATGAAGATGAACCCCATCCACACCTCAAGTTCCACCGGTTTCAGGCCGAACTTGTGCCGGTCGAGATCGGCAAAACTGTCGGGCCGGGCAGCACCGCGCAGCGTGCCATCAAAATTGTAGACCCAGCCATGGAAGGGGCAGACAAGAGCATTCTTGCAGTGGCCCTGATCGCCGGTGACGATGCGTGAGCCGCGATGTCGGCAGAGATTGTGGAAGGCGCGGAAGCTGCCGTCCTGCTGGCGCAGCACAAAGGCGCGCTCCGGCCCGAGGTCGAAGGAAAGATAGTCGCCCGCCTTCGGCACATCACTGACATGACCCACGATCTGCCATTGGCGCAGCAGGATCTCCTTGATTTCCAGATCGAGCAGCGCCTGCGAGTGATAGGTCCAGGCAGGAAGGCCGCGGCGGTCCCAGTCGTTGACGTGGATGTTCATGGCTTCACTCCCTTCGTCACCAGGGGTTCACCCAGCTTGCGCCGGACCCATTGCTGGAAATTGAAGACGTCGAACTCCTGCGGCATCAGCGTGCCGTGTTCGAAGCGCGCATTGCGCAGGCCCCGCTGGTTCATCTCGCTCGCGGCACCGTCCTCGCGGATCACGGTGGCGGCAAAGTCCACCACATTGGCAAGATCGAAGTCCGGCTGTGCCAGTGTCTCGGGCGCGAACAGCCATTCCGCCGTGAGTTCCGTCTCCCCGGGCGAGACGGGGCGGATGGTGACGGCGCGCACGTAGTCCACATGCGCCACGATGTACATGGTGGGCATCAGCGTCACGAACGTATAGGCCGCCGTACGCTGCGCCTCGGTGAGGTTGGGGAACTCTGCGCCGCAGGCCTTGCCGTTCACGGTCCATGTGCGGGCGCCATCCCTGAGCGGCGAGGCCACGGCATCTTCCGGCGACCAGCCCGGCATCTCTGCGGAACTCATCACGCCCTTGCCATAGACCGGCACCATCTCGCACAGGCCGGGATGAATGCCGGGGCAGTGCAGGCATTCATTGTAGTTTTCCCAGAAGACCTTCCAGTTGCACTGGAGCAGGCTGGTCATGCGGTGCCCGGTGACGAGATCGGCCATCGGCCAGTTGTCGAGGGCGTTCACACCGAGATCGGGTGCTGTGGCGAAGTCAGGCGGATCAGCGGCGAGGCATACGAAGATGAAGCCGTTCCACAGTGTCACATGCGCGCTGAACAGCCCGTTCGCCTGCCTGTCGAAACCCGGCGTCTCCGGCACATGCGGCACGCGCACGAGGCGGCCCGAGAGATCGTAGCTCCATTCGTGATAGGGGCAGGTGATGAGTTTTGCCTTCAGTCGCTGCTCATGCTGTTGGCACAGTTCGGAGCCACGGTGGCGGCAGCTGTTGTGAAAGCAGCGGATGCTGCCGGTGTCGTCCTTGACGAGAAAAAGTTGCTGTCCCGCGATCTCCAGCTTGCGCAAGGTGAGGGGGGGCAAGTCATTCACGCGGCCCACGTAAATCCAGCTTTGCGCCTGGATGGCGGCAAGTTCGCGGGCATGGTGTAGAGGGTCCGTGTACCAGCGGGCGGGAAGGGATGGCGGGCAGAAATCCAGAATCGGCGAAGCGGGATGGAAAGACGAGCGGTGATTCATCCGTAGCCTCCCTGTCACATCATGCCTGGCGGCGTCGCACGGCGGCGCGCGGGATTGAAGAACTGGCGCGGCACCACCGCCGCCTTCACCATGAGCTTGTGATATTCAAGCTCACGCAGCGCGTAGATCTCCACCCAGAGATTGCCGGATTTTTCCGCGTGGTAAGGCCTGCGCAGCATGGCAAGCGCGATGTTGCGCTTTGTGGTGGGCGACCACAAGGCGGCTGTGATGTGGCCCACTTCATGCTTCTTGTTGTCGTAAACGAGCGCATGCTCGGCTTCCACGTTGCCGTCGATGTCGAGGCCGACGAAGGCCCATTGCGTGCTGGCGGCCTCCCTCTCGCGCTTCAGGGCGGCACGGCCATTGAAGGGGCCCTTGTTGAAATCGATCATCCAGTCGAGGGCCATGTCGAAGGGCGAGCGTGTGCGGTCGGGGCGCAGGGCCGTTGTGGCGCTGACGAAATCCATGTTGGCGATCATGAAACCCGCCTCGATGCGGGCCATGTTGAGGGCCGTGGTTCCGATGGGGCGCAGGCCATGCAGCGCGCCCTTCTCCATCAGCACGTCCCACAATTCCAGCGCCTTGTCGGGTGAAGTCCAGAGTTCGTAACCCAGATCGGCGGTGAAACCAGTGCGGGAGATCATGACCTTGCCGGACTTGCCAAGGCGATATTCCGCCAGCTGGAACGGTTTCAGGGATTTGGCATCGGCAAAGCCGGCCCGCGCCAGCACGGCATAGGCGCACGGACCTTGCAGCGAGAGCGCGGCGACGGCTTCGCTTTCATCGCGCACACGGACATCAAAACCGATGGCGCTGTCCATCAGCCACGGCAGATGACGTTCCTGGCAGCACAGGCGGAAGCGGCCATCCGGCAGATGAAAAAGCGTGCCGTCGTCGATGAGCTTGCCCTCGTCGTCGCACCACGCGGTGTAGTGTACATGGCCGGGCGCGAGCTTTGCCACATCACGCAAGGTCAGACGGCTGAGATAGCGCACCGCATCAGGTCCGCTGATCTCGTACTTCACCATGGGCGACAGGTCGTAGAGTCCGGCCTGGTTGCGCAGCGCCGTGTATTCCATGGTCTCGTCGCCGAAGTTCAAAGCTGTTGTGTATCCGGCCCAGGGCGCCCAGGCGTTGAGCTTGTTGGCGGCGGAGGTGTGGGCGTGGAAAGGCGTTGTCTGCAGTGGCTGGCGGAAGTGGAGTTGGGCGTTCTTCATGCAGCACCGCCTTTGGCAAGGGCATGGCCTGCCGCGTTCCAGCCGGCGCTGCCGTTCACGCCGCCACCGGGGTGCATGGCGGCACTGGCGAGGTAAAGGCCGCGCACCGGAGTGGCATATTGCGCAAGGCCAACGCCCGGACGCAGGAACAGCATCTGCTCGACAGAAAGCTCCGCGTGATGCCATTGCCCGCCGGGTGCACCAAAGTGCTGTGCGATGTCGTGGGGCGTCAGAAGGTCGGCGGCAATCACCTGCTTTCCGATGCCGGGTGCAAAGTGTTCCAGTTGCTTCATTATGGCCTTGAGGAAGGCTGGCTTGCCCTTGACCCAGCCCATGCGGAGATCATGGGGTGCGAACTGCACCAGTGCCGACAAGGTGTGGCGGCCGAGGTCCGGTTCCGTCGAGAAGGCTTGGGGCAGCAGGAGTTCCATCACCGGGGCTTCGGAGAAGGCACCATATTTCACAGCGTTGAAAGCCTCTTCGACGGCGCGCACCGAAGGGGCGATGACGAGGCGCGAGCGCAGGTCGGCGCCGTGGAAGTCCGGCTTGCCTTGCAGCGTGAGCGTGAGTTTCGCCGTGCTGCCACGGCTCTTGATGTTTCTGACGTTGCGCACCACGCCAGTGTCCAGCACGGGCGCTCCCACCAGTGACAAGAGTGTTGTGGCTGGGTGCAGGGCCGAGACAACAAGGGATGTGGTGAAGATTTCACCCGATTCCAGCGTGACGGACTGCACACGGTCATCCTCTGCCGTGATGGCCTTGACCCGTGCGCCTGTCTGGATGGTGACGCCTCTGGCGCGGACGGCGCCTGCGAGCGCCGCAATGACGGCAGCCACGCCGCCGCGGGGCAAGGCAATCGCGCCTTGTTGGCCGTTCACTTCGGACGAGATGCGGTGATAGAGTCCGAGCAGTGAGTTGGGCGAACGCGGTCCTGCATGGTGGCCGAGCACCGTATCGAAGGCGATCAGGCCCTTCAGCCTGTCATCTGCGAGTTCATCATCCAGAACATCCGCCACGTTGATCAGCATGAGGCGCAGGAATTCTCGCAGGTTGTCGCGGCCCATGCGGCGTAGCGCGAGGCCGTTGCGCAGCAAATCCAACAGCGGCGTGCCATGGTCGCGGGCGAGGCGTGGCGGTGGCATCGCCTTGAAGGGGGCGAGCAGAGCGGCATTGCGCAACAGCGTGTCGCGCAAGGATGTCCATGCGCGGCGGTCTTCCGCTGAAAGCGACCCTTCGACAGTTTCGGCGAAGGCCCCCTTCAGAACGATATGATTGCCATCCGGCGAAAGTGCCGTGCTGCTGACATTGCGTTCGGCCCAAACCAGTCCGTGATCGGCAAGAGCAAGGGATTTCTCCAGACGCGGGTCAAGTCCCATGCACAGATGGGCGAGCGTCGCCATGCCGCCCAGTTCCGGTGCAGTTTCCAGCAGCGTGACCTTGGCGCCGGAAAGCGCGAGACGGCCCGCAGCCGCAAGGCCGTTGATGCCGCCACCAATGACGATTGCATCACAGGACGGCATAGGCCTCTCCCATGGCAGCAGGTTTCTTCAGGGAACGGAGGATTTCGGCAGCGGCATTGCGGCCGGGTGCTCCCATCACGCCACCGCCGGGGTGAGTGGAAGACCCACACATCCACAGGCCTTCGATGGGTGAGCGGTACTGCGCGTAGCCCGGCACCGGGCGGTTGAAGAGCAACTGGTCGAATGTCAGTTCACCCTGGAAGATGTTGCCTTCGGTGAGGCCCACTTCCGCTTCCAGCTCGCGCGGCGTGCGCACTTCGGCATGCAGCACCAGCTTTTTGAAACCCGGCGAATATTCTTCGATCTGGTTGAGCACCGTCTGGCCGAAGGCATCGCGGTCGGCGTCGGTCCAGTCGCGGCCTTCGATCTTGGGCGGGGCATACTGCACGAAGCAGCTCATGAAGTGCTTGCCCGGCGGCGTCATGGTGGGATCGGTTGTCGTGGGGATCATCATGTCGAGGAAGGGATCGCGCGAGAAGTGCCCCGCCTTCCAGTCGTCATAGGCCAGTTCAAGGCGCTCGATGGAATCGGTGAAATGCATGTCACCGCGGATGCAGGGCGAATCATCCGGCAGCGCGGGAAAGCGCGGCAACGCATCCAGCGCGATGTTGACCTTGCCGGATGAGCCCCTGATCTTGAAGCGTTTGACGCTCTTCACGAATGCGGGCGGCAGGTCGCGTTCCTCCACATGTTTCAGGAAGGTGCGCTTCACATCCATGTTGGAGATGACGAGGGGCGCGGTGAATTCATCGCCATTGGCAAGTGCCACGCCAGTGGTGCGGCCATTGCGCACGAGGATTTTCTCGATGCCCGAGCCGGTGCGTACCTCGCCGCCCGCTGCCTTGAAGGAGGCCATCAGCGCCTGGGTGATCGAGCCCATGCCGCCGCGCGCAAAGCCCCAGGCACCGATGTTGCCGTCAACGTCACCCATGTAGTGATGCAACAGCACATAGGCCGAGCCTGGCGACATGGGGCCGAGCGCCGTGCCGATGATTGCAGAGACCGCGAGGTAGGCCTTGATGACGGGCGTTTCGAAGTATTCGTCGAGGAAGTCCGAGATGCTCATGGTCCAGAAGCGGATCATGGCGTAGATGTCCTTCTCCGGCATGGCGAAGAGCTTGCGCCCGAGGAAGGCTAGCTCCGAAAGGTCACGCGGGCGGAAGGACGTGGGATCAGGCGGCGTGCGCAGCAGCAGCGGCCGGATGAAACGGCAGTGGCGCAGCACGTCGCGCGAGTATCGGTCGTAGCTTTCGGCGTCACGCGGCGAAAAGCGGGCAAACTCCCGGCGGTTCGCCTCATGGTCGCGGTACATGGCGAGATAGCCGCCGCCCTTCATGAACACTGCGCCACCTTCATAGGGCAGGATCTGCAGGCCATGCTTCGGCAGTTCCAGCTCGCGCATGATTTCGGGGCGCAGCAGCGACGAGACATAGGAACAGTTGGAATAGGTGAAACCGGGATGGAGCGAGCGCGACACGGCCGCTCCGCCCACCCAGTCATTCTTCTCGACGACCAGCGTCTTCAGCCCCGCCCTGGCGAGGTAGCAGGCGGTGACGAGGCCGTTGTGGCCTCCGCCCGCGACGATGGCGTCGTAGCGGCTCATGAGGCGCGCTTCTCCGCTTCCACCTGCTCCAGTGTCAGGTCAACCGAGGTTTCGAAGGCCCGCAGCGTGTCATCGATGCACGACTGGTCGTGGGCCTCGCACATGAACAGCGGCTCGCGGGAATCCGGTTCCACGATGATGTTGTTGTCCTGCATGTGGCGCGCAAGCTTGTCGTAGAAGCTGTAGTCGGATTTCTTCCATGCGCGATAGTTGTCCGGCGGCTGCGGCGCGAAGAACAGGCCGAACATGGAGGAATGGCCGGAGAAGGAATGCACGATGCCGCGCCGGTCGAGCACCTGCTTCATCCCCGCTTTCAGTTTTTCGCCAGCGGCGGCAAGCGAGGCGAGGGCCGGCGTTTCGTCGAGGATCTGCAGGCAGCGTTCGGCGGCGGCCATGGAGACGGAGTGCGCGGTGTAGGTTCCGCCATGGGCGGCACCGCCGGGGCGGAAGGTGCGCATCACATCCTCGCGCCCGCCGATGGCCGCGATCGGGTAGCCGTTGGCCATGGCTTTGGCGAAGGTGCAGATGTCGGGCTTGACGTTGTGCAGCGACTGGATGCCGCCCTTGGCCACGCGGAAGCCGGTCTTCACCTCGTCGATGATCAGCAGCACGCCATACTGGTCGCAGAGGCGGCGGGCGAGTTGCACATATTCGGTGGTGGCCGAGATGGCGCAGCAGTTGCCCATCATCGGTTCGATCAGCATGGCGGCGATGCTGTCACCGTGCTTCCTGAACACGTCCTCCAGCCGCTGGGCATTGTTCATGGGGGTGAGGTGGACGAGTTCGCGCGTCGCCTGCGGAATGCCGCGGGAGTAGGGCACCTTCACCGGCTCGATGCCGCTCTTCGGGTCCCATTCATCCATGTTGGCCATCCACATGGCCGCATCAAAGAGGCCGTGATAGGCGCCCTCGATGAGGATGTAGCTGTCGCGGCCCGTGTAGGCGCGGGCAAGGCGGAGTGCTGCCATCACCGCCTCGGTGCCGCTGTTCGAGTAGCGCACCAGTTCGACGGATGGCACCATCTTGGCCATGCGCTCAGCGACGATGTATTCGCGCTCGGTGGAGAGCGCGAAGACGCCGCCCACCTCCATGCCTTTGCGGGCCGCTTCATCAACGCGGTCGTCGGCATAGCCGAGGATCGCCGGGCCATAACCGAGGCGGTAATCGACGTAGCAGTTGTCATCCATGTCCCAGGTGCGGCCACCCTTGCCGCGCTTCACATAGATCGTCCGGTCCTCGCCCCAGTAGCGGAAGGTGGAAGCAACACCCAGAGGCAGGCGGGTGAGTGCCTTCTTGAAATGGGCGTTGGACTTGGCGAGGTTGCGGGTGTTGCGCAGGGTCATGATGTACGAAGCTTCCTTGGGCTTTCTTGGTTTAACCGGGCGGCCTGCTGTGGGGCGGGGTCCGTCCGGAGCCTGCCTCAAGGCTGGCACAATTCTGACTGAACTGTCAATCAACTGAAAAAGACCGTTGTGTTTCAATCAGTTTGTGATAATTTCGGAGTGAGTAATGATACCGGCAGGGCAGATGCAGGCACCCATCAAGTCAGCGAAGGTCATTCCGCTCCAGCGCAAGATCAGCCGGGATGCGCGGCGCCAGCAATTGATTGCGGCGACCATGCGCGTGCTTGCCCGCAAGGGCTTTGCCCAGACCACGCTCTCGGATGTGGCGGCGGAAGCGGGCGTGTCGCACGGGCTTGTGAATTTCCATTTCGAGTCGAAGGAAAAGCTGCTCACCGCAACGTTGCTGTTCATGGCGGATGAGTATCGCGAGAACTGGACGGCGGCCCTGAACGGCGCGGGGCCTCATGCCGCCGACAGGCTGGCGGCCATGCTGGCGGCGGATTTCAATCCGGACATCTGCACGCCCGAGCGGCTGGCCTGCTGGTGTTCCTATTGGGGCGAAGTGCAAAGCCGTCCGCTCTACCAGCAGGAGTACAGCGCCAACGACACGGCCTACATCGAGATGCTGGAAGGGCTGAGCGCTGAGATCATTGCCGAGGGCGGCTATGGTCTTGATGCCGTGCGCACGGCGCGCGTGCTGCGCTTCACCAGCGAAGGATTGTGGAACGACATGCTCTCGATGAATGCGCCCTACACGCGCGAAGAGGCATTGAAGACCCTGTTTGCGCTGGCCGCCGTCTTCTTTCCCCGGCACTTCTCGCCAGAGGGTCCGCTCACGAAGGCTTGAAGCCGCGCAGGTGCGTGGGGCAATGCTCGCCTGAATCCAGCACCGGAATCATGTTGCGCCAGATCGCGGCGTTGTGATCGACATAGTCCTTGCCGAGGCTGGCGACCGCTTCGGCATAGAGCGGTCCGGTCAGGGCTGCCAGTTCCTCGCGCGCGCGTTCACGGTACCAGGCGTTGCGGCTGTCGATGCTGATGCTGGTGAAGCCTGCTTGTGTCATGGCATCGCGGTAGCGCGCGGGCGAGGCCATGCCGAAGTCGAGTCCCTCCGAGGCGATGTAGTCCTTCATCTGCGGGCTGGGTTCATGATCATGGCCGATCAGCCAATCCGAGGCGACAAACCAGCCGCCGGGTTTGAGCACGCGGAAGACGTCACGCATCAGGCTGTGCTTGTCCGGGATGTGGACGATCGAATCCTTGCTGAAGACGATGTCGAACATGCCGGGCGCATAGGGCAGGGGGCCGGGCACGACCTTCACGATGCCGATGTGCTCTGCAACGCCGGCCTTGGCCGCCCGGGCGCGGGCCGCGGCGCAGACGGTGTCCTCCACATCGATGCCGCAGACGTAGCCTGCGCCAAATTCCTGCGCCAGCAGCACGTCAATGCCGCCGGCACCACAGCCGATGTCGAGGATGGTCTTGCCGTTGAGGTCCATGCCCGCAAGCAGGCGGCGCACTTCGTCAGGCCCGCCCGGCGAGAGCCAGCCATCACCCCAGAGGCGTTCCAGCATCCCGATCAGCCTGTCGTGGTAGAGTTCGCCTTTTTCCGTGTTGTCCATGCGGGGAAGTGTAGAACTGGCGGTGCGCCCCTGCCAAGACGGAAAAAATGCCGATTGCGACAATTCGCACTTGCGCAGCGACATGGCTTCCGGCTATGGCGGTTGCGGGCTAGCCCTCCCCAACGGGGGCCGGTCCATCTGTAAGGATGGAGCAACATGACAGATACAAAACCGGCCGTGCGCCCGGCAAACGCACAATTTTCTTCCGGCCCCTGCGCGAAGATCCCAGGCTGGACCCCCGACAAACTCAAGAATGCATTGACTGGCCGCTCGCACCGGTCCGGCGAAGGCAAGAAGCGCCTGAAGCGCGCCATTGACCTGACGCGCGAAGTTCTTGAGGTTCCCTCCGATTACAGGATCGGCATTGTTCCGGCCTCAGATACCGGCGCTGTCGAAATGGCGCTGTGGTCGCTGCTGGGCCAACGCGGCGTGGACATGCTCGCCTGGGAAAGCTTCGGCGAAGGCTGGGTCTCGGATGTTGTGAAGCAACTGAAGCTGCCGGACGTCCGCAAGATGATCGCCCCCTATGGCGAATTGCCCGATCTGGCGAAGGTCGATTTCTCCCGTGACGTCGTCTTCACCTGGAATGGCACCACCTCCGGTGTCCGCGTTGTCGATGCCAGCTGGATTCCGGCGGAGCGCGAAGGCCTGACCATCTGCGACGCCACCTCCGCCGCCTTCGCGCAGGAAATGGATTTCGCCAAGCTCGATGTCGTCACCTTCTCCTGGCAGAAGGTGCTGGGCGGCGAAGGCGCCCATGGCGTCATCATCCTCAGCCCGCGCGCCGTGGCCCGCCTCGAAAGCTACACGCCACCCTGGCCCATGCCAAAGATCTTCCGCATGACATCGGGCGGCAAGCTCATCGCCGGAATCTTTGAAGGTGAAACCATCAACACGCCGTCCATGCTGTGCGTGGATGACTATGTGGTGGCGCTGGAATGGGCGCAGTCCATTGGCGGCCTCAAGGGCCTTCGCGCGCGGGCTGATGCAAATGCCGCCGTCATTGATCGCTGGATCAAGTCACACAATTTCGCCCATCACCTCGCCAAGGTGCCCGCAACACGCTCCAACACGTCCGTGTGCTTCACGCTGGATGGTGCAGAGGATGTGCCCAAGAAGATGGTCAAGCTGCTGGAGGCCGAGAAGGCCGCCTATGACATCGGCGGCTACCGTGACGCGCCCCCCGGATTGCGCATCTGGTGCGGCGCCACGGTGGAAACCGCCGATCTCGAAAAGCTGCTGCCGTGGCTCGATTGGGCCTACGCGCAGGCAAGCGCATAACCGCTTATTCCTTCCCGCAAAGGGAACAACATCTCAAAGAGTTTCTCGCCCATGCCCAGCCCACGCGTACTCGTTTCCGACAAACTCTCCGAAGCCGCTGTCAAGATTTTCAAGGATCGTGGCATAGAAGTTGACTACAAGCCTGACCTTGGCAAGGACAAGGATGCGCTTCTCGAAGCCATTCCCAACTATGATGGCCTCGCCATCCGCTCTGCCACCAAGGTGACGCCGAAGATCATCGCCGCCGCGACGCGCCTCAAGGTCATTGGCCGTGCCGGCATCGGCGTGGACAATGTGGACATTCCCGCCGCCAGCCAGCGTGGCATCGTGGTCATGAACACGCCCTTCGGCAATGCCATCACCACGGCCGAACACGCGCTCTCGATGATGATGGCGCTGGCCAGGCAAATTCCGGAAGCCAATGCCTCCACCCACGCGGGCAAGTGGGAGAAGAACCGCTTCATGGGCGTGGAACTCTACAACAAGACGCTGGGCGTGATCGGCTGCGGCAACATCGGCTCGATCGTTGCCGACCGCGCTATCGGCCTCAAGATGAAGGTCATCGCTTTCGATCCCTTCCTCTCGGCGGAACGCGCCCTCAGCCTCGGCGTCGAGAAGGTGGAACTGGATGACATTTTCAAGCGTTCGGACTTCATCACGCTGCACACGCCGCTCACCGAAAAGACGCGCAACATCGTCAATGCCGAGTCGCTGGCGAAATGCCGGAAGGGTGTGCGCATCATCAACTGTGCGCGCGGCGGACTGGTGAATGAGGAGGCCCTGCTGGAGGCCCTGAAGAGCAAGCAAGTTGCAGGCGCGGCATTGGACGTGTTCGAAGTCGAACCCGCCACATCGCATCCGTTCTTCGGCATGGAGAATGTGGTGGCGACACCGCATCTCGGCGCCTCCACCAACGAGGCGCAGGAGAATGTCGCCCTGCAGGTGGCCGAACAGATGGCCGACTTCCTGATTTCGGGTGCTGTCACCAATGCCCTCAACATGCCGTCGATTTCCGCCGATGAGGCACCGCGCCTGCGGCCCTTCGTGGAACTCGCCAACAAGCTGGGTTCTTTCGCAGGCCAGCTCACCGACGCTGCGATGACCGGCGTGGTCATCGAATACGCTGGCGAGGTCGGTGACATGAACACTCGCGCTCTCACTTCTGCGGCGCTGGCGGGCGTGTTGCAGGCCCAGCTTGGGCAGGTGAACATGGTCTCCGCCCCCATTGCCGCGAAGGAACGCGGCATCAAGGTCGATGAGGTGAAGCAGACCCAGCGCGGTGCCTATGGCACCTACATTCGCCTCACGGTGAAGACCGCCGACATGGAGCGCTCGGTGGCGGGCACCGTGTTCTCGGATGGCAAGCCGCACATCATCCAGATCAAAGGCATTGACCTTGAATCCGATTTCGGCCGCCACATGCTCTATGTCACCAACCAGGACCGCCCCGGCTTCATCGGCGGCATCGGCACACTGATGGGCAATGCCGGCATCAACATCGCCAGCTTCCACTTCGGCCGGCTCGAACCGGGTGGCCAGGCCATCGGCCTCGTGGAGGTTGATGCGCCCGTGCCAAAAGAGGTGATGGACCAGGTGTTGAAGCTGCCGCTGGTCAGGCAGGTTAAGCTGCTGACCTTCTGAGCAGCGTGTCCACCGCCAAAACAGAATGCCCGGCAGCGAAGCCGGGCATTTTCGTTTGCGCTGATCGGATTGCTATTGCTGCGGTGGCGGGGCCATTCCGGCGAGGGCCGAGACGTCGATGCCGTTGACCAGCACTTTCCCCGGCTGCGTCATGTCCACTGCCCAGACCATGCCGCCATCGGCTTCCGCCTTGCCGAAGCCCTTGAAGGCGACAAGACCGCCCATGGCCTGCTGGGCATTGGGATCGGTGGTGGCAGCGGCCTGCACCTTGGCCAGCACTTCATCCAGGCCCTTCATGCGGATCGTGGCCGTGCCCGTGGGCAGGCCCGCGAAATTCACCGTGAAGGCGCCTTCATAGGTGAGGCTGTATCCGGCAGCGGCAATCTCGCCGTCTGCCAGTGAGAGGTTGATGCTGTTCTTTGGCGCGAAGGCAGCGAGATAGGCGGGCTCCGACCCTGCGGGGATGGGCGGGTCCTTGGCGAGGTCGGCCTGGGCTACGAACAGGCGCACCGGTGCTTCGAGGTCAACACCCTGCGCCGTCATGTCAAATTTGAAGGTGTGGGGAATGAGACCATCGGTCCATGGCGGCGCGATGCCGGGCGGCATGGTGAGGCCGGTGACGCCGAAGGCCTCGCGCAATTTGCCATCCTTGCTGACGCCATTCATGCCGACGCTGAAATTGGCGCTGGGCAGGGCAAAGGAGCCGATGGCGGTGGCCACGGTGGTGTCCGCCATGGTGGCGTTGGTATCGAGCGATTCCCACAGGGGCAGCGCCGCCAGCACCTTGTCCTTCAGCTGTTGCTGGTCCTTGACGATCAGCTCCTTGGAGGGATGCGCCACGAACCAGGCCACCAGATCGAGAATGGCCTTGGAGCGGAAGCCTTTGATGGTGCTGGCGTAGTCCGTCTTGGCGTTGTTGATGGAATAGTTGAGCGGCGGCGCGCCGGGTGCCGCATCTGTCTTGGCGGCGGAGATGATGCCCGCCAGGTTCATGGTGCCCGTGGCATCGACTGAGCCATCAGGGCGCGGTGTTGCCGTCGAGGTGCCGGTCCAGCTTTCGTAGACGCTGGCCGTGTCGGTCTTGGCCTTGGTCGACGGATCGATCATGGTCTGGTTGATGGTGAAATTCTTGATGGTGTAGGTGCTGGTCAGGAATGCCGCGGTGGCTTCGTCAAACACGCCCGTCCAGTCCTGTTCGGCAATCTTGCCATCGACTGTTGAAATACCTTCCGCCGACCAGCCGAAGGCATAGGGGCCCTTCTGGGACACATCCCACTGGCCGTTGCCCTTGGGGCGGATGGTGAGCACGACGGGATCGAGTGTCACCTTCACGCCCGGCTGGTTGAACTTGGCGATGTAGGGGGCGGGATTGAGTGTCACAATGTAGTCATCGCCCTGCGGTGCCACGGCGACGACGCCGGGCTCGCTGCCGAGATAGGTTTGCAGGCTGGCGGTGATGCGGGCTGCCTCTTCCGGTGTGGCGGCGGCAAGGGCGTGGGCGCTCGCCGTGGCGAGCAACAGGGAAGCGGCGAGAAGGCGGCGTATATGCATGGTCTGACTTTCTGATTTGCCCCAAGCCCACAAGAGACCAATTCCTCGCCCATGCGTCAACCGCCGAAATGCGTAAAATTTGTCCATTTACGCTGCCGCTGAAATCGCAGGCCAGACACGTCCCTGCCATTGTTCCGCCATTTCGGGCGTTTGTGACTATGATCCCAGATGCGCTTTTCAGGAGAACCCCATGCGTCTGGCCCTGTCCGGAATCTTCCTCGCCACCACCTGTCTCGTTCCTGCCCTCGCGGCGGATTTCAACGCCACCTCGCGCATTGACCACGTCACGGTCTATCCGCAAGGGGCGGATGTGACACGGGTCACCGACGTCAGCGTGCCTGCCGGTGAGCACCGCATCATCCTCGCCGACCTTCCGTCTTCCGTTGATCCACGATCCATCCGCGTGGAGGGCGAAGGTTCGTCCCCGCTGGAAATTGCCTCGGTCGATACCAAGAGCCAGTACATTGATCAGGCAGCGCGCGATGCCGAGCGCAAGGCGCTCGAAAAGCAGATTGCCGCCCTCTATGACGAGCGCACGGCGCTGGACCAGGCGATTTCCGACGCCAACCAGCAGCGCAGCTTCCTGATCGGCCTCACCGACAAGCAGATCGTGCCGCAATCCGCCGACCAGACGGTGAAGGGCATCGACGTCACCCAGCTTGCAGGTCTGCTGGACCTGATGGGCACGCGGCTTGCCGGGCTTGCCAAGTCGATCCAGGACGCGCAGCTGCGCCAGCGCGGCATTGACGAGCAGGTGAATGACCTGTCGGCGAAGCTCAACGCCCTGTCGCCCACCAATGCCTACCGCACGGAAACCATCATCAATGTCGCGGCCGGGGCGGAGATGAAGGGCACGCTGCGGGTGAGTTACCGCCTGATGGAAGCGGGCTGGTCTCCCTACTACGACGCACGCCTCAGCACGTCTGACGCAGGCACTGCCAAGCTGCAGATGGTCCGCCGGGCTGAGGTGACGCAGTACACCTCGGAGAACTGGGACAATGTGGCGCTGACGCTGTCCACCACGCGCCCCACCGGCTCCACCGCCGCACCCGATCTCGACGAGGAGGAGGTGATGGCACAGATCGAGTATGACAAGCGGCTGCGCTCGGAAATCGCCCCGGCCGCACCCGTTGCCGAGGCCCCCGTCATGGATGCGATGGAACTGGGCACGGCGCAGGGAAATGCGGGCCGCAAGGATGAGGAAGCGCTTGCCGAAAAGAAGGACAAGCCCGCCAAGAGCGTGGAACAGCGGCAGGCGGTGATTGAACTGGCGGGCTTCCAGGCCAATTTCGTGATCCCCGGCCGTGTTTCGGTGGACACTACCGGGCAGGCGAAGAAGGTGCGCATTTCCAGCGACGAGCATGACGCCAAGCTGGTGGTTGAAACCGTGCCGCGCCTTGATGCCAATGCCTATCTCACGGCGTCGTTCACGGTGAAGGGTGAGGCGGCGATGCTGCCTGGGGCTGCCAATCTCTATCGCGATGGCGTGTTCGTGGGGCAGGGCTATGTGCCGCTTCTGAATGCGGGCGAAGACGCCACGCTGGGCTTCGGCGTCGATGACCTGGTGAAGGTCGAGCGCAAGGAAGTGAAGAAGTCGGTGGGCGAGGAAGGACTGCTTACCTCTTCCAACGTGGAAGAACACGCCTGGGACATCACCATCAAGAACCTGCACAAGGGCAAGATGGCGGTGCATGTGCTGGACCGCATGCCCTTCTCCGCCTCGGAGAAGATCGAGGTGGAAACGCTGCCGGGCATGACCGCGCCGACGGAGAAAGACTACAAGAAGCGCCGTGGCGTGTTGTCGTGGTCATTTGACCTGGAGCCTGCAGCCGAGAACGTCATCAAGACAGGCTACCGCATCGCCTGGCCGCAGGACATGCGGATCGGGCAGGCGGAATAGGCACCGCACGCACGGTTCTGATGTGAAATGGCGGGCCTGCGCGATCTGTCGCGCAGGCTTTTGCCGTTTGAGTGTTGCGCATCGTCATGATTGGAGTCAATCTCGTTTCCGTGGGAAGCCGCCAGCGGCGATGACTTCCACTTCGTGCCGCTTCCGGCCCCTCTGCTGCAACACCAGAATGGGAGGCATGAGCCATGGAAAACATCACCGGCAGACGAGAACAGGGCCCGCGACTGATCGCCATCGTGGGGCCCTATCAGAGCGGCAAGACGACCCTTCTGGAGGCCATGCTCTACCGCACCGGTGCCACGACGCGCCAAGGCAAGGCCGCCGACCATTCGCTGGCGGGTGATGCCAGCGCCGAAGCCCGCGCCCATGCCATGGGGGTTGAACTGAACGTGGCGGGCGCCAGCTACATGGATGACCAGTTCATTTTCGCCGACTGCCCCGGTTCGATCGAGTTCGCGGAGGATGCGCGCGCCGTGCTTCCGGCCTGTGATGCAGCCATCGTGGTCTGTGATGCCGACGCCAAGAAGGCACCGGCCCTGCAACTGATCCTGCGGCAGCTTGATGCCATCGGCCTGCCGCGCATCATCTTCCTCAACAAGATCGACCGTGCCGAAGCCTCGCCCCGCGATGTGCTGGCATGGATGCAGCCCGCCTCGACGAAGCCGCTGGTGCTGCGGCAGTTGCCGATCTGGAAGAACAATGTGGTCACGGGCTACGTCGATCTGGCGCTGGAGCGCGCCTATGTGTACCGCGAACTGGCGGAGAGCCAGGTTGTCGAAATGACCGAAGACCTCGCGGCCATGGAAAAGCAGGAGCGCTTTGCCCTGCTGGAAAGCCTCGCTGACCACGACGACGAGTTGATGGAACAATTGCTCGCCGACATGGAGCCGCCGAAGGACCGCGTCTTTGCCGATCTCTCGCGCGATGTGGCGGAAGGCCATGTGACGCCGGTGCTGTTCGGTTCCGCCGAACATGGCAACGGCATCGGCCGTCTGCTCAAGTCGCTCCGCCATGACGTGCGCGGGGTTTCCGCCGTGGCGGACCGTCTGGGCGTCAAGCCCGGCAATGGCGCGACGGCCCAGGTGCTCAAGACGTTTTACACGGCACAGGGTGGCAAGCTGTCACTGGCGCGGGTGCTTTCCGGTGAATTGGCCGATGGTGCCGTGTTGCATGGCGGCAAGGGGCAGGAGGCGCGCGTTGCCGGTGTCTTCAGCTTCAACGGCACGGCGCAGGTGAAACTGCCCAAGGCCGCTGCCGGCCAGACCGTGGCGCTGGGACGGCTGGAAGGCATTGGCACGGGCGAAACCTTGGGCACGGCCAAAGGTGCCATCGCGCAGCTCGATACGCATGAGGCGGCGCCGGGTGTCTATGGTTTTGCAATCTCGGTTGCGGACCGCAAGGACGAAGTGAAACTCACGGGTGCCGTTCACCGTCTCGTGGAGGAAGACCCGTCGCTGGCGCTTACCCATGACCACGACACCAGTGAAATGGTGCTGTGGGGACAGGGCGAGATGCATCTGCGTGTGGCCATCGAAAAGCTGGCAAGCAAGTTCGGTGTGCATGCACAGTCGAAGCCGCGCCGCATCGCCTACAAGGAGACGATCCGCAAGTCCGTGCAGATCCGTGGCCGCCACAAGAAGCAGTCCGGCGGGCATGGCCAGTATGGTGACGTGGTGGTCGAGATCAAGCCGCTGGCGCGTGGCGAAGGTTTCGCCTTCACCGATACGGTGACAGGCGGCGTGGTGCCGAAGCAGTATATCCCCGCCGTGGAAGCGGGCATCCGCGAGTGGATGGGCCATGGACCGCTGGGCTTCCCGGTGGTGGATTTCACGGTCAACCTGTCGGAAGGCTCGTATCATGATGTCGACTCCTCCGAAATGGCCTTCAAGACGGCAGCGCGCATCGCCATGACCGAAGGCATGCCGCAGTGTTCGCCGGTGCTGCTGGAACCGGTTCTGGCGGTGGACATTCACTGCCCGAACGAAGCAACACCGCGCGTCAACCAGATCGTGACGGGTCATCGCGGGCAGTTGCTCGGCTTTGATGGCCGCGAGGGCTGGAACGGCTGGGACACGGTGAAGGCGATGATGCCGGAAGCGGAGATCGCCTCGCTGATCATCGAGTTGCGTTCGGCCACGGCGGGTGTGGGCACGTTCACCGCGAAGTTCGATCACATGGCCGAACTCACGGGCCGTGCGGCGGAGCAAGTCGTGGCTGCGGCCAAAGCCGCCTGACGAGCGCCGACACAACAGGAGGCAGGGCCTTGGTGCCCTGCCTTTTCATTTGCGCGTCATGGCGAGGCGGGGTGACATCCAGAAGGGTGGCAGCCAGCCTGAAATGTTGCTGAAGGGCAGGATTTCCGGTTTCAGTTCGATGCCGAGTTCGCGCGCCATGAAGTCGCGCCGCGCGGTGATGCGTGCCCATGCTTCCGGATAGGCCTGCGCGAATGCGGCGCGGAGATCGCCGTCGGCGAGGGCGATGCCGTCCTCGATGTTGCTCATGAAATAGTCGGTGCCGGTGGCCGGAATGATGTCGCACTGCAGGGCCATGCCGGAGACCAGATTCTGTGTGCTGCCCTTCTTCATGAGCGAATGGACCCATTCATCCAGATGAATGAGATGACCGGGGTTGAGGCCGATGCTGAAAAACGGGTCCGCAAGCCGGGACATCACGGCTTCGTAAACGGCACCCCCGGCAACACCGATGCCAACCGTGTCGTACCAGCTTGCCGCTGCGCTGAAGTAGGGTTCGACCAGCTTTTCCACGTAGTCGCCGATTGTGCCGGGCAGTTGTGCCGCGCTTTCCACCATGAAGCCAGCCCGGCAGTTGAGGGCGCCCATGAGGCCGAAGCCTGCAACAATCGGGTCTCCCTGTTCAATCTTCCTGAATGAAGGGCTGGGCAGGCCGTATTTGGCACGGGGACCGGCGCACATGTTGATGTGGACAGACTGCGGGAAACCGTCCAGCGCCATGGCGCGCACGGCGTCATATTCGGTCATGCCGGGGCGGGCGGCGTGGATGATGCGGGCGAGGCCGTTGGAGGTGCGCGTTGCCGCTGCCTCGAAACAGGCCAGCTGTTCCACCTCGTTGATGGCGCGCAGGCCGGTTTCGGGGTGCATGAACAGGAGAGCCGCGTTGCTGACTTCGCCGAACTCCTGCAGCGCCGTCACGAGATAGTGCGGCGCTTCGAACCATGCGGAATCGAACTCGCCGTCCTCTGTTTCAAATCCCTTCCATCCGGCGAGGCCGATCTTCATGCCCTTGCGCAGGGCCGCGTCGTGCAACTCGTCGCGCAGCGCCCGCATCCTGTTGCGTGGCTGGCCCATGAGGCTGAGCGGCTGCCAGAGTGTCCGGTCGAAATCACCCTGCGCGCACTCGGCATAGGGATAGCCTTCATTGCCGGCAAACAGGACGGGCTTGCGGTCTTGCGTGACGACGAGCAGGGCTTCCTCGAAGCGCGGGTCATAGCCCGTGGCCCAGGCAATGTTGGCGACGTGTTCACGGTCGCCGTAGATGACGACGGCATCGAAGCCTGCCTCCGCCATGCGCTGGCGCAAGCGGTTGATGCGCCCGTCAAAGACGCGGCGCGGCAGGGCCGGTTCCGTCGTTGCGTCACCGATCTCCGGCAGGTGAATCTCTGCAAGCCTTGCCTGTACCATGGTCTTTTCCTCCCGCCTCGCGGCAGGAGATTAACCAGTGATTTACCCTAATGCAAAGTTGCGGCCGCAAAACACGGGTCCCGGCCATCCGCCGACACTGTGGTTAAGACCTTGCTTATGGAAATTCCCCAAAGATTGCGGACAAGATTTGGGGACTTCCATGCGCAACTACATCGGTTGGCGGTATATCATCGCGATTGCCCTGCCGCTTCTTCTGGCTTCATCAGGCGTAATTTCGCTGACGACCGATCTGCTCAACCAGGTGGCGGGCCATGCAGACCGGGCCGAAAACCAGCGCAACCGGGAACTCATCGTGCGCCTGCTCAAGGGTGCGGAAAGCGATGTTGTACGGCTGGTGCAGCAGAATGCCCAGTGGGACGACGCCTCTCGCAATGTCTATCCCGCCATCAATGAAACATGGATGCGTTCCACCTGGGGCAGCGTGAACTCGCTGGGCCACAGCTATGACCGCGTGGCGGTGTTTGAGCGGGGCAGGCCCATTGCCATGGCGGCGGCGGGGCAGGCGCCGGGTGAGGCCCTGAACCTCGAAACCTATTTTGGCGGCGCGTTCGGGGCGCTGCAGGGCAAGCTGCCAGACACGGATGTTGCGGCACCTGTTTCCAGTTTCGTCAACACGCCTGATGGCCCGGCTGTTGTCGCCGCAGCGCCAGTAACACGTGCTCCTGCTGGTGTCAGTGCCGTGTCCCAACCCTTGCGCTATCTCGCTTTCGTCAGGCTGCTCAACAGCCACGTGCTGGCTGGCAACACGGCGCGCAATCTGGTGAATGACCTGCATGCCGTTGAACCTGCCATGGCCAAGGATGGCGGCCTCACAGTCAATGGCATCGATGGATCAGCAGCCTTTGGAGTGGTCTGGTCGGATGGGAAGCTGGGGGCACAAACGACATTTGAGGCCCGCAAGAGGGCAGGACTGACGGTCGGTTTCCTGATCCTCGTGATGACCGGTATCGGTTTTGTCTGCTGGCGGCTGGTGCAGAACCTCGTCGGCAACGAGGAAAAGGCCATGCATCAGGCCTTGCATGATCCGCTGACGGAAATGCCGAACCGCGCCGCGCTGGTGGACAGCCTGAAGCAGCTGCGTGCAAATGGCCATATCCCCCACATCATCGCCTATGCGGACCTTGATGGCTTCAAGGAGGTCAACGACAGCTTTGGGCACCAGGTGGGTGACCGCCTTCTGCGCGCCGTTGGTGCCGGGATCATGCGGCTTGCGGCGCGGGCACCGCTGGCCAGCCGCATTGGCGGAGACGAGTTTGTGGTCTTGTTCAAGGGTGAGAAGGCGCAGGCCGAGGCTGAGGCGTTCTCCCGCATGCTGCTGCAGCTTCTTGCCAAGCCCTTCGATATCGATGGCCGCATCGCCTATGTCGGCGCCAGCATCGGCATTGCGGCGTCTGATGCCAATGATGCCGATGAACTGGAAATTCTCCGCCGCGCCGACATCGCCATGTACAAGGCCAAGGCCGAAGGGAAAAACCGCAGCTGCGTATACGACGCCACCTTCGATGCCGAACGGGCCGAGTCCCAGGCCATTGCCGCGGAGCTGCGCAATTTCATCCGCAACCGCACGATGGAGATCGCATTCCAGCCGGTGGTGTCGGCGCGTGACATGCGCGTCTCCGGCGTCGAGGTTCTGGCGCGCTGGCCCAAGTCCTCGCCGCGCAACGTGACGCCGGACCGTTTCATCACCGTGGCCGAAACGGCGGGCCTGATCGATGATCTTGGCGAGGTCATGCTCGACAAGGCATGCGCCGCCGCGCGCGACTGGCCGGATCTGCGCATTGCCGTCAACATTTCCGCCGTGCAACTGAACAATCCACGCTTTGTCGAACGCGCGCTGGCCATCATCGAATCGCACCGCATCGCGCCACGCCGCATGGAGTTCGAGATCACCGAGACGTCACTCATCCGAGACGCCGACCGGGCCAAGCTGGTGTTCAAGGAACTGCAGCGTCACGGCATCAAGGTAGCGCTGGATGACTTTGGCACGGGTTTTTCGTCCATCGGCTATCTCCGCACCTTCCATTTCGACCGCATCAAGATCGACAAGTCGATCATCAGCAAAGTGCTGTCGAACCCGGCGGAACTGGCAATCGTGCAGGGCACGTTGCTGGTGGCGCGCGGCCTTTCCGCTGATGTGACGGCGGAAGGTGTCGAGAACCAGGACGAGGTTTCGATCCTGAAGCTTGCGGGCTGCACGGAGTTGCAGGGCTATTACTTCCACAAGCCAATGCCAGCCGCCGAGATCACGTCGCTTCTGGCGAAGCGGCGCGAGCGTGAGGCGGATCGGAAACGCGCCTGAGCGCCCGCACACGGCGTGTCGCGGTGGTTCGCGGGAACGTGATCGGGTTTGACTTGGCCTGCGTAGGTCAAAGGGTCTAGCCCGGGTGCGGAAGGAGCAGCCCCATGCGCATCATCCATCGCAAGCCTTGGAACCTGCCTGAACGGCTGGTGACACCGGAAGACATATTCCTCAACCGGCGTGGGTTTCTGGCTGCTGCCGCCATCATGGCGGCGGGCAAGGCTGGCGCGGAAGAGGCCAAGCCAGATCCGCGCCTTGCCTATTATCCGGCTGCTGTGAACCCCGCCTTCCGTGATGCCGGACGTGCCATCACGGCCGAGGAAGACAACACCACCTTCAACAATTTCTACGAGTTTGGCGCCTCCAAGCGCATCGCGTCCCTGGCGCAACGTCTCGAAACCGTGCCATGGGCCATGGCGATTGATGGCGAGGTGGAGAAGCCCTTCACCATCGACTTTGATGACCTCATGAAAAAGGTGGCGCTGGAGATGCGGGTGGTGCGGCACCGCTGTGTGGAGGCCTGGGCCATGGTGGTTCCGTGGACGGGTTTTCCGTTGTCACAGCTTGTGTCGCTGGCAAAGCCGACAGGTGAGGCTCGGTACGTGCGTTTCGAGACGTTCCACAAGCCCAACATGGCGCCGGGACAGAAAGCCAGCCTGTTTGGTGATTTTCCATGGCCCTATGTGGAAGGCCTCACCATGGAAGAAGCGATGAACGACCTCGCCTTCATGGTGACGGGTGCCTATGGCAAGCCGCTGCCCAAGCAGATGGGTGCGCCCATCCGCCTGCACTGCCCGTGGAAGTATGGGTTCAAATCCATCAAGTCGGTGGTGCGGGTGAGCTTCACCAAGGATCGCCCGGTGAGTTTCTGGGAGCAGATCGGCCCCGGCGAGTACGGCTTCTGGGCCAACGTCAATCCGGAGGTGGCGCACCCGCGCTGGAGCCAGGATGAAGAACGCATGTTGGGCAGCGAAGAGCGCTTCCCGACGCAGCTCTACAATGGCTACGGCGAGTGGGTGGCGCACCTCTACAAGGACATCAAGGGCGAAGCCCTTTTCATGTGAACGCAAAAGAGAAAGGCCAGCACGCGCTGGCCTGTGATCCAGGGGATCAGAGTTGTCTCCCGACCGGCGGGAGCCCCGATACGCAGGGGATCGGACGTGGCCACTGGGGAGGTGTGCGACGCCGGACAAACGGGACTATCGGCATTTGCATTCACTCCGGCAAGACCGCGCCAAGGCAAGCCAGCCATGAGCGGCGTGCATGTGAGGCTACTGCGCCGCGATCTCCTCGGCCTTTTTCACCAGCACTTCCGCCTGGCGGATGGAGGCGTAATCGATGAGGCGGCCATCCAGCGAGACGGCGCCTTTTCCCTCCGCCTCGGCCTGCTTCATGGCGGCGATGATGCGGCGGGCCTGGGCCACGTCTTTTTCAGACGGTGAGAACACCTCGTTGCCGAGTGCCACCTGCGAGGGGTGGATGGCCCATTTGCCTTCGCAGCCGAGAACGGCGGCGCGGCGGGCAGCGGAGCGGTAGCCATCGGCATCCGAGAAGTTGCCAAAGGGACCATCAACGGCGCGCAGGCCATTGGCGCGGGCGGCAACCACCATGCGGGAAATGGCATAGTGCCACATGTCGCCCCAGTGTGTGTCGCGCGTGCCCTGTTCGTTGGCGTCGGTGAGCACGGCATAGTCGGGATTGGCGCCACCGATCGAGGTGGTGCGGGCCCGCGTCGAGGCGGCGTAGTCGGCGACGCCGAAGTGCAGGCTTTCATTGCGGGTGCTTGCGGCAGCGATCTCGTGGATGTTCTGCATGCCGAGTGCCGTCTCGATGATGAGTTCGAAGCCGATGCGCTTCGTGCGGCCCATGGCCGCCTCGATCTGCGTGACCAGCATGTCAACGGCATAGACATCGGCTGCCGTGCCGACCTTCGGGATCATGATGAGGTCGAGGCGGTCTGAACATTGCTCCAGCACATCCACCACATCGCGGTACATGAAATGCGTGTCGAGTCCGTTGATGCGCACGGCCAGCGCCTTGTTGCCCCAGTCCACATCGCCGATGGCCTGGATGATGTTCTTGCGGGCCTGCGGCTTGTCATCGGGCGCAACGGCGTCTTCGAGATCGAGGAAGATCACGTCGGCGGCAGACTTGGCGGCCTTCTCGAACAGCTTGGCATTGGAGCCCGGAACGGCAAGTTCGCTGCGGTTCAGGCGGTTGGGGGCGAGGGTGATGGTCTTGAATGACATGATGGCGGGACACTACCACCTTTTCGCAGGTGCGAAATAGGCGGAAGGTTGGGTGCTTCAACCGGAAGGACAGGCTGCCGTTCCAAAAAGTGGTTTGTGGCCATGAGAGGCTTGTTCCATCGCTTTTCTGCGCAGAAACAGGAGAGACCCATGACGGCCTTGCCACGCATCGGATTTGTCGGTTTGGGAAACATGGGAGGCCCCATGTGCCTGCGTCTTCTGGCAGCGGGCTATCCCGTGACTGCCTTCGATCTCAACGCGTCTGCCCTTGCCAAGGTGGTGCAGGACGGGGCCACGCCCTCCGGTTCGGCCCGCGCTTGTGCCGCGCAGGCCGATATCTTCCTCACATCATTGCCGCGTCCGGACCATGTGCAAAGTGTCATGTCCGGTGCCGATGGTGCCTTGTCCGCGCTCACGGCAGGAAGCGTGTGGGTGGATTTGACCACAAACCGCAAGGAGCTTGTTGCGGAACTGGCCGACCAGGCCCCCGCAGGCGTATCCGTTGTCGACTCGCCTGTGACCGGGGCTGTCGACGGGGCGCGCAACGGAAGGCTCACCCTGTTCGTTGGCGGGGCGCCGGAAGCAGTGGCGCGGGTCACCCCCATATTGCAGCACCTCGGCATGGTGATTCCCTGCGGCGGACCGGGCACGGGCAATGTCACGAAACTGGTGACGAACCAGTTGTGGTTCATCATGGCGGCGGCGCTCGGCGAGGCCTTCGCCACTGGCATGGGCAATGGTGTCCAACTTGGCACATTGTGGCATGCAATCAAGAACAGTGTCGGAGACAGCTTTGTCGTCCGCCATGATGCCCCGTCCATCTTTGCCGGTCACTATGACCCGTCATTCAGTCTCGATCTCTGCCTCAAGGATCTCGCGCTCATCGCGGAGTTGAACAGGAACGTGAAGGCCGACTTGCCCATGACGGTTGCAGCCCATGGTGCATTTGACCTGGCAGCGCAGCGCTACGGCAAACAGGCTGCCGAGCTTCATGTGGCAAAGCGGATCGAGGATGATGCGGGGCTGTCGATGCGGCTCGCAGGCGATTGGGTGCCGCCCTGGGAGCAATGAGGTCACCCGCCGGAAGCCGCCTCTGCTTCCAGCCACACCTGCACCTTGCGCACGGCGGGATTCGCTGTGTCAGGGTCTCCCGCCATGAGATGGTAACCCCAACCGGGTGGTGATTTCACCCTTTCCCGCAAAGGCGCCACCAGACGTCCGGCAGCAATGGCATCGCTGGCCAGGCGGTCCCAGCCCAGAAACACACCCACGCCGCGTTCAGCAGCCTGTTGCAACATGACGTAGTCATTCGCATAGTGGCCAATGCGTGTCCGCAAACCGTTGCCACCGGCCTGGCTCAACCACGAATCCCAGTCCAGACTCTGCCAATGGTCGGTTGTGAGTTCGAGCAGTGGCACCCGTTCCAGATCGTCGAGTGCGCGGATGCCATGGCGTGTGCTGAAGGACGGGCTGCAGAGCGGAGCCACTGCGACAGAAAAGAGCAGGCTCGCACCGGGGGCCGCCTGGCTTGTGCAATAGCGCACCGACAGGTCAGCACCTTGCGGCAGCGGCCCCTGGTTCAGTTCGCTGGTGATAACGCGCAGGGTCACATCGGGATGAAGTGCTGCCAAAGTGCCGAGCCGTGGCAGCAGCCAGCAATTTGCGAAGGCACTGGTCGCCGACACACTGACGATGTCGCTGTCCGGCAGGCGCACCTGGGCCACGGCATCGGCAACCTGTCCGAGCGCCGAGAACACGGCGGCATAGAGCTGCGCGCCGCGTGGTGTCAGGGTCAGTGACCGCGCGCCCCTGATGAACAGCCTGACGTGCAGGCGCGCCTCCAGCTGTTGGACCTGTTTGCTGACGGCAGCGGGAGTCATGGCCAGTTCGGCCGCCGCCCTGGTGAAGCTCAGGTGGCGCGCACTCGACTCGAAGATGATGAGCGTGTTGGGTGCAGGAATGCGCCGGATATTGATGGTCATGGCCGCAGTCTGCCGGATCGGGAAGTGGCGTGTCCAGAAGCCAGTAGACCAGCTTGCAGTTTGCCCGGCACGCAGGCAATCTGCGGCACCGCTGGTGAAAGGAAACACTCATGTCGCGACTGCTGTTCTCGGCCATTCTGGTTCTTGTCACGTGCGGACCGGCGCAAGCCGATGGCGTGATGGCGCTTGCTGGCTCGGAGTGGGGCGAGGGGCAGGGCGATGGCGTGATGGTCAAGTTCGAGCCCGGCAACAAGGTCTGGGGGCGGCTGGGCTGCAACCGCTTTACCGGCACCTACAGCCAGAACGACTACACGCTCACATTCGGTCCGCTGGCATCAACGCGCATGGCCTGCCCGGAACCGCAGATGAAAACCGAACAAAGGGTCAGTGCCGCACTCACCGCCACCCGCGAAGCCGACATCAGCCATTTGAAGCTGGTGCTGAAGGACGGGAACGGCACGGCGCTGCTTACCCTGCAGCGCCGGGATTTTGACTGAACCTCAGAAACTCCACTCTTTCGCTTTGGACACGAGGAAGTCCCGGAATGCGGTGACGCGCTTCGTTTCCTTCAGTTCTTCCGGATAGACGAAGTAGGTGTCGTATTCGGGGGTGTCGATCGGCAGGTCGATCTGCACCAGGTTCATGTCGGGGGCCACCAGGTAGTCGGCGAGGATGGCGATGCCGGCACCTGACTGCGCGGCGCGGCGCAGGCCATAGGCGGAGTTGACGCGGAGCGCGACGGGGCGCGGATCGCCTTCGGAACGGCCCGCCGTCTGCAACATGGTGAGATTGTTGAGGTAGGTGGCCGAGGTTCCGAAGATCAGGATCTTGTGCTTGTCGAGGTCTTCCGCCGCCTTGGGGATGCCGTGCTTCTTGATGTAGTCCACCGAAGCATAGACGTGATGGTGCACGGTGAAGAGCTTGCGCTGGATCAGGTCCGGCTGGGTGGGGCGGCGCAGGCGGATGGCCACGTCAGCTTCCCGCATGGAGAGGTCCAGTTCCTGGTCTTCCAGCAGCAGCTGCACCTGGATGTCCGGATAAAGCTCCATGAACTCCTTGATGCGCGGCGTGAGCCAGATGGAACCCAGGCCCACTGTGGTGGTGATGCGCAATTCGCCGGAAGGCTTCTCCTTCGAGTCCATCAGACGGGTCTTGGCGGCGGCGAGTTTGGTGAACACGTCATGCGCCGTGCGGTAAAGCACTTCGCCCTGTTCAGTGAGGATGAGACCGCGGGCATGGCGGTGGAAGAGCGGCACGTTGAGGTCTTCTTCCAGCGCGCTGATCTGGCGGCTGACGGCGGATTGCGAGAGATTCAACTCGTGGCCCGCGTGGGTGAAGCTGCCTGCGTCGGCAACGGCGTGGAAGATGCGAAGCTTGTCCCAGTCCATGTCTTACTCCGCTGCCTGCTTGTGGCCGGCGGCCTGCGTGTGGAGCCAGCGTTCAGCCTCCAGCGCCGCCATGCAACCCATGCCCGCCGCCGTCACGGCCTGGCGATAAACATCATCCGTCACGTCGCCCGCCGCGAAGACACCGGGAATGTCGGTCTGCGTGGACCACGGCTTGGTAATGAGATAGCCACCGTTCTTGAAGGGCAGCTGGCCCACGAACAGGTCTGTTGCGGGCTTGTGGCCGATGGCGATGAAGACGCCGTCCACTTCCTGCACGTCGGTGGCACCCGTCTTGACGTTCTTCAGGCGCACCGAGGTGACGCCCCTCGGTTCATCCGTGCCCAGCACTTCATCAAGTGCCGTATCCCATTTCACCTTGATCTTGGGATGGTTGAACAGGCGTTCCTGCAGGATGCGCTCGGCCTTGAATTCATTGCGGCGGTGCACGACCGTGACTTCGCTGGCGAAGTTGGTGAGGAAGAGTGCTTCCTCGACGGCGGAATTGCCGCCGCCCACCACGATCACTTTCCTGTTGCGGTAGAAGAAGCCGTCGCAGGTGGCGCAGGCGGACACTCCGAAACCCTGGAACCTGTTCTCGCTGGGAAGCCCCAGCCACTTGGCCTGCGCGCCGGTGGCGATGATCAGCGCATCGCAGGTGTATTCCTGGCCGGAGTCGCCCTTCAGCCAGATCGGCCGGGCGGAGAGTTTCACCTCGACGATGGTGTCAGAAACAATTTCCGTGCCGACATGCTCGGCCTGCGCCTTCATTTCCTCCATCAGCCACGGGCCTTGCACGGCCTTGGCGAAGCCGGGGTAGTTTTCCACATCCGTTGTGATGGTGAGCTGGCCGCCGGGCTGGATGCCTTGCACCACGAGTGGTTTCAGCATGGCGCGCGCGGCATAGATCGCGGCGGTGTATCCGGCTGGACCGGACCCCAAAACCAAAACGGGCACGTGTCGGGAGGACATGGGTCTTCTCCAAGGCAAGGAATGGGCAATTGATAGAAATTGCGTCAGGTATGAAAAATTAGCATAGCTCAATTGGGGAGCCTCGCAAGGGGGCGCAAGGCCTTCACACGGCTTTCCTGTGGATGGTTTTTCGCCCTCCGGTTGCAGGTTTTCTAAACGCCGGATGAACGGGCCATTCAGGGCGGGTTCCGGCGCGGGCGTTCATACAGGTGTCAAGTTCAACGCTGATGACCCTGGAGACAGACAATGACCCGCCCCCGCCACCTGATCATGACCGCCACGCTCGCCGTCGCGTTCCTGTCGGCGGGCGCCTTTGCCGGAAACAGCCTTCCGGCCAAGGGCATGGCGACGGCCAGCGTCGCCACCAACATCACTGTCATCAGCAAGTCATGAGTATCCGGTTTCGCCTCTCGATGGGGGCGAAATGCAGCGGGGCCGGGTTGGCCCTTCACGCCCCCTCTGGGTTGGCCCGCCCCGCTGTACTTTTCATTTCTGGAGCACCGCCATGCGCCGCCTGATCCTGATTGCCATTCTCATCGCCGCATTGCCTGCTGTTCCGCAGGCATCGACGCGCAGCTACACGCTGCCCACGGATGGAGCCGCTGTATCCGCGTGTCTGTCTGACGGTGTCTGCGGAAAGGCAGCAGCCGATCACTTCTGCAAGATGGCGGGCTATTCGGAATCCATCCTGTTTTCCCGCCAGCCAGTCGCCTCTGCCATCATCATCGACGGAAACCGCCGCTGCGAAGGCGAAAGCTGCGAAGCCTTCACCCGCATCAAGTGCTACACGCCGACGGAAGATGAACAGGCGAGCGTGGAGTGAACTGTTTCACCCCATCCCGTTCCGCTGCCAGACCGGCTTGACCTTGGCGTGACTTGCCACGGCCTCGTACAGCCGCTTCAGTTTTGGATGTCTGGCAAAGAGCCCTGCCACATCGTCTGACCAGGAGAACAGCATCGCGGCGTAGATGTCCGCCGCGCTCATCCTGTCGCCCAGCAGGAACGGCCCGGTCCCCATTTCCTGGTCCAGGATGTCGAAGTCGCGGGCAAGGTCCGCCGAGGCCTTGGCCTTGATGGCAGGCGCATGGACGGGGTTTGTCGAATAGCGGTCGGGATAGTAAAGCCGCAGGTCGGTGGCATAGGCTGTGGCAGCGAGATAGACCAGCCAGCGCAGGTATTGCGCGCGCGCCGGTGCCGTGAGGCCCGGGGCCATCCCCGCCGAGGGATGGCTGTCAGCGAGGTGGATCATCATGGCCGCACTTTCCGTCATGATGCCGCCATCCGGCAGACGCAGGCTTGGCACTTCGGCGCGCGGATTGATGGCGCAGTACCATGCCGGTGCCGACCCGTCCGCTTCCTTGGGGACATCGATCACGTCATGCGGGACATCCAGAACGGCGAGCAGGGCTTCAACGGCGGCAGAACCGGCACCGGGCCGGGCATAGAGGCTGAATGTCATGGCGATTCCTTTGCCTTGAGCTTAGGGCGTGTGCAGCGCACGGCAAGCGCCTTGCACTTTTCAGGTGCAGTCCACAATATGCCACCGAGCGTGCTTCATCCGACTCACAGGGGACCCCATTCATGACGTTCTTGCGCAGCCTCACCTTGGCCGGAGCCCTGTTTGCCATGACGCTGCCCGCGGCGGCGGGCAAGTGCGATGCAGAGGCCTTCGTCTTGAGCGCTGGCAATGCCTTCATGACGGCGGCCCGCGCAGGTTCTCCGCAGGCCTTCACCAGTGCGGCGGGTCGCTATGCTGATCTGCGATCCATCGCGCTGTTCGCGCTGGGCCAGCACCGCAAATCCCTGCCCAAAGGCAGGGAGGGGGAATATGTTTCGCTGGCCAAAGGCTATATGGGGCGCTTCCTTTCCAGGCATGCGTCCAAGTTTTCGGGATCCGGCCTGAAAGTGGTGAGCTGTTCCGGCAACACCGTCAATGCCAGCATGTCGGGTGGCAAGAAGCTGATCTTCCGCGTGGCTGGCGGCAAGGGCGGCTACCGGGTGCAGGACGTGAACGCCGCCTCGATCTGGCTGGCGGGACAGATGCGCTCCACTTTCGTGGGCGTGCTCAACCGCAATCACGGCGACATCAACGCGCTGTTTGCCTATCTGCGGAAGTGATCACTTCACCGCAAGGATGAAGAGCCGCGGAAACGGGTAGAGAAGCGTGCCGTCATCCATCAGGGGATAGTGCGGGGCAATGGCCTTGCGGTAATCCGAGAGGTAGGCCTCCCGTTCGGCTGGTGCCAGCGGGTCGAGGTATGGCCTGAGACCGGTGGACGAGAGCATGTCGATGATGCCCTGATGGCCGCTCAACTGGTGATGATAGGCGGTGCGCCAGATTTCCAGGCCGCTGCACAGGGGCCGCAGGATCTGGTGATAGCCCTGTGCCGACAGTAGCGGTGACCGCGCCTTCACCGCCCCCGCAAGTTTTGCCGCATAGGCCAGGCGCGACGCCGTCTTTGCCATGTGGACATGGCTTGGCTCGTTCAGGGTGTCCGGCATCTGCACCGCCAGCATGGCGCCGGGTTTCAGCGCTTCCAGAATTCGGGCGAGATGGCGGGCATGCTCAGGCACCCACTGGAAGGCGGCATTGGAGAAGACAAGATCAGCCTCCGGATTGGGCTGCCAGCGCCCCGCATCCCCCACAATGAACCTGGCACGGGGCACGGCCGCCTTGGCCTTGGCGATCATGGCGTGGGAGGAATCAACGCCGGTCAGCAGGGCATCGGGAAAGGCCGCCGACAAAAGTATCGTGGAATTGCCCGGCCCGCAGCCGACGTCGTGGATGAGCCGGGGATGGCGGTTGGGGAGGCGGGCGATCAGGTCCAGCGCAGGCCGCGCGCGTTCCTCGGCGAAGGTCAGGTACTGCGCGGGGTTCCAATCGGGCATCCGATGGAATTAGCGGGTTTTTCCAGTCCGGGAAATGCTGCTTGGAATCGTGGGGGGCATCCGCTAGGGAAACCCAAATTCGGGTTCCCCACATGCCAAAAAGAACAGACCTCAAGTCCATCCTCATCATCGGGGCTGGGCCGATCATTATCGGCCAGGCTTGCGAATTCGACTATTCCGGAACGCAAGCCTGCAAGGCACTGAAAGAGGAGGGCTACCGCGTCATCCTCGTCAATTCCAATCCGGCGACGATCATGACCGACCCGGAACTGGCGGACGCCACCTACGTGGAGCCGATCACGCCGGAGGTGGTGGCCAAGATCATCGAGAAGGAACGGCCTGACGCCATCCTCCCCACCATGGGCGGGCAGACGGCGCTGAACACGGCACTGTCGCTCAACAAGATGGGCATTCTCGACAAGTTCAATGTGGAACTGATCGGCGCCAAGGCCGAAGCCATCGACAAGGCAGAGGATCGCGAGCTGTTCCGTGATGCCATGAGCAAGATCGGGCTGGAAAGCCCTCGCTCCATGCTGGCCAATGCCTCGGCCCTCAAGGATGCCGACAAGGAACTGCACGCCCGCCTGAAGGCCGAAGCGACCGATGCGGACGCCTTCGCCAAGGAATGGGCCGCAGGTGAAGCCGACCGCCAGAAGAAGTATCGTGACCGGGCGCTGGTTGAAGCCTTCGAGGCCATGCTCGCGATCGGGCTTCCCTGCATCATCCGCCCGTCCTTCACACTGGGTGGCACGGGCGGCGGCATCGCCTACAACCGCGAGGAATTCCTCGACATCGTGGAGAAGGGGCTTGATGCCTCGCCCACCTCGGAAGTGCTGATCGAAGAGTCGGTGCTGGGCTGGAAAGAATACGAAATGGAAGTGGTCCGCGACAAGGCGGACAACTGCATCATCATCTGCTCGATCGAGAACGTCGACCCGATGGGCGTGCACACGGGTGACTCGATCACAGTCGCGCCCGCGCTCACGCTGACCGACAAAGAATATCAGATCATGCGCGACGCCTCGATCGCGGTGCTGCGCGAAATCGGCGTGGAAACCGGCGGCTCGAACGTTCAGTTCGCCGTCAATCCGGCCGATGGCCGTCTCGTCGTCATCGAGATGAATCCGCGCGTGTCGCGCTCGTCCGCGCTCGCGTCGAAGG
>ERZ1645187.421-NODE-421-length-41538-cov-10.655497_pt1 | contig 41538 bp, 55 predicted proteins | sample MGYA00575352_ERZ1645187 | MGnify/ENA primary metagenome ERZ1645187 (study PRJEB40837, sample SAMN11349314) | freshwater sediment metagenome | isolation source: river sediment | host: Sediment | place: India: Wazaribad , New Delhi | collected 2017-02-21 ... | reverse complement strand
GCTTCGCCGACCAGGGCCCGATGAAGTTCCTGCGCCGCCTGCAGCCCGGCCCGCAGGGCCGCGCGATGCCGTTCAAGCGCAAGATGTGCCACATCCACGTGGCCGTGTCCGACACCAAGGGGAGCAAATAATATGGGTCAGAAAATACATCCTAAGGGCTTACGCCTCGGCTACATCCAGGACTGGCAGTCCCGCTGGTTCTCCCCCAAGAAGATGCCCGAGCTGATCCGCGAGGATTTCGAGATCAGGCAGATGGTGACCGAGCGCTTCCACCTGGCTAGCGTCAGCTGGGTCGACATCGAGCGCGCCGGCGCCTACCTGAAGGTCACGATCCACACCGCCCGCCCGGGCGTGGTGATCGGCCGCAAGGGCGCGGACATCGAGAACCTCAAGAAGGACGTCGAGAAGCTGACCAAGCGCAAGGTTTTCGTCAACGTTTCCGAGATAAAGATCCCCGAGCTCGACCCGCGCCTCGTCGGTCAGAACGTCGCGCAGCAGCTCGAGAAGCGCATCTCCTTCAAGCGCGCGATCAAGCGCGCGATGGAGCGCACGATGGGCTCCGGCGCCCTCGGCATAAAGATCATGGCCTCCGGCCGCCTCGGCGGCGCCGAGATCGCCCGCCGCGAGTGGTACCGCAAGGGCCGCGTGCCGCTGCAGACCATCTCCGCCGACATCGATTACGGTCTCACCGAGGCGCACACCTCGATGGGCAAGATCGGCATAAAGGTGTGGATCTTCAAGAAGCTGTTCTTCGCGAAGACCCCCCGCGAGCTGCGCGAGCAGCTGCAGAAGATGCAGGCCGAGAACCCCACCGAGATACCGGTGATGGACGAGGCCGCCGCCGCCAAGGAACAGCCGGCCGCCTGAACGCAGTTTTGACCAAGGAGCATAACTATGTTGATGCCTAAGAGAGTAAAATACCGCAAGATGCACTCCGCGCCCCGCATAAAGGGCAGCGCGAAGCGCGGCACGACGCTCGCTTTCGGCGAGTACGGCCTGAAGGCCCTCGAGCCCCGCTGGATCACCGCCCGCCAGATAGAGGCGTGCCGCGTGTGCATCGTGCGCTACCTCCGCAAGAAGGGCAAGATCTGGGTCCGCATATTCCCCGACAAGGCCATAACCAAGCACCCCGCCGAGACCCGCATGGGTAAGGGTAAGGGCGCCCCCGAGTACTGGGTCGCCGTCGTGAAGCCGGGCCGCATGCTGTTCGAGGTGGAGGGCCTGGACCTGGCCACCGCGAAGGAAGCTTTCACCCGCGCCGGCCACAAGCTGCCGATACTGACCCGCTTCGTGAGCCGCGAGCAGAACTAAGAAGGAGCCGCCTGAAATTATGAAAAGAAAAGAGAAAGAGTCCCTGAAGAACATGGGCGACGCCGAGCTGAAGGCGCAGGCCGCCGACCTGAAGAAGCAGATCTTCCAGATAAAGTTCAAGCGCAGCACTTCTCCCACCGAGAACCCGCTGCAGCTTCGCAACGCCCGCCGCAAGATAGCCCGGATCAACACCTGGCTCAGGCAGCGCGAGCTCGCTAAATCCAAGGCCGAGGTGAAGAAATGACCGAGAATACCGAGAATAGGAACCAGAGGAAAGTCCTGCGCGGCGTGGTCGTCTCCGACAAGATGGCCAAGACCCGCGTGATCAGCGTGGACCACGTTATCAGCCACAACGTGTACTCCAAGACGCTGCGCCGCCACCACAAATTCTACGCCCACGACGAGGCCAACGAGTCGAAGATGGGCGACCTGGTCGAGATCGTCAGCATCAGGCCCCTGTCGGCGCTGAAGCGCTGGCGCGTGAGCCGCATAGTCGAGAAGGCCTCGAAGTAAGGCCGGGCCTAACGGAGATATAACATGATACAGTTAAGGACCATGCTCAACGTCGCCGATAACTCCGGCGCCCGCAAGCTGATGTGCTTCCACATCAACGGCGGCAGCTACCGCAAGTACGCCTTCCTCGGCGACACCATCGTCTGCGCCGTGAAGGACGCTATCCCGCACGCCGCCATAAAGAAGGGCGACGTCGTGAAGGCGGTCGTCGTGCGCGTCACCAAGGAAACCCGCCGCCCCGACGGTTCCTATATCCGCTTCGACGACAACGCCGTCTGCGTGATAGACGACAACGGCGAGCCCAAGGGCACGCGCGTGTTCGGCCCCGTGGCCCGCGAGCTGCGCGCGAAGAACTTCCTCAAGATAGTCTCGCTCGCTCCCGAAGTTATTTAAAGGCGGAAAAACAATATGCTGAAACTCAAGAAGAAGGACACTGTCATAGTGCTCGCCGGCAAGGATAAAGGCAAGAAAGGCGAGATAAAAGAAGTCATGCCCGCCGACCGCAAGGTCGTCGTGATGGGCGTCAATATCGTCTCGAAGCACAAGAAGACCACCAAGGAAAAGCCCGGCGGCATCCACAAGGTGGAGGCTCCGATGGACATTTCCAACGTGCAGCTGGTCTGCCCCAAGTGCGGCAAGCCGGCCCGCGTGAAGGTCACCATGCAGGGCGGCGAGAAGCTGCGCTCCTGCAAGAAGTGCGGCGAGGCTATAGTTTAAGAGGTAATTTACAATGGCGAAGGAAACCCCTGAAAAAGGCAGCAAAGAGCAGAAGGCTCACAAGAAGGAACAGCACCAGAAGGTGCAGGTGACCGAGGCCCCCAAGGGCGCGGTCGCCCCGATGCCGAAGGGCTACAAGGTGCGCATGAGCGAGCTGTACAAGACCAAGGTGCAGCCGGCCCTGATGAAGGATTTCAGCCTGAAGTCCCCGATGGCCTGCCCGAAGATGACCAAGATCGTCATCAACATCGGCGTCAGCGAGGCCCGCGAGAACATCCAGGCGCTCGACCTGGCGAAAGAGGACCTGACCGCCATATCCGGCCAGGCCCCGCAGGTCCGCAAGGCCAAGAAGTCGATCTCGAACTTCAAACTGCGCGAAGGCATGCCGATAGGCGTCCGCGTGACGCTGCGCGGCGCCCGCATGTACGAGTTCCTGGACCGCTTCGTCTCCCTGAGCGTCCCGCGCATGCGCGACTTCCAGGGCTTCGACCCGAGGGTCTTCGACGGCCGCGGCAACATGAACATCGGTCTCAAGGAACACCACATATTCCCCGAGATCAACATGGAAAAATCCCCGAAGGCGCGCGGCATGAACATCACGTTCGTGACCACCGCCGGCGACGACAAGAAGGGCAAGGCCCTGCTCGAGTACATGGGCATGCCTTTCAAGAAGCCCGAAGTCAAGAAATAAGATTCCAAAAGGGAACAGGAGAAAGAAATGGCTACATACGCTTGGATGGCGAAGATGCGCAAACCGATGAAGTTCTCGACGCGCTTCCGCAACCGCTGCCAGATCTGCGGCAGGCCGCGCGGCTACTACCGCGACTTCGGTCTCTGCAGGATCTGCCTGCGCAAGATGGCGCACGACGGCCTGATCCCCGGCCTGAAGAAGTCCAGCTGGTAAGGACGTGCGGCGGCCGCGGCGGTATTCCGACCGCGGGCGCCGGGAAAAAGATTAACGGTTGCAAGGAGAGAAACGATGGATCCCATATCTAACATGCTGGCGGCGATAAAGAACGCCACCGCGAAGAAGAAAGAGCGCGTGGACGTGCCGTTCTCCGGAATAAAGGCCGGCCTCGTGAAGGTCCTCAAGGACGAGGGCTTCGTGTCCAATTTCAAGGTGCTCGACCCCAAGCTGGACAAGACCATAGACAGGCGCGGCGTGATCCGCATCACGCTGAAGTACACCGCCGACAAGCAGCCCGTGATCAACGGCCTGCGCCGCGTGTCCAAGCCGGGCCTGCGCGTGTACCGCGGCCACGACGAGATGCCGCATGTGCGCGCCGCTTTCGGCGTGACGATAGTTTCGACCTCGAAAGGTCTTCTGACCGACGCCGAGGCCAAGAAGCAGAAGCTCGGCGGCGAAGTTCTCTGCCAGGTGTGGTAACCGCGGACCGTCCGCGAGACTATAATCCAGAGTTTAAGAGGTAAAAACATGAGCAGAATCGGAAAGAAACCGGTCAACCTGCCGGAGAAGGTCAAGGCGAAGGTGGAGAACGGCAAGGTCCTCGTAGAGGGCCCGCTCGGCAAGCTGAGCTACTCGCTGCCCGACGGCATCAACGCCGCCGTGGCCGGCAACGTCATCAACATAAGCGTGGCCCAGGGCGCGGCTGACAAGTCCGCGCTGTTCGGCACCGCCCGCGCCCGCGTCAACAACATGGTCGCCGGCGTGACCAAGGAATTTGAGAAGGTCCTGGAGATCAGCGGCGTGGGTTTCAAGGGCTCCGTCGAGGGTAACCGCGTGTCGCTGACGCTCGGCTTCTCCCACCCGGTGCTCGTCGACATACCGGCCGGCATAAAGATGTCCTTCGACCCGAAGCAGACCGTGCTGACGATAAAGGGCATCGACCGCGAGGCCGTCGGCAACCTGGCCGCGCAGATCAAGAGGATAAAGCGCCCCGAGCCCTACAAGGGCACCGGCATAAAGTACCAGGGCGAGCATATCATCCGCAAGGCCGGCAAGACGGCCGCGGGCGCCGGCGCCGGCGCTGCCGCGAAGAAATAACCCGGGAGAACGAATATGATAAGCAAACAAGAACGTTACGAATTCCGCAAGGCCCGTTCCAGGAGCAAGCTGCTGGCTAACGGCATCGTCCGCCCGCGCCTCAGCGTGTACCGCGGCACCAAGTACATCTACGCCCAGGTCATAGACGACGCGAAGGGCACCACCGTAGCCTCCGCCTCCAGCCTGGAGAAGGAACTGAAGGCCAAGGCGAAGTCGGGCAAGAGCATCGACACCGCCAAGCAGGTGGGCGCCCTTCTCGCGAAGCGCGCGATCGCCGGCGGCGTGTCGGAGGTCTGCTTCGACCGCGGCGGCAGGATATACCACGGCCGCATAAAGGCCCTGGCCGACGCCGCCCGCGAAGCGGGACTCAAATTCTAAGGGAGACGCGAACATGCTCAGAAACCAGAAACAGCTCAAGACCAGCAAGGAACTCAACGCGGCCGGCGGCCCCAAGGGCCCCGAGACCCTGGAGCTCGACCTCACCAACGCGAAAGAAGAGAAGGTCGTGACCGTGGTGATCAACCGCGTGACCAAGGTGGTCAAGGGCGGCAAGCGCTTCTCGTTCAACGCCCTCGTCGTCGTCGGCGACAACAACGGCAAGGTCGGCGTGGGCCTCGGCAAGTCCAACGAGGTCCAGGGCGCGATCCAGAAGGGCACCGCGGCGGCCCGCAAAGAGATGTTCCAGTTCCCGCTGCTCGACTCGACGATACCGCACGAGGTCGAGGGCAAGTTCGGCGCCGGCAAGGTGTGGATGAAACCCGCCGTGGGCGGCACCGGCCTTATAGCCGGCGGCGGCGTGCGCGCGGTCCTCGAGGCCGGCGGCGTCAAGAACATCCTGACCAAGAACCTGGGCACCCGCAACGCGTTCAACACCGTCTACGCGACGCTCGACGCGCTGAAGAGGCTCAAGAGCAAGGAAGAGATAATGAAGATCCGCGGCCGCGCCGAATAAGCGGTCCCGCTGCCAGACGATTCATAACAGGAGAATACTATGGTCGGAATGAACAATCTTAAACCCAAGTACGGTTCCGTGCACAAGAAGAAGCGCCTCGGCACCGGCCAGGGCTCGGGTCACGGTCAGACCTCTACCCGCGGCCAGAAGGGCCAGGGCGCGACCTCCGGCGGCACCAAGCCGGTGGGTTTCGAGGGCGGCCAGATGCCGCTGCTCAGGCGCATCCCCAAGAGCGGCTTCAGCAACGTTAAGTTCCAGACCCGCTACGAGTGGGTGAACATCAGCTCCCTCGAGAAGTGCTTCAAGTCCGGCGAGGAAGTGACCCCCGAGGCGATGGTGAAAGCCCGCCTGGTGAAGCACACCGACCTGGTGAAGATACTCGGCGACGGCGAGCTGAAGAAGGCCCTGAACGTGAAGGCCCACGCTTTCTCCGCGTCCGCGAAGGAGAAGATAGAGAAGGCCGGCGGCAAGGCCGACCTGCTCTCCAAGGAAGCCGCCGCCCCGGCCCCCAAGGCCGAACCGGCCAAGGCTCCCGCGAAGGCGAAGGCTAAGAAGCCCAAGACGGACAAATAAGAATGCAACAGATAACCGATATCTTCAAGATCCAGGATCTTAAGAAACGGATATTCTTCGTGCTCGGGGCGCTGGCCGTGTACCGGCTCGGCGCCTCGATACCGATACCCGGGATCAACACCTCCGCGCTGCAGGCCCTTTTCGAATCTCAGAAGGGCTCGCTGCTCGGCTTCCTGGATATCTTCTCGGGCGGCGCCCTCGGAAGGTTCTCGATCTTCTCGATGGGCGTGATGCCCTACATCAACGCGTCCATCATCATGAGCCTCGTGCAGGGCGCGCATATCTTCCCGGTGCTCGACCGCCTCGCTAAAGAGGGGGAAAGCGGCCGCAAGAGGATAACGCAGTACACCCGGCTGTTCACGCTGTTCCTGGCGGCGTTCCAGTCCCTGGGCCTCACGCTGGCGCTCACCCGCATGAACGCCGGCGGCGGCCCCGCGATCGTCTCCAACCCGACGTTCGGCTTCTACTTCGTCACCGTGCTGACCCTCGTGACCGGCACCGTGTTCGTGATGTGGCTTGGCGAGCAGGTGACCGAGCGCGGCATCGGCAACGGCATCTCGCTGATCATCTTCGCCGGCATCGTGGACCGCCTGCCCGCCGCCGTGATGGGCATGGTGAAACTGATACAGATAGAGGAAATAAGCCTGATCTCCGGCATCCTGATCCTGGCGATGGTGCTCCTGATCATCGGCTTCGTGATCTGGGTGGAGACCGCGCAGCGCAAGATCCCCGTGCAGTACGCGCAGCGCATGGTCGGCCGCAAGATGATGGGCGGCGCCTCGACGTTCCTGCCGCTGAAGGTGGACCAGAGCGGCGTCATCGCGGTCATCTTCGCGGTGTCGCTCCTGAGCGTGCCTTACACCATCGGTTCCTTCAACCCGAACGCCCCGTGGGCGCAGAAGATGATGGCCTTCATGAACCACGCCAGCCTGCTGTACCAGCTGGCCTACGTGGCCCTGATCGTCTTCTTCTGCTACTTCTACAACTCCGTCAGCATCAACCCGAAGGACCTGGCCGAGAACATGAAGAAGTGGGGCGGCTTCATCCCGGGCATACGCCCCGGCGAGCCGACCGCGCAGCACATCGAGTGGGTGCTCAACCGCATCACGCTCGGCGGCGCGCTGTTCGTCTCCGCGATAGCGGTGCTGCCCGACTACCTGCGCGCCAAGTTCAACGTGCCGTTCTACTTCGGCGGCACCTCGCTCCTGATCGTCGTGGGCGTGGCCCTCGACACTATAGCGCAGACCGAGGCCCATCTTGTGATGCGCAACTACGAGGGGTTCTACAAGAACTCCAGGATAAAGGGCCGCTGGTTCAACGTCGGAAGCTGAGGACTGACATGAACATAATACTCCTGGGAGCCCCCGGCTCCGGCAAAGGAACGCTCGCGAAGGGCCTGGTCACCAAGCTCGCGCTGTTCCACGTCTCCACCGGCGACATCTTCCGCGAGGAGCTCGCGAAGAAGAGCCCGCTCGGGCAGGAAGTCGCCTCCTACATGTCGTCGGGCCGCCTGGTCCCCGACAAGCTGGTGCTCGAGGTCCTCAAGAACAGGCTCGCCGCCGAGACGCGCGGCCTGATGTTCGACGGCTTCCCGCGCACCGTGGAGCAGGCCGAAGGGCTCGACGCGTGGTTCACCTCGCGCGGCCAGAACATCGACGCGGTCGTGTTCCTGAACGTCGCCGACGACGTCGTGGCGAAGCGCCTCGGCTCCCGCCGCACGTGCAGCGGCTGCAAGAAGATCTACAACGTCATCAGCAACCCCCCGGCCAAGGAAGGCGTCTGCGACGCGTGCGGCAAACCGCTGTTCACGCGCGAGGACGACAAGGCCGAGGTCATAGCGCGCCGCCTGCAGGTCTACAAGGACCAGACGGAGCCGCTCCTGGCCTATTACCGCTCGTCGGGCGTTTTCCTCGAGGCCGACGGCGCGCAGTCCCCCGAAGCGGTGGAAGAGAAGGTGCTGGCCCTCCTCAAGTCCAGGGCCTGATCGTGATAGAGATAAAGACGCCGTCCGAACTCGAGAGCATGCGCAAGGCGTCGCGCGTGGTGGCCCAGGTTCTTTTAAAGCTCGAATCGTACGTGAAAGCGGGAATGACCACGGCCGACGTGGACAAGTTCGCCGAGGCCCAGATCAGGGCCCGCGGCGCGAAGCCCGCCTTCCTCGGCTACCGCGGCTACCCGGCCACGGTCTGCGTGTCCATCAACGAGGAGATCGTGCACGGCATCCCCAGCCCGAAGCGCCTGATAAAGGAAGGCGACATCGTCAGCCTGGACCTCGGCGCGGTGGTGGAAGGATTTTACGGGGACGCCGCGATAACCGTCGCGATAGGCAAGGTCTCCGCCGACGCGAGGCGCCTGATGGACGTCACGCGCGAGTCGCTGGAGAGGGCCATCTCCGTCGTGAAGGCGGGCGCGAGGCTCGGCGACGTTTCCTGGGCGGTGCAGCAGTACGCGGAGGGGCGGGGCATGGGCGTGGTGAAGGAGTTCACCGGCCACGGCATAGGCCGTCACATGCACGAGGACCCCTCGATACCGAATTACGGCAGGCCGGGCTCGGGCCCGCTGCTGAAAGCGGGGATGACGCTGGCGATAGAGCCGATGCTCTGCCTCGGCGACGCCGGCGTGATAGTGAAGGATGACGGCTGGACCGCGGTCTCCGCGGACGGCAGCCTGGCCGCCCATTACGAGCATACCGTGGCCGTCACGGAAGACGGCTGCGAGGTGCTCAGCAGGGCGTGATTTCGCTCCGGAGGCGATATTTAGTATAATACTCAAGATATGGCGGAAAACAGCGAAAAGATCGAAATTGAGGGCATAGTCAAAGAGTCCATGCCTAACGCCACCTTCAAGGTGGAGATCGCTCCCGGCAAGGTGATACTGGGCATCATATCGGGCAAGATGCGCATACACCATATCAAGATCCTTCCCGGCGATAAGGTGAAACTGGAACTGTCGCCGTACGACCTGAGCAAGGGCCGCATCGTTTACAGGGAAAAATAAGAGGTGCTTCAATGAAAGTAAGAGCTAGCGTCAAGAAGATTTGCGTGAAGTGCAAGATAGTAAAGCGCAAGGGCGTGGTGCGCGTGATATGCGACGACCCGCGCCACAAGCAGCGCCAGGGTTAATAGCGAGCAGTGACTGTTGGCTTTAACCGGTCGCTGTCACCGATTGAGTGTTCTTAAGGAGAACGTATGGCACGTATAGCAGGTGTGGACTTACCGAGGGACAAGAAGATAGGCATAGCTTTGGCCTATGTGTACGGCATCGGCCGCCCGATGGCCAAGAAGATACTGGCCGGCCTTTCCGCCCAGATCGACCCCGAGATGCGGGTCAAGGACCTGACCGAGGACCAGGTTGGTCTTCTGAACAACGTGATTTCCAAGGAGTACAAGGTCGAGGGCGAACTTCGCCGCGAGATCACCGCTAACCTGAAGCGGTACGTTGAGATCAACAGCTACCGCGGCTACAGGCATCGCCGCAACCTGCCCGTCCGCGGGCAGCGCACCCGCACCAACGGGCGCACCCGCCGCGGCCGCCGCCGCACTGTGGGTTCGGCCGCCAAGGCCGCGGCCGCGCCGGCTAAGGCCTAAGGCCCAGCCCCCCCGCGCAGGCGGGGGGGAAATAACACGGAGGAAGATCTAACATGGCAGAAGAGAACAAGAACCAGCAGCCCCAGGAAGGGGCTAAGAAACCCGAGCAGAAGGCGGCCCCCCGCCGCCGCGTGCGCACCGTGGCTTTCGCCCGCGTGTACGTGAACTGCTCGTTCAACAACACCATCATCACCTTCACCGACGAGAAGGGCGGCGTGATAGCGTGGTCCACCTCGGGCGGCAACGGTTTCCGCGGCACCAAGAAGGGCACCCCCTTCGCCGCGCAGATCACCGCCTCGAAGGCCGCCGCCAAGGCCGCCGACTACGGCGTGCGCCAGGCGATGGTCTTCGTCAGCGGCCCCGGCCCCGGCCGCGAGACCGCCATCCGCGCCGTCGCGCAGAGCGGCATACACGTGGTGTCCATAAAGGACGTCACCCCGATACCGCACAACGGCTGCAGGCCCCCGAAAGCCCGCCGCGTGTAAGCAACAGGATAACGTAAGGAGACTTTTACATGTCGAGATATACCGGACCCAGCTGCAAGAAGTGCAGGAAGATCAACCAGAAGCTGTTCCTGAAGGGCACCAAGTGCCACACGAACTGCCTCGTGGACCGCGCCGCGAAGGCCGCCAAGGAGAAGCGTTTCTCCTCCGGCCCGCAGAACAAGATGTCGGACTACGGCAAGCACCTGCGCGAGAAGCAGATAGCCCGCCTGTCCGCCCAGGTGAGCGAGGCGCAGTTCAAGCGCTTCTTCTCCCTCGCCTCGAAGGACAAGGGCCAGACCGGCGCCGCGCTGCTGCGCTTCCTTGAGGTCCGCCTCGACAACGTCGTGCGCCGCCTCGGTTTCGCGGTGTCGCTGAAAGCGGCCCGCCAGATCGTGAACCACGGCCACGTGAAGGTCAACGGCCGCATCCTGTCGATCCCTTCCGCCATGCTGAAGCCCGGCGACGAGGTGACCCTCGACCAGAAGTCCTCCGAGACCGCGCTGGTGAAGCAGGGCCTCGAGCACGCCGAGAAGACGACCCAGCGCCCCAGCTTCCTGTCGTGGGACGCGGGCTCCAAGACCGGCAAGCTCGTGCGCTGGCCCGACCGCGCAGAGTCCAGCATCTCCGTGGACGAGCAGCTGATCGTCGAGTTCTATTCCAAGTAAGCGAGGTTTAAATGTCCACTTTCACTAAACAGCTCGTAATTCCCGAAGCTCTCAACATCGACGAAAAGTCGAAAACGGACAATTACGCGAAGTTCACGGCCGAGCCTTATGAGAAGGGCTACGGCCACACGATAGGCAACTCGCTCAGGCGCATCCTGCTCTCCTCCCTCGAGGGCGCGGCCGTGGTGGCCGTGCGCATCAAGGGCGCCAAGCACGAGTACGCCGCCGTCAACGGCGTTCAGGAGGACGTGGTCAACGTCGTGCTGAACCTGAAGAAGCTCCGCGTGCGCCTGAACAGCGACGGCCCCGAGACCGTGCTGATCAGCGTGAAGGGCAAGAAGACGGTGACCGCCGCCGACATCCGCGAGAATTCCAACGTCGAGATCATCAACAAGGACCTCGTGATCGCCCACGTCGAGAGCGGCGCCGAGTTCGAGGCCGAGCTCGAGATAGCGAAGGGTTCCGGCTACCTGACCTCCGAGGAGATCCGCAGCCGCATGAACCTGCCGATGGAGTTCATCCCGATGGACGCGATATTCTCGCCGATCCAGAAGGTGCACTACAACGTCGAGAACGCCCGCGTGGGCCAGCGCACCGACTACGACAAGCTCGTGCTCGAGGTCTGGACCGACGGGACGATGAGCCCCGACGAGGCCGTGAAGAACACCGCCGCGCTGCTGCGCCGCTCGATCATGCCGTTCCTGCCGGCCGAAGAGGCCGCCAAGGAACCGGCGAAGGCCGAGGCCGCGAAGGCCGAGCCCGCCGGCGAACTGGCCTCCAAGCTGGAGCAGGGCGTCGAGATGATAGAGCTCTCGTCGCGCGCCTCCAACTGCCTGAAGGTCGCCGGCATCCGCACGATAGGCGAACTGGTCCGCAAGTCCGAGGACGACCTGCTGGCCGTGAAGAATTTCGGTCAGAAATCCCTGGACGAGATAAAGGAAAAGCTCAAGGAAATGGGCCTCGACCTCGGGATGAAGATCGACTGACAACAGGAAGCATTTAAGGAACCGCTATGACAAGAAACTTAGGCGCAAGGAAACTCTCCAGGACCGGCTCTCACCGCCGCGCGATGTTCTCCAACATGGCCTCCAGCCTGCTGCTCCACGAGAAGGTGGAGACCACGCTGCCGAAGGCCAAGGAGCTGCGCAAGGTCGTCGAGCGCGTTATCGCCGACGCCAAGAACGAGCGCCGCGTCGAGGTCCGCCGCGTCATAAAGGACAAGGCCGTGTACCAGAAGGTGTTCGAAGTGATAGCCCCCCGCTACAAGGAACGCGACGGCGGCTTCACCCGCATACTGAAGCTGGGCGCCCGCCGCGGCGACGCCACCGAGGTGGCCCTGGTTAAACTGGTCTGACGAACGCGAGCCTGGTGAACGAAAAATGTTCGACTACTTTTTCAGCCTGTTCTCCAACGACATCGGCATAGACCTCGGCACCGCGAACACCCTTGTCTACGTTAAGGGCAAGGGTATCGTGCTGCGCGAGCCGTCGGTCGTCGCCATAGACAAGAACAGGCGGAAAGTGCTGGCGGTCGGGTCCGAGGCCAAGCTGATGCTCGGCCGCACCCCTTCCAGCATCTCGGCCGTGCGCCCGATGCGCAACGGCGTGATAGCCGACTTCGAAGTTACCCAGGAGATGATAAAGTATTTCATCCGCAAGGTGCACAACAGGAGGAGCCTCCTGCACCCGAGGATCGTGATAGGCATTCCCTCCGGCATCACCGAGGTGGAGAAGCGCGCCGTGCAGGAGTCGGCCGAACAGGCCGGCGCCCGCGAGGTCGCGCTGATAGAGGAGCCGATGGCCGCCGCCATAGGTTCCGACCTGCCGGTCTCGGAGCCTCACGCCAGCATGATATGCGACATAGGCGGCGGTACCACCGAGGTGGCCGTTATATCCCTCGGCGGCATGGTGGTTGCCAAGTCCCTCGACGTTGCCGGCGACGAGATGGACGACTGCATAGTGCAGTATTTCCGGCGCAAGCACAACCTCGTCGTGGGCGAGACCACCGCCGAGGAAGTCAAGATACAGATAGGTTCGGTTTTCCCGCTGAAAGAAGAGAAGACTATTGAGGTTAAGGGCCGTGACCAGGCCAAGGGTCTGCCCAAGACGATTCTAGTGACCTCGGAAGAGATCAGGCAGGCCCTGATGGAGCCTGTGCAGCTCATCGTTGACATCATAAAGCAGGTGCTGGAAGAGACGCCCCCGGAACTGTCGTCGGACCTCGTGGACCGCGGCATGGTGCTGGCGGGCGGCGGGTCGCTGCTCCGCGGCTTCCCCGAGCTCATCCGGCAGGAGACCGAGCTGCCCGTTCACCGGGCCGCCGATCCCCTGAGCTGCGTCGCGCTGGGCTGCGGCAAGTATCTCGAAGAGCTGGACAAGATCCAGCAGAGGCCCGAATTCCTCAAGTCTTACCGCAACTAACCCCCCGCAAGGGGGGGTAGTCTTTCAAGCGGGTCCCTTCAGGGACTTGCGATGAGCAGAGAGAAAGACGCAGCCAACTACGCGATAGTATTTTTTGCCGTCCTGTCGGTACTTATCCTGTTGTTCCCCGCTTCGAAGATGGCCCACACCGCGCGCGTCGCGGTGAGCTACAGCTTCTACCCGTCGATGCATTACGGCGCGAAGTACGGCCATTTCGTCCGCAATGTCCCCTCCAATTTCATAGGCATCCTTAAGACCGACCAGGAGAACCGCGCGCTCAAGGAGAAGCTCCGCAACCTCGAGGTGAACCTGCAGAACGCCTCGGCGCTGACCGCCGAGAACGACAGGCTGACCCGCGAGCTGAAGCTGTCGCGTTCCATGCCGTGGTCCGGTTCCTGGGCGCGCGTCGTCGGCAAGACCCCTTCCGACTGGTACGGCTCCTTCTACATCGACAAGGGCTCCGACGACGGCATAGCCGTCAACGACACCGTGCTCGGCATGCAGGACGACAGGGCCGGCCTCGCCGGCCGCGTGTTCGAGGTGTACCCCAGATTTTCCAAGGTGCTGCTGCTGACGAACGCCGCCGCCTCGGCGGTCTGCTCCATCGCGCCGTCCGGGATGGAGGCGCTCGTCGAGGGCAAGGGCACCTGGCTGCTGAAGGTGAACTACGTGCCCGAGGAGAGCTCGCTCGCCGCCGGCGCCGAGCTGACCACGGCCGCGGGCGGCCTGCTGTTCCCGTCGGGCGTGCCGGTGGGCAAGGTGACCAAGGTCTATCCGCGCGAGTCGTTCATGAACTTCGTCACGGCCGACGTCGCTCCGGCCGTCAACGTCAACACCCTCAAGGAAGTTTTCGTGATCAGGCGCGGCCTGCAGCCCGAGCCGGCGGCCGCCGCGGTCATGGCGGAGAAGAAATGAGCCTGATACTGGAGATCATACTTTACATCGCCACGGGCGTGTTCTACTGGTGGTGGACGCAGAACCTGGCCTTCTTCGGGCTGGCGCCCGACCTGATCTTCTCGGCGGCCCTCGCCGTGGCGATACTGGCCGGCCCCGTGCGCGCCATAACCTGGGGCTTCGCGCTCGGCCTCTACGCCGACATGCTCGGCGCCAACATGTTCGGCGGCTACGCGCTGACCTATTCCCTGATGGCCTACGGCGTCTACGTGATGAAGCACCATTTCGACATGGACAGCCCGTTCTCGCAGGTCGTGGCCGCGCTCGCGCTGTCGTGGGTGTGCATGCTCTTCTACCAGGGGCTGAGCCTGGTGTTCTCCAGGATCAACCCGCTCGGCCTTAAGATCTTCCTCGCCGGGCCCTTCCTCAACGCTATCGCGGTGCCGGTCATCTTCCAGGTCTTCTACGGGCTCAAACGGCGGACCGGCATACTATGATCGACCGCCAGATACCGCAGGAGAGGCTGGAGCTGCTGTGGGTGCTCGCCTACGGCGCCGCCCTGGTCTTCACGCTGCGGCTGGTGAACCTGCAGGTGCTCAACGCCTCGCATTACCGCGAGATAGCCGAGAAGAACCGCACGCAGGTCATAGCGCAGGCCGCGCCGCGCGGCCGCATCTTCTCCTCCGACGAGGTGGCGCTGGCCACCAGCAAGCCCTCTTTCAGCCTCATCTATTTCCCCAGCCAGGAGCGCACCGGCCCCGAGATCGACCGCATGGCCCGCGCCATAGCGCGCCCGCTCGGCGCCGACTACGAGGACCTGCGCAAGGCGATATACAAGTCCACCAGCCGCGAGAAGCCGGTGCGCCTCGCCGAGAACCTGCCTTCCAATATCATGCTCTCGCTGTCCGAGCTGAAGGCGGTGTACCCCGGCATCGACATCATCGTCGAGGCGCGGCGCTACTACCCGTTCGGCGCGTACCTGAGCCACCTGATAGGCTACATCGGCAAGATGGACGCCCGGGACTGGGCGTCCCGTTCCAAGGATAAGGACTATTCGATGGACTCGAGGCTGGGCAAGGCCGGCCTGGAGAAGATGTACGAGCGCGAGCTCAAGGGCAAGGACGGCGGCATCTACCTCGAGGTGGACTCGCGCGGCAAGCTTAACCGCGTGCTGGAGAGCCGCAAGTGGACCCCCGGCGCCGACATCTTCCTGACCATCAACTCCAAGGCGCAGGCCGCCGCCGAGGAAGGCCTGGAGAAATCCATAAGCGGCAAGGGCGCCGTCGTGGCGCTGGACCCGCGCGACGGCAAGGTGCTGGCCTTCGTCTCGATGCCGGACTACGACCCCAACATGTTCGTGCTGTCCGGCTCGGAGAAGGAGGGCCTGCCCGCCGGCAAGACGCTGCCCGAGTTCAACGTGGCGCTGCAGGGCAGCTACCCGCCCGGCTCCATCTTCAAGATCATCACCGCGGCCGCGCTGCTGGAGTCCGGCCGCGTGCCGCCTCAGGACACCGTGCGCTGCCCCGGCTATTACGACGCCGGCAGCCGCATCTTCAAGTGCTGGGACAAGAAGGGCCACGGCCCGGTGGATTTCATAAACGGCCTCGCCAAGTCCTGCGACGTCTACTTCTACGTGACCGGCCAGAGGGCCGGCGCGCTGACGATAGAGAAGTACGCGCGCGCGTTCCGCCTCGGCAAGACCTCCGGCATAGCCCTGCCCGACGAGAAATCCGGCAACGTCTTCGGCCCCGGCCCGCGCGCCGCGAAGAAGAGCTACTGGTTCATAGGCGACACCCTGAACCTCGCCATAGGACAGGGCGAGACGCTGATGACGCCGATGCAGGCCGCCATGATGATAACCGCGGTCGCCAACGGCGGGGTCTTCTACCGCCCGTATTACGTCGACCGCATCGTGAAGAGCGACGGACAGCTTTTCTACAAGGGCAAGTCCGAGACGCTCAGCAGGGTGGAGCTCAAGGACACCACTTGGACGCTGATAAGGGACGGCCTGCGCAGCGTCGTGTCCGAGGGTACCGGCCAGGCCGCCAAGATACAGGGCGTGGAGATGTTCGGCAAGACCGGCACCGCGCAGAACCCGCAGGGCAAGGACCACGCCTGGTTCGTGTCCTACGCCACCGTCAACAACGAACCTTCCAAGGTCGCCGTCGCGGTGCTCGTCGAGCACGGCGAGCACGGCGCCTCCGCCGCCGTGCCCATAGCCAGGGCCGTCATAGAGGCCATCCTGAGGCCCGAGCTGGACGCCGCCAAGGCCGCGGCCGCCGCGCAGAAGTCCACCGCCGCGGTCGTGTCGCCCGTCCCCGCCGCGCCCGCCGGCCCGCGCCTGCCGGCCATGCCGGCCGTGAAGGAGGCCCTGTGATACAGGCTTCCCAATCCGGCCTCAAGAAGAACCGCATGGACTGGGCGCTGCTCCTCGCCGTGCTGGTACTGATAACCATAGGCACCATAGCGGTCTTCTCCTCGGTGGCCGTGCTGCCGCAGCAGGCCCGCATCATACGCACCCAGCTGATAGCCATCCCGTTCGGCCTCACGGCCTTCCTTATCGCGTGGAGCCTCAACTACCAGATCTACCAGGACCAGTGGAAATACGTCTACGGCGTGATACTGCTGTCCCTCGTCGCGGTGCTGATGTTCGGCGTGGTCGACAAGGGCGCGCGGTCCTGGTTCCGCCTGCCTTTCTTCTCGGTGCAGCCCTCGGAGTTCGCGCGCATCGGCCTGATACTGGTGCTGGCCAATTTCCTGGACAAGCGCATAGGCAAGATACGCGAGCTCCAGACCGTGCTCGGCGCCTTCGCGCTGTGCCTGCCGGTTTTCCTGCTGCTGATAAAACAGCCGGACTTCTCGGCGATACTGCTCACCTTCCCCGTGGTGCTGATCATGCTGTTCGCCGCCGGGGCGAGCGTCTTCCACCTCGGCATCATCGTGGGCTACGCGTTCATCTCGGCGCTGTTCCCGATACTCTGGACCATCATCACGCTGAACCCGGAACTGCTCGACAGCGCGCTGATAAGTTATTTCTTCCACCTGTCCGATTCGTGGCTGAGCGCCGGCCTCTTCGTGCTGGCCGTGGGCGCCGCCGCCTGGGGCATGTGGCGAGTGTCGGTGAAGTTCTACGCCAACGTCACCGGCATCTATTTCGTAGGCGCGGCGGTGGTGCTGATGCTCGGCTTCTTCTCCGGCGTGATGGTGAAGAACCAGATGAAGGAGTACCAGCAGAAGCGCCTCGAGGTCTTCCTGTCCCCGGAGGCCGACCCGCGCGGCGCGGGCTACAACCTGCTGCAGGCCCGCATAGCGATAGGCTCCGGAGGCATACTGGGGCGCGGCGTGTTCTCGGGCACGCAGTCGCGCCTCGGCTTCGTGCCGGAGCGGCATACGGATTTCATACTCGCCGTGGTCGGCGAGGAGCTGGGCTTCTGGGGCATGATGCTGGTGAACGGCCTGTACGTGCTGCTGATAGGCCGCATCATGCAGGGCGCGCGGCTGGCGCGCGACAGGTTCGGCTACCTCGTGAACTGCGGGATCTTCGGGATGTTCCTCGTCTATTTCGGAATGAACTTCGGCATGCTGCTCGGCCTGACGCCGGTGGCGGGCGTGCCGCTGCCGCTGCTGTCGTACGGCGGCTCGAACCTGGTGGCCACGCTGGCCGCCATAGGGATAGCGCAGTCGGTGTACGCCCGGCGCTACGCGCTCACATGATGATGAACGAAGGCCCAAGGTCGCGCATAAGGCTCAAGTTCGCGAGGCTCGCCCCCGCGAAGGACCTGAGCCATCTCGAGCAGCTGAAGCTGCTGCGCGCCCGCGCTGCCGCGACCGGCCTGCGCTTCAGCCCGGCGAAGGCCGGCGGCGCGCAGGCGCCCCGCATGGCCTTCGGCCCGGCGGTCTCCGTCGGGCACGAGAGCCTCTGCGAGTACGCCGACCTGTACCTGGACGAATTCGTGCCCGGCGCCCGCGCGCTGGAGAGCTTCCGCGCGCTCGACGACGGGATGTTCCGCGTCCTGTCGGCCGAGCGCATACCCGTTTTCTTCCCGTCGATAGAGGCCGCGGTGAACGCCGCGGAGTTCTTCATGGAGGGGGAGTTCCCCGCCGGCTTCTCGCAGGCCGCGGTGGACGCCTTCATGGCGAAGAAGAGCCTGCCCTACGAGAAGGTGAAGCCTTCCGGGGAGCGCAGGACGCTCGACGCGAGGACCCCCGTGCTGCACGCATCGTATGATCAGTCTTCGTCCCTGCTCAGGCTTACGCTGAAGCAGGAGCCGGGAAAGAACGTGAAGCCGGAGACCGTCGCCGAACTGATGTCCGGAGGCGCGCCGGTCTTCAGGCGCATAGTACGCAAGGAACTTTACTGGTTGGACTCGGGCGGCAAGCTCGAGGTTTTCTAGGTTCAAGGTTTAACTTTAAAGGGTTAAGGTTTCAAGGAGACAATATGGCTAACAAGGTTAAGAAAGAGATTTTCGCGAACACCTCGTTCGAGGAGACCCGCATAGCGATACTCGAGGACGGCAAGCTCAGCGAGCTGTTCTGGGAGCGCCGGAGCTCGGGCAACATCGTCGGCAACATCTACAAGGCCCGCGTCGAGAACGTGCTGCCCGGCATCTCGAGCGCGTTCATGGACATAGGCCTCGACAAGAACGCCTACATCTACATCTCCGACGTGCTCGGCAACCAGAAGGACGGCATCGACAAGCTGCTCAAGAAGGACCAGGAGGTCATGGTGCAGGTCACGAAGGACGCGATAGGCACCAAGGGCATGAAGGTGACGATGGACGTCTCGCTGCCCGGCCGCTACCTGGTGCTGACGCCGTTCCAGGATTTCGTCGGCGTCTCGAAGAACATAGAGAACCCCGAGGAGCGCAAGCGCCTCTCCGAGATCATGCGCAAGATCTCCGACTCCAAGATGCTCGGCACGAAGGGCTGCATAGTGCGCACCGAGGCCGAGGGCGCCACCGAGGAGGAACTGGACCGCGAGGTGAAGTACCTGCTCCGGATGTGGGAAACCGTGCAGAGCCGCTTCGACACCTCCCGCCCGCCGGCGCTGCTGCACAAGGACATGGACATGACGATGCAGGTGGCCCGCGACATCCTCTCCGAGGAGACCACGATCTACATGCTCGACAACAAGGACGACTACCACAACGTCGTCGAGCTGGCGTCCAAGATCTCGCCGGAACTGAAGGACCGCGTGAAGTTCTACGACAGCAAGACGCCGGTCTTCAAGGCGTTCAACATCGAGCGCGAGATAGACGAGCTGCGCCGCGTGAAGGTGCCGCTGCCGAACGGCGGCTCGATCATCATCCAGGAGGCCGAGTCGCTGTGCGCCATCGACGTGAACACCGGCCGCTTCACCGGCAATAAATCGCAGGAGGAGACCGTCACCGCGACCAACATAGAGGCCGCGGGCGAGGTCGCCCGCCAGCTGCGCCTCAGGAACATAGGCGGCATCATCGTCATCGACTTCATAGACATGAAGAAGGCCTCCAACCGCCACAAGGTGGTGCAGGCCCTCGAGACCGCCGTCGCGCACGACCGCGCGAAGATCCGCATACTGCCCATCACGCGCCTCGGCCTCGTCGAGATGACCCGCGAGCGCAAGCGCGAGAGCACCGTCAGCCTGCTGACCGAGGAGTGCCCGGAGTGCCACGGCTCGGGCCGCGTGCTCTCCAGCGAGAGCATACGCATAAAGATACAGCGCGAGATCCACAACATCACGATGGGCCGCCCCGGCGGCAACCTGCGCGTCGTCGCGCACCCGATGCTCTGCGAGGTGCTCAAGAAGAAGGCCTCGATGATAGAGAAGAACGTGCACCGCGCGGTGAAGATAACCTCCGACCCGCAGCTGACCTGGGAGGACTACAGGATAATACTGGAGTGACCGCGGCCTGGCCGCCCTACATCAAGCCGGAGAAAGTCATATGCTGAAATGGTTATCGGTGTCGCTGCTGCTGTTCTCCGCGTTCTGCGCGCCCGCGCAGGCGCGGGTGGACGAGGTGAAGTACGCCCGGAACGGCGTGTATTCGGGGAAGATCGGCACGTACTCGCTCAACGGCGTGACGTATCTGGACTCCTCGCAGGCCGCCAAACTGATGGGCGGCAAGATCTACTGGTACCCCGTGTCCGGCAAGCTGCTGCTGCAGATAAAGGGCGGCAAGGTGGTCTTCTTCCTGAAGTCCGACTCGGTCACGGTCAACGAGGCGAAGGAGGAGTTCCCGAACCCGATGATAGTGCGCGGCGGCAAGGCCTTCCTGTCGCTGGACTTCTTCGTGTCCCGCCATTTCTCCGACGCGTTCGGTTTCAGCCTGGCCTACGACAAGGCCTCCAACTCGCTGTCGGCGCAGCGCGAGGTGAACATCACCGCGGTGAACTACTACACCTATCCGGACAAGACCCGCATAGTGCTCTACCTCGACGAGCCGCTGGAGTACCAGGTCACGCAGAAGGAGAACAACCTGTTCAAGATCGGCGTGATGGAAGGCGTGCTGTCGAAGGAGGAGAACCTCATCATCGGCGACGGCGTGGTGCGCGGCGTGGACCTGAAGCAGGAGAACAAGATGGCGCGCGTCGTGATAAGCCCCGACGAGAACTTCGGGAAGGTCAACGTGTTCAAACTGGCCGATCCCGACCGCATCGTGGCCGACGTGTCCCGCCTGGAGATGGCGGTGCCGCAGGGCGTCGGGCAGGAGTCCGAGGCCAGGGTGATAGCCCCGTCCGAGCCTGCGCAGGCCGCGGCCGTGCCGGCCGGCGCCCCCAACATCCCCGACAAGCTCGAGGTGGGGGGTACCGGGCGCAAGAAGATCGTGATAGACGCCGGCCACGGCGGCAAGGACCCCGGCGGCAAGAAGCTCTTCGGCTACAAGGAGAAGGAACTTAACCTGCTGGCGGCCAAGGAACTTTACGACCTGCTGAAGGCGGAGGACATGTTCGACGTGATCATGACCCGCTACACCGACGAGTTCATCCCGCTCGCCGACCGCTCCAAGATCGCCAACGATTACAAGGCGGACATCTTCATCTCGATACACGCCAATGCCACCCGCGACCGCCGCGAGAAGGGCTTCGAGGTCTTCTTCATGTCGGAGAAGGCCTCCGACCCGGGCGCGGCCGCGGTCGCCGACTACGAGAACTCCGTCGTCGGTCTCGAGGACAACGGCCAGGGCGACGCGGCGGCCATGCTGCTGCACTCGATGGCCAGGAACGAATACCTCAACGAGGGCAGCCAGCTGGCCGGCCTGGTGGCCGGCGAGATGGAGAAGCGCACCCCTTTCGCCAACCGCGGCGTGAAGCAGGCGGCCTTCTACGTGCTGCGCGGCACCTACGCGCCGGGCATACTGGTGGAAATGGGCTTCATGACCAATTCGCACGACCAGAAGAACATGAACGACAAGAAGGTGCGCGCCAAGATAGCCAACGCCATCTACCGCGCGGTGATGAAGTACGCGGACATGAAGAAGTGGCAATAGGATGAAGGACAGCGACAGACCCGTAGGGATCTTCGATTCCGGACTGGGCGGCCTGACCGTGTTCAAGGCCCTCCGGGACCTGCTGCCCGGCGAGAACCTGATCTACTTCGGCGACACCGCGCGCGTGCCCTACGGCACCAAGTCCGCGCAGGCGGTGATCTCGTTCTCGTCGGAGATAACGCGCTTCCTGCTGGAGCGGCGCATAAAACTCCTGATCGTGGCCTGCAATACCGCCTCCTCGCTGGCGCTCGACGAGATCAGGAAGATCTCGCCGGTGCCGGTGATGGGCGTGATAAAGCCGGGCGTGGACGCCGCGGCCGCCGCGCTGCCGCACGGCGGCAGGGTGCTGGTGACCGGCACCACGGCCACCGTCAACAGCCGCGCCTACAGCCGCGCGCTGGCCGCCGCCGCCCCGGCGCTCGACGTGACCGAGAAGGCCTGCCCGCTTTTCGTGCCGATAGTGGAGGAAGGCTGGTGCTCCAAGCCGGTGGCCGCCCTGGTGGCCCGCGAATACCTGGCCCCCTTCCGCCGCAGGAAGATAGACGCCCTGATACTGGGCTGCACCCATTACCCGATGCTGAAGCGCGTGATAGCCCGCGTGATGGGGCCGAAGGTGAAGATAGTGGACTCCGCCCGGGCCGCCGCGCTGGCCGCCCGCGCCGAACTGGAGTCGCGCGGGCTGCTGAACCGCGGCCGCCGCGGCGCCAGCGAGTTCGTCGTCAGCGACGCCCCCGAGCGCTTCTCCGACCTCGCGGGCAGGCTGCTGGGCATAAGGACCGGCCGCGTCGCCGTGAAAAGATTTTGAGGAGGTGGGTATGCAAAAACTGATCATCGTGGTTATAGCGCTGTTCTGCGCCGCGCCGTTGTGCGCTCAGACCGCCGGCGCGGCCGGTACGGCTTCCGACGCCGCCGCGGCGAAGACGGCGGCCAAGACGGCCACTAAAGCGGCAGCGAAGGCCGCCGCCAAGACCCCGGCCGCCCAGCCGGCGGCACAGCCGGCCCAGGCGGCGCAGGCCGCCCCGGCAAAGCAGGCCGCGAAGGCCGGCGACCAGGACGAGGAGTCCATGGTGATGATCGACAACAAGGCCGAGATAGACGAGAACCGCTATACGGCCTCCGAGGGCGAGACCGAGGAGCGCGCCGCGGTGCCTGGCGGCCTGCCTTCCTCCTACGGCCAGTGCAAGGGCGTCGTCACCGAGGGCGGCCGCACCGTCCTCGTGTTCGAGAGCGCGGACGACGGGGCCATCTCGCTGGTGCAGCTGACGCTGGGCCGCGCGGGCGCCTCCTGGAAACTGCTGGACCGCATTCCCCGCAGCGCCGACTAGCCCAGGAATTGCTAAAATATACTTACGGGCCGCAGCAGTTCACGGCCCGTAAGAGGTTGATATGAAACGCAAGGACCTGGTTAGACACCTGATAGACAAAGGCTGCGTGCTTTCCCGCGAGGGCGGCAAGTACTCGGTCTTCCTGAACCCCGCTTCCAACAAGGAAGTCCCGGTCACCAGGCATAACGAGATAGCCGACTTCACCGTCCGCAAGATCTGCCGCGACCTCGGAGTAGACCAGCCTTGAGGAAACTCCTGCTGCCGGCCGCGCTCGCCGCGCTTTGCGCCTGCGCGACGGCCAAACTGGACGAGATACAGGTGGGCCCCTGGTTCAGCCCGCGCGACTGGCGCGAGGTCGAGGTCTTCACGTCCCGCGAGGAGACCCGCAAGCCCTGGGGCGGCATAGGCATCATACACGGCCCGCGCGTCAGCTCCGCAAGCGGCCAGCGCGAGATGGAGCGGATGAAGGCGCAGGCCCGCCGGCAGGCCGCCGCGATGGGCGCCGACGCCGTGATCATATCCGTGGACCAGGCCGACTCCGGCCCGGCGATGGGGCAGTACACGGAGCCCGAGATGTACCTGAGCGCGCTGGCCATAAAATATGTCGTCAACGTCTCAACAGCCGATATCGTCCGGGACTGAGGTCCGCATTGCGCTGGACCGCGCCGAGTCCAACACCTGGCGCGGCCGCGGCATAGTGATAGACCTGTTCCGGTTCTCCAACACCGTATGCGCCCTCGTCGAGAGCGGCCGTAAGGACATACGCCTTTTCCCCACGCCGGACCGCGCGCTTTCGGCGCGCCGCCTGGAGAAGGACGCCGACCTCTTCTCCGAGATAGACCTTGGCGTGCCGCAGTACGACAATTCCCCTTACACGGCCCTTTACGGCTCAGACCCGGCGAAGACCGCGCTGTCGGTCACCAACTCCGGCTCGCCGGCCGCCTCCTCGCTGCTGCTCGCGAAGGAAGTGCTTATAGCCTGCTTCGCCAATTTCCCGGCGGTGGCGGCCTACTGCCGCGCCAACCCGATGCCGACGCTGATAGTGCCGGCCTGCCTTTTCTACAACGCCGCGCACGTCGAGGATATGATCTGCGCGCGCGCCCTCGTCGACGAGCTGGACGGGAAGGATTCCTTCCCCGCGGCGCTCGAGGAGATACACCATAGCGGCCGCGTGCTGGACTTCATGGCCTTCAGGCCGGAGACCGGCAAGCGCGACATGGAGCTGGTGCTTAAGAAAGGCTGGATGAAGGCCGTGCCCCGCGTGAAGTTCAAGGCGGGGGTGGGCCACGTGGAGAACGCGGTATGAAGAAGAAAGCGGTAGTACTTTTTTCGGGCGGGCTGGATTCGACCACGGCGCTGAGCTGGGCGCTGTCTAGAGGCTACGACTGCGTCGCGGTCTCCTTCGACTACGGGCAGCGGCATGACCGGGAGAACAGGAGCGCGCGCGCGATAGCCCGCAGGCTCGGCGTGAAACTGCACGAGATAAAACTGGATTTCCCGTGGTTCGACACCTGCTCGCTGGTGAACAAGAAGCTGAAGCTGCCCGACGTGAAACTGGCTAAGATAGGCCGTAAGGGGGACATCCCTTCCACCTACGTGCCCGGCCGCAACCTGGTGTTCGCCTCGGTGGGTTTCTCGCTGGCGGACGCGATAGGCGCCGACGCCATAGTGCTGGGCCCCAACGTGGTGGACTATTCCGGCTACCCGGACTGCCGCCCGGAGTTCTACCGCGCGCTGGGCAAGGCCGCGGCCTACGGCACCCGCCGCGGCGCCAACGGCCGCCCGATAAAGATACTGACCCCGCTGATAAGGCTGAGCAAGGCCGGCATAGCGAAGCTCGGCAGGAAGCTGAAGGCCCCGCTTGAACTTACCTGGAGCTGCTATCTCGGCGGCAAGAGGCCCTGCGGTCATTGCGATTCCTGCAAGCTGCGTGCGAAGGGCTTCGCCGAGGCCGGCTTCGCGGACCCCGCGCTCAAATGAAGATCTCCGCTCCCGTCGCCGAAATATTCTGCTCGCTGCAGGGCGAGGGACTTTACATGGGCCAGCGTCAGGTGTTCCTGCGCTTCGCCGGCTGCAACCTGCGCTGCGGCTACTGCGACGAGCCGGCCTCGCTCGACGACGCCGCCGCCCGCGCTATGACACCGCAGGAGGCCGCGGCCGCCGTCGTGAAGCTGGCCCGGTCGAAGAAAGCGTCCGACGTGTCGCTGACCGGAGGCGAGCCGCTGCTGCGCCACCGCTTCATCAAGGCGCTGGCCCCGCTGCTGAAAAAAGCCGGCCTGCGCCTGCACCTGGAGACCAACGGCGTGCTGCATCGCGAACTCAAGGCCGTGGCGCCGCTGGTGGACGTGGTGGCCATGGACATAAAATTGCCGTCCGCCACCGGCCAGCGCGCGCGCTGGGCGGACCACAAGCGTTTTTTCTCGGTGGTTCCGGAAAAGACTTTCATCAAGACGGTGGTTACCAACAGGACCGGGCTGCCCGAGTTCGCCAGGGCCGTAAGGCTGGCGGCCTCGGTCTGGGACGGCGTGCCGTTCTTCATACAGCCGGCCACCGCCCGGCGCGGCGTGCGCCCGCCGTCGGCCTCTTTCGTGGCCGAGGCCAGCTGTCTGGCTGCCGCGCTGCTGCCCCACGTGAAGGTGCTGCCCCAGCAGCATCCCATCTGGGGCGTGAAATAAAAACGGAGGTAGGGGTTATGGCCGAAGGGACTTTTCTGATAGACTGCCCTTGCTGCAAGGCGAGGATAGAGGTGGACGCCAAGACCGGCAAGGTGATAAAGCACTGGGAGAAACCCAAGGTCAAGGAAGGGGGGGACCTCATGGCGGAGGCCATGAAGAAGATGCAGGCCGACAAGAGCCGCCTCGACGATTATTTCAACAATGCCGGCAAGTCCATGGAGGAGAAGAAGAAGGAGCTGGAGCGCAAGTTCGCCGAGGAGAAGAAGCGCATAGAAGACTCCGGCGACACCTCCAAGCCTATAAATCCGCTGGACTTGGATTAACTCGTATACTTATAAATATAGATAAGGCCGCCTTTGCGCGGCCTTTTTTATTTAAACCCCATCGTTTTTTGCGAATTATTGAGTTATTGCGCAACGTCCCTGATAAATAATCGAGTTATCGTGCAGCGTCCCCTTTAACGCGCGCGCGTTCGGGGCCGGAGGGCCCAGATGGGGGTGGGTCCTTTTTTCGGTTTTTTAGGCCTCTACGGCCCTTTGAAAAGAAACGGGCGGCGGCTATACTATTGGCATGACCAACAAAAAACTCGCGCTCTCGCTGCTTGTTTCCTGCGTCATGCTCCCTGGTTTCGCCGCCGCACAGGCGGTGTACGGCAACACCTCGGACGCAAAGATCGAGAAATTCAACGCCAAGATCGCCAGGACCGCCGAGGCCCTGGGCGTCAGCGTGTACGAGGACTACCCCGTACAGGCCGGCGGCTCCGCCTCCGCTTCCAATTCCGCCGTCCCCGCCGTTTCCGCTCCCGCCCGCGCCGCGGCCCGCTACCAGGTGCCCGCGCTGAGCGAGCCCAAGGCCGATGTCCCGCAGAACTTCGCCGCCGGCGAGTCCACCTCCTATACCGGCACCGCGGTCACCATCTGGCACGCCGTGGCGCAGCAGGTCGGCGACCTGATCCCCGGCTCCGGCGCCCCCTCTTTCGAGGAGATCTCCGACCGCGTCAGGAACGCCTCGGTCTCCCGCGCTTATCCCGCCCGCCAGGCCGGCCAGCCCTCTCTGTTCACCGACCCCGGCTTCGTTTCCGAGTTCGAGCGCGCCACCGGCGCCCGCTTCTCCGAAGGCAACTACGCCCATTTCCTGATAGACGGCGAGAACTCCTTCGCCGCCAAGGACTCGCTGATAAAGAACGCGAAGAAGAGCATATTCGTCTCCAGCTGGGCCTTCTACGACGACACCACCGGCTACGAGGCCGCGCAGATGCTGATAGCCAAGAAGCAGCAGGGCCTCGACGTGAAGGTGATGATAGACAGCATGGTCTCCAACAGCCACGGCATAAAGGTCGTGAAGATGATGAAGAAGGCCGGCATCGAGATCGTGATGCACACCGACGCCGACAGGTACTCCGACATCTGGCACGTGAAGAGCATGGTCATCGACGACCAGTACGCGATCACCGGCGGCATGAATTTCGGCGACGTCTACTCGCATAAGGGCAACGGCAGCATAAAGTGGCGCGACACCGACGTGCTGTACTCCGGCCCCGCCGTGGCGGCCACCAAGGCCCTGCTCGGCGCCGAGTGGAACGCCCAGGTGAAGGCCAAGGGCCTCGGCTTCGGCCTGGTCGACACCGGCTCCCGCGGCGAGTACGAGTCCGGCGCCGCCCGCGTGGCCGTCGTCCTCGAGAACCCCCCGGTAGATTCCCCGATACTCATAAGCATCGTGAAGGCCATGTACGGCGCGACCAGGAACATCAACATAGAGAACGCCTACTTCGTGGCGATACCGGTGGTCACCCAGGCCGTGCTGGACGCCCGCGCCCGCGGCGTCGAGGTGACCATACTGACCAATTCCAAGGAGAGCATAGACGCCGAGGGCAAGCCGATAGTGGACGCGATGAACAAGTGCCTGATCCCGCTGGTGCAGTCCGGCGCCAGGATATACCTCAAGCAGGGCGCGGAGCAGACGCTGCACTCCAAGTTCATGACCGTCGACGGCGAGTTCGCCAGCCTCGGTTCCTACAACCTGCACCCCCGCGGCGAGCGCTCCGACAGCGAGATGAACGTCAACCTGATGGGCCGCGACACCGTGGCCGAACTGGACGCCGCCTTCTCCCGCGACATAGCCGCCGCCAGGCCCGCCTCGGTGCAGGACCTGCAGGCCAAGCCCGGCCTGGTCTCGCAGATCATGTCCAGCTGGTTCTACGCCCACCTCGGCGCAGAGGTCCCCGGCGCCGCCGGCCTGGCCTCCGGCAACTGAGCCGGACCGACCCGAAAAGCCGGGACCCGCGAGGGCCCCGGCTTTTTTATGGCTAATCCGCCCTAAAATATCTAAAATATATATATGCATAACGACCTGCGGGAGATATTGCTCTCCGAGGCTGAACTGCGCGACGGGGTGAGGCGGCTGGGGGAAAGGATCTCCGCCGACTACGCCGGCCGCTGCATCACGCTGGTAGGCGTGCTGAAGGGCAGCGTGTTCTTCCTGACCGACCTGGCCAGGGAGATAAAGACCGACGTCCGCATGGATTTCACGATGGTCTCCTCCTACTCGGGGGAGCGTTCCACCGGCGTCGTCAGGATGCTGCTGGACCTCAAGGAGAGCATAGAGGGCTCCGACGTCATCATCGTCGAGGACATAGTGGACTCGGGACTGACGATGGAGTACCTGCTGCAGAACCTGAAGACGCGCCGGCCTCGCTCGCTCGAGGTGTGCACGCTGCTCGACAAGCCGAGCCGCCGCCGCTCCCAGGTGGCGATAAAATATTCCGGATTCTCGATCCCCGACAAGTTCGTGGTGGGCTACGGCCTGGACTTCAACGGCCTGTACCGCAACCTGCCCTACATCGGGGTCCTCAAGCAGGAAGTCATCGAAGGAAATAAATCATGCCGCTGAAAAAAAACCTCAGGCAGCTCATGTTCTGGTTCCTGGCTTTCGTACTGTTCGTCGCCGTGTACCAGAATATAAAAGGCGTCGAGCGCGAGCGCCAGATCCCCTATTCCGAGTTCAAGGCCAAGCTGCGCGATAAGTCCATTACTAAGGTGACCGTGCGCCAGGACCTGATACGCGGCGAGATCAAGGAGACCGACGCCGCCGGCGCCTCCAAGACCGTGAATTTCCGCACGATACCGCTCTCCGATCCCAAGCTGATAGAGGACATGGAGACCGCCGGCGTGCAGAACTTCGCCGCCGAGGCCGACCGCGGCTGGATAGCCACCCTGCTCCTCAACGTCGGGTGGATAGTGCTGTTCATCTTCCTGTGGTGGTTCCTGTTCATGCGCCAGGCGCAGATGGGCGGCAAGCAGGCCATGTCTTTCGGCAAGTCCAAGGCCAAGCAGCAGGACCTCCGCAAGAACAAGGTCACCTTCAAGGACGTCGCCGGCTGCGACGAGACCAAGGAAGAGCTTAAGGACATAGTAGATTACCTCAAGAACCCCAAGAAGTACCAGACGCTCGGCGGCGAACTGCCCAAGGGCGTGCTGCTGTACGGCCCTCCCGGCACCGGCAAGACGCTGCTGGCCCGCGCGGTGGCGGGCGAGGCGGGCGTGCCTTTCTTCACGTCGTCCGGCTCCGAGTTCGTCGAGATGTTCGTCGGCGTCGGCGCCAGCCGCGTGCGCGACCTGTTCGAGCGCGCCAAGAAATCCGCCCCGGCCATCGTCTTCCTCGACGAGCTGGACGCCGTGGGACGCAGCCGCTTCGCCGGCATAGGCGGCGGCCACGACGAGCGCGAGCAGACCCTCAACCAGCTCCTCGTCGAGCTCGACGGCTTCGAGTCCAAGGAAGGCATAATACTCATCGGCGCCACCAACCGCCCCGACGTGCTGGACAACGCGCTGCTGCGCCCCGGCCGTTTCGACCGCCGCATCAACGTGCCGGTGCCCGACATAAAGGGCCGCCTGGAGATACTGGGCGTGCACTCCCGCAAGGTGAAGCTGTCCCCCGAGGCCGACCTCAACGTGATAGCCCGCCACACGCCCGGCTTCGTCGGCGCGGACCTCGCCAATATCGTCAACGAGGCCGCGATCATCGCCGCCAAGAAGGAACAGAAGTCCGTCGACCAGAAGGACATAGAAGAGGCCATAGAGAAGATGATAGCCGGCCCGCAGCGCCGCACCCGCATCATCTCCGACCAGGAGAAGCGGATAGTGGCCTACCACGAGGCGGGCCACACCCTGGTGGCCAAGACGCTGCCCGGCTGCGACCCGGTGCACAAGGTGTCCATCATCCCCCGCGGCCCCGCGCTGGGCTACACGCTGCAGCTGCCGCTCGAGGACAAGTACCTGACCTCGAAGACCGAGATCCTCAACCGCCTGTGCGTGCTGCTGGGCGGCCGCGCCGCCGAGGAGATAGCGATAGGCGAGATCACCACCGGCGCGCACGACGACCTTTCCAAGGTGACGAACTACGCGCAGAAGATGGTGCTGGAGTTCGGCATGAGCGACAAGATAGGCCAGCTGTCGCTGAAGAAAGAGGATTCCGAGGTCTTCCTCGGCCGCGACATAGTGCGCCAGGCCGGCTACTCCAACGAGACCGCCCGCATCGTGGACGAGGAAGTGAAGCGCATAGTCAGCGACTGCTATATGAAGGCCAAGGCCGCGCTGACCGGCAACCGCAAGGCGCTCGACGCCATAGCCGGCAAGCTCATAGAGAACGAGGTCGTGGACGCGGCCGAGATAGACGCGCTGATAGCCGCCGCGAAGGCGGCCTAGGCCGACGGGGGGAATATTGTACCTGCACTACGTTAAAACGCTCGCGGACATACTGGCGGTATACTACATAGTCTACCGCCTGATACTGCTGCTGAAAGGCACGCGGGCGATGCAGGTCATCTGGGGCGTGTTCATACTCGCCGTGGTGACCGCCGTGGCCAAGTTCCTGGACCTCGGCGCCACCGTCTGGCTGATGCAGCAGTTCTGGCTCGCCGGAATCTTCCTGCTGATCGTAGTTTTCCAGCCCGAGATACGCTTCGCCCTCGCTAACATAGGATCGAACCCGCTCGGCCGCATCATGGTCTCGCAGGAGTACCGCTTCATCGGCGAGATGATGGAGGCCGTGCGCGCCGCGATGGCCGAGAAGACCGGCATGCTGATAGTGCTGGAGCAGGACATGGCGCTGCGCGACATCGTCGAGACCGGCGTGCGCGTGAACGGCGAGGTGTCGAAGGAGCTGCTGCTCACGGTGTTCCACGAGAACACGCTGCTGCACGACGGCGCCTCCGTGATAGCCAACAACCGCCTGGTGGCGGCCGGCTGCATACTGCCGCTCACCGAGCAGCAGGAACTTTCCAAGATCTTCGGCATGCGCCACCGCGCGGCCCTCGGCCTGAGCGAGGTGGCGGACGCCATAATAGTGATAGTCTCCGAGGAGACCGGCACGCTGTCCGTGGCCCGCAACGGCAAGCTGCAGCAGGCCGTGGACCCGAAGGACCTCGAAGCGATGCTGTACCAGCTGTACCGCTCCAAGGCCGAGCGCACGCTGCTCAGGCGCTCCGCCCGCCAGGAGCCCCCGGCGCCGCCGCCGGCCCAGCAGCCCCCGCAGGCCTAATATGAACATACCGGACCTTTTCCTCCGCAACTGGCAGATAAAGATACTGTCGCTGGTCATAGCCCTGCTGATCTGGTACTTCATCACCGCCGGCGCCTGATTGCCCTTAAGGCCTAAATTGACTGGGCCTAAATAATCCTCTCTATTGCCCTTTGGACGCTCCCGCCGCGGCCGCCCGCGGGCCATAATATAGGTATGATAAAGCGTACCCTTGTCCTGGCGGCGGCGGTCTCGATATTTTCCATGCCGGTGAAGGCCCAGAATTTCGGCCTGGAGCGGCCCCTCTCCACGGTGGAGGTGCCCGAAGTCTCGCCGGCCGCGCCGGACCTGTCCTCGCTGTCCGCCGAGTACGCCGAATTTTTCTCCGCGCTGAACTCCTATTCCAACACCGCCTTCATGGCGCCGCAGGGCAGCCCCGAGGCCATGCAGGCCTCGGCCGCCGGCCAGTACCTGCGCGGCCGCGTGGAAGAACTGGGCGCCCGCATAAAGGCCCTCGGCGGTTCCGTCCCCTCCGTGCCCGCCACCCGCGGCGCTTCCTTCTCGTGGAGGGTTTCAAGCGAGCTCAACGACGTGTTCGGTTTCGGCGGCCCCGCCGGCCGCTCGGCCGCGCCCGGCGTGGAGATACGCGCCGGCTACTGCCGCATCAATTTCGTCAAGGAAGGCGTGCCCTTCCTGGTGCAGTCCGACCGCTTCCTGAAGAAGGGCGAGGTCATCATCACCTTCGACGACGGCCCCGGCCCGCTGACCGAGGAGGTCTCGGCCGCGATGAAGGCCAACAACGCCCCTTCCGTGTTCTTCGTGCTCGGCTCCAAGCTGAACGCCGCCGGCAAGGCCCGCGTTAAAGCCGAGGCCGCCGACGGCAACTTCCCCGGCGTACACGGCTACTGGCACGCCACCGAGAACGGCAAGCCCCTCACCGCCTATTCCACCGCCAAAATACTCGATCAGCTCGGCGGCGTCAGCGATTCCATAAAGTCCGCCACCGGCGCCAAGCCCGTCTTCTTCAGGCCGCCCTACGGCATCATCACCCCCGACGCTCTGAAGGCCCTGTCCTCCGACCTCGGCCTGGTGCCCGTGGGCTGGACCATAGACACCCTCGACTGGTCCACCAAGGACCCCGAGGCGCTCTTCGAGAAGACCGTATCGATGATAAAGCAGCGCGGCAAGGGCATCATACTGATGCACGACATACACCCGCAGAGCCGCACCGCCGCCAAGCGCCTGGCCGCCTGGCTGGCCGAGAACGGCTACAAAGTGGTCTCGCCCGAGCGCCTGGCCGAGGCCTACCGCGGCGAATAACGTCATCCGCCTCTACGATGAGAGCGGCCCCGGCGGCCGCTCTTTCCGCTTTATATTTACTAAAATCATCTCATGGCGGGAATAAAGATATACGCCCACCGCGGCGGCATGACCGGCGAGCCGGAGAACACCGTGGCGGCCTTCAAGGCCGCCTTCTCCGCCGGCGCCTCCGGCGTGGAATGCGACATCCGCCGCACCGCCGACGGCCAGTTCGTGGCCTTCCACGACGCGCGCACCGGCGGCAGCTGCGTGCGCGACTGGAAGATCTCCTCCACCACCTGGCCGCACCTCAAGAGCCTGCGCGTGACCGGCCGCGAGCCCATAGCCCACCTGGACGACATACTTAACCTGATGATACTCCGTCCCGGGAAGGATTTCTATTTCCACCTGGCGCTGGCCCGGGAGTCCGACGCCGCCGACCTCGCGCTGCAGATACGCCGGGCCGGCGTGCAGGACCGCGCTTTCCTGCTGGAGTTCCAGCACCGCCGCCGCTTCCTGGCGGCCGCGCGCGCCGCCGCGCCGGACATAGGCCTGGCCATAATGCCTTTCTTCCCGTCCGACCTGCTGAACTCGGCCTGGTCGGCGGGCGCCTCGCGCGTCTGCTGCGGCTGGCTGGACTGGCCCTTCGCTAAACAGGTCTTCTACGCCGGCGCCGCGGCCTTCAAGTTCCGCGAACAGTGCGGCGCGGCCGCGCTGGCCGGCATAGAGGTCTCCGCCGGCATAGCCAACCACCCGCGCGACATGCGGCGCCTGGCCGAGCTGGGCGCGCGCGCCGTCTGGACCGACGACGTCCCGCTGGCAGCGAGATACCTTTAATATGGACAACATCGAACTTAACAAGGTGCGCGAGTATTTTTCCGCGGTAGCGGAGGCCGAGGCGGCGGTGGGGGAATTCTACGCCCTATGCCACGAGTACTGGCCCGACGAGGAACTGTGGCCGAAGATAGCCGCCGAGGAGGCGGTGCACGCGGGGGCCGTGCGCAAGATGCTGGAACTGGTGGCGAAGTCCCCTGATTCTTTCGCGGTGCTCAAGCCTCTCAGCCCGACGCCGGTAAGGCTTTTTATCGAGGGCGTTAAGGCCAACGCCGCCAAGGTGCGCGGGATGGTTTACAACAAGACCAACGCCATGGCCGTGTCGCGAGATCTCGAGCAGTCCATAATAGAGAGCCGCTACGACCAGCTGCTGGCCTGCGCCGACCCGGCCTACAAGGCCCTGGCCGGCGGGCTGACGGCCGATTCACGCGTTCATAAGGAAAAATTCTCGGCCCGGCTGGCCACCCTGGGGATAGCGAAATAATGTTCAAAAAGATCCTGCTCGTCGACGACGACGCCCTTGTGCTCAACTCCGCCCGCCGTTACCTGGAGGGGCAGGGTTTCAAGGTGGCGGCCGCCTCCGGAGGTTCCGAGGCCATAGAACTGGCCCGCGAGTCCAGGCCGGACCTGATAATAACCGACGCCGAGATGAAGGGCCTCGACGGCTTCGCGCTGTGCCGCGCCATAAAGGAGACCAAGGGTTTCTCCGACATACCGGTGATCATAGTCTCGGGCCGCAAGGTCTCCGACGAGGACATACTGTCCGGCTACAACAAGGGCGCGGACGACTATATCATAAAGCCTTTCTCTTTCCCGGTGCTGCTGGCCAAGATAAAGGCGGTGCTGCGCCGCTACGAGGGGACGGTTGAAAAGGGCGAGAAGATAAAGAAACTGGGCATGGTGATAGACCCCGCCGGGCGCACCGTGACCGTGAAGGGGCAGGTGGTGGACCTGACCCGCAAGGAATTCGACCTGCTGATGGCCCTGATCACCGAGGAGGGCAGGCTGCTTTCCGTGCCCTACCTGCTGGAGACCGTCTGGGGCTACGACCCGGCCAGCTACAACGATCCGCACACCGTCGGCGTGCACGTCTCCTCCCTCCGCAAGAAGCTCGGCCCCTTCGTCGGCGACCGCATCACCAGCGTCACCGGCCACGGCTACAAGCTCGAATAGGCGATCCCCGATTTGACCGAAATTTGACGTTTTTTTGTCGGCGGCTTTCCCGCGCGCTGGTATAGTATCAGTGCGAAAGGAGGGGTTATGCTGGCCGCCAAAACCGCTTTGTGGGTGATAATAGGCTCGGTGCTGCTGCTCACCGTCATTACTCCCCCGCTGGTGCGGCCCGCCGACGTGTACACCAAGATGGCCGACGACTTCGCCAGCTATTCCGCCGATAAGAAGGTCAAGAACCTCGCCGTGCTCGGCTTCGCGCGTAAGGCCCGCACCTCGCGCGAGGAGAGCGAGTATATCTCCGAGAAACTGCTTTCCTGCCTGGTGGAGTCGGGCAAGGTGAACCTGCTGGAGCGCTCGCAGCTGGACAAGGTGCTGGAGGAGCGGCGCCTGGCGGCCTCCGGCGTCGCGGAGGAAGCGCCCGAGGGGACCCGGTCCAAGATAGACCCCACCGACGCCATCATAGTGGGCACCATATTCGGCACCCGCGATCACCTGAAGATCATAGCCAAGATGATAGACCCGCTGACGGGGGCGGTGCTGCATACCGTGGAAGCGCAGACCGAGAGGCAGTGGGAGATACTGCCGGAGCGTCCCGAGTTCGAGTTCGAGGTGCCCGACCTCGAGGCCATAGCCGCGATGTTCGGCGAGCAGGAGTTCAAGCCGGCCTTCGTGGATTTCAGGGACGCTCCGGCGAGCCTCAGCACCGAGAACTGCAACGCCCGCAAGGCCAGGCTGGCCGCGCGCGAGATAGCCGCGCTGGACGCCAAGGCCCGCTACTGGGCCATGCAGATGCGCGACCCGGGCTTCGACAAGGCGCGGCTGCGGCGCAACCCCGGCGGAGAACTGCAGGACCCGGCCGACCGCCGGGCTTTTTACAGGCTGGTGAACGTCTATTACCGGGCGGCGGAAGCGCCGCGGCTGAGCGCCGCCGAGATGGACTCGGTGTTCGCGCTGATGAAGGAGGAGGAAGCTATCTCGGACGACTGCGGCCTGCACTAGGCCGGCAGCAGGCTGGCCACCAGGTCGCGTATCTCGCCGATGCCGAAGGGCTTTATCAGGCAGCCGTCGGCTTTCACGCCGGGGGCCACCGGGTCGGGGACGTCGGAGACCGAGCCGGTTATAACTATAAGCTTCATGCCGGGGCGCAGCGCCGCGGCTTTTTTTATTACTTCCTCGCCGCGCATGTCCGGCATCTTCAGGTCGCAGATCAGGGCGTCGTAAGCGCCGGCCGCGAGCTTCGCCAGGGCCTCGCCGCCGCCGGCGGCTTCTTCCACATCGAAGCCCCGGCTCGCGAGGGCGCGGCGTACGTAGTTCCTCACCACGGCCTCGTCGTCCACTATCAGTATCTTTTTCATACGGGCAGGGTCACCGTGAACACCGAGCCGCGCGGGCCGCTTTCGGCCCTTATCGCGCCGTTGTGGCGCTGCACTATGCCGGCGCAGACGGAGAGCCCCAGGCCGGTGCCCTTGCCCACCGGCTTGGTGGTGAAGAAAGGGTCGAAGACGCGGCCCAGCAGTTCCTGCGGTATGCCGGGGCCGGTGTCGGCCACCGAGGCGCTTACGGTCTCGCGGCCGGCCGCGTCGCGCGCGAGCGAGGTGGTTATGGTTATCACCCCGCCGTCGGGCATGGCGTCGCGGGCGTTGGTCAGGATGTTGAGGAACACCTGCATCAGCTGCTGGAAATCGGCGTTCACCATCGGCAGCGCCTCGCCGAAGGCCCGCTCTATCTTTATGTGCTTCAGCTCCATCTGCCGCGCGCAAAGCGTCAGCGTCTCCTCCAGCACCTCGTTCACGCTGACGGGCTCCAGGCGGGTCTTTTCCTGGCGCGCGAACGAAAGCAGCGAGGTGATGATCTTCTTGCAGCGGAACACCGAGCTCTCTATGTCCTTGAGGTCCTTGTAGTTCTGGCTGTCCTTCTCCGTGTTCTCTAGGACCAGCTGGGTGAGGCCCAGTATGCCGGAGAGCGGGTTATTGATCTCGTGCGCCAGGCCGCCGGCCAACTGGCCCAGCGCCGACATCTTCTCCGCCTGCACCAGCTGCCCCTGCGTCTCCTGCAGCTGGCGGTAGAGCTTGGCGTTCCTGAAAGAGAGGTTCACCAGCGAGCCGAAGAGCCGCGCCTGCTGCAGGTCGTTCTCGCCGTAGTACTCGCCGGACTGGCGGCGGTTTATGCCTATCAGGCCGGCGAGCGTATCGCCGTCCCGGAGGGGCAGCAGCAGCGAGGCCTTTATGCCCTCCGTGCCGGGTATGCCGGCGAAGACCTTGTCCTCGGCGGGGTTCTCTATCAGCGTCACTGCGCCGCCGGCCGCCAGCCGGGGCCCGGCCCGGCGGCACAGCTCCAGCCGCGCGGCCGCCATCTCCGGCGAGTCCAGGCCCTCGGCCAGGTCCATGGCCAGCCGCCCGTCGCGCCCGGCCACCGCGAGGAAGGCCTCGTCGGCCTTCAGTATGCGCATGGCGGAATCTATTATTATGCGCGGCAGTTCGTCGGGTTTTATCGTAGAGAAGATGGCGCGGGCTATGTCGTTGAATTTGCGCTTCTCGAGAGCCCGTTCCACCACCGCCGCCAGCTGCGACACCTGGAAGGGCTTGTGCAGGTAGTCGAAGGCGCCTTTCCTGAGGCTCTGCACGGCGGTGCCCATGGTGCCGTGGCCGGTGGCCATGATGACCTCCAGCTCGGGGTCGAGCTTCTTTATCTCGCCCAGCGCCGTGATGCCGTCCATGCCGGGCATCATGATGTCCATGATGGCCAGGTCGAACCTTTCGGCCCGCACCTTCTCCACGCCGGCGGCGCCGTCGGAGGCGCAGGTAACGCGGTAACCCAGCCGCGTCAGCGCCGCGGTTATCAGTTCCTGCAGCGCCTCTTCGTCGTCCACCACAAGTATATTGGCTTTGTAGCTCACCTTCTGATTCTATAAAAAAGAAGGGGACGCTTTTTACAATTTGACTATTGTGGATAAATAATCAATTAGTAAAAAGCGTCCCCTAAATCCCCCTAAATCCGGAATAAGCTCCGCTAGTTCTTAGCCTTTCATGGCCGCTTGGCATAAAAAATGCCCCGTCACCGGCATAGACGGGAATTTTATGGAGGCGGTAATGAAAAGACATATAATAGCGATGGCGGGTTTTGCGTTCTTCGCGGCTGGCGCGGCTAACGCTTCGGACGTTAAAGTACTGTTCGACGGCCCCAGCGGCACAAGCGTTAACACCTACCTGCAGGAGCGGGCGGATCAGGAGAAGGCCGGCCCGAAAGCCGGCGAGCCGGCAATTAATGCCGCGCCAGCGGCTCCCTACAGGGGGCGGCTGGTGCTGGTTAAGAACCTTCTTTCCGGGCTTTCGGCCGGGGAACGCGTCGAACTGATGTCCGGGATGCGCATAGCGGACGGCAATATTTTCCCGGCGGACAGGGCCGCTCTTATCGATAAAGGTCTCCCCGCTTCGCGCGTGGACGCTGTTCTGAAGCCGTTCATCGCTTCAGCGGCCAGGACCGAGGGCATGACGGACAGCAATGGCGGTATAGAACTTGGAGCGCTGCTGAAGGACCTTCCGGAAGAAGCCCGGCTAGAGTTCATTGAAAGCATGCGCGTTCTCGACGGCAAGGTGGCGTCGGTAAAGACCGGCCAGTTGGGGGCGACCGTTCCCGCTGAAAGGGCGGAGCAGATAATTCAGTCGGTGTTGCCGTCGGTCGTTAATGGTGCTGCCGTCAGGAGTGTTGTAAAGAACGCTACGTGCGAGGCCTGGATATTTAACGACAGGACGATCGAGTACGGCTGTTCCTCCACGGAGGACTCGACTTGCGATTCTAGTGTTTGCAAATAAGTACGGAAGTGGTGTGCGCGTAGTCATTAGCTCAGGGGCGCAGTTTATGAATAGACACGGAGGCATTCTTTGTCCGGTACTGTGCGCGCTGCTAGCCGCCGGCTGTGCCGGCGGGCAGCGGCGTATAACGCGTGCCGCCGCCTGCGTGGACGACGCAAAACAGAGACGGGACAATCCCGCGATAAGCGCCTGCGCCGGCGGCCTTCGTGGCGCGGACCTCTCCGCGGAGAGCCTGCGAGGTTATCCTGACGGCGCCGTAGATTCCCTCTTCCGGCTTCTGCGTTCCGCGTCGTTCTATTCGCCCGACGATGAAAGCCTGGCCCTTAAGGTGAGGACGGTTTTCGAGGAGAAGGCGCGGCGCGGCCGGGCCGGCCCGGAAGACGCGGCTAAGACCATTTCAGGCCTGGTGGCTGCTCGGCTTTTTAGCGAGGCCTCCTCGCTGAAGGGACGTTTCCCGGATGCGGAGGCCGTGGATATCCCCGCCGTGATCGGCGCAGGGAAAACGGCGGGGCAGTGGCAGGTCTTCGATATTTCGGCCGACGGCGGGCGGGCAGATGCGCTTACCCTGCCGCTGGGCACCGGGCCGAAGGTTGTAATAGTGGTACTGCCCGGCTGCGGGTCCGTAGTGTCGGCCATAGCCGGCGTAAAACGCAGCCCAGGGCTGGCCGAGACGCTGCGCGCCAACACGGTGGTCATAACCCGGTCTTTCGACCCGGCCGCCGTCAGAGCGGATAAAGCCCTCTTCGCCCCGATTCCGGTCTACGTGGCCCGGAAGTCGGGGGACTTCCCCGGTTTCGACCTGACCTTCTCCCCGCGTTTCTACTTCCTGCTGGACGGGAAGGTGCTGTATGATTTTAAAGGCTGGAGCGACGACAACGGCGAGGTTTCCCTGGGAAAGATACGCAAAGGCCTGAAGCTGATAGGGCTGGGCGGGAAGGACCCGGCATGAAGAAGGCCGCGGTCTTGTGCCTATGCCTTGCCGCGGCCGCCGCGGCTGAAGGCCAGTACCGGGGCAGGCTCATGACCGTGAAAGACATACTCGGCGGTCTGCCGCAAAAAGACAGGACCGAGTTCATGTCCGGCATGCGCCTGATAAACGGGCGCGTGGCCTCTATGAACTATGCCACGCTGAAGAAGCGCGGCTTCTCCGGAGCCAAGACCGATTCCATTCTTAAGGCCTTCGAGTCTTCCGCCGCCGACGCCGAATCTTTTGTGCCGGCCGGCGGAAAAACGCTGTCGGATATGCGGGAGGTCATGCGCGGCGTTCCTCCGGCGGCCGCCGCGGATTTCCTGGACAGCCTTACGTTGCTTGACGGCGGTTTCGTCTCGGCGAGGACGGCGCTCCTTGAGCGGTCAGTGCCCCCGTCGAAGTACGGCGAGATACTGAAAGTTGTCATGCCCTTGGCCCGTTCCGGCCCGGCGCTGTTGCGCAACGCCAGCTGCGAGGCCGCCGCGGAGGAGGATGGGGGGCCCGTCCAGCGAGGATGTTCCTACAACGAGGGCTACACCTGCAACCAGGCCCTGTGCCGGTGAGACGCCCAAAGGCGTACCCTTACATAAACGAAGAACCCCGCATGGGCGGGGTTCTTCGTTTAGGGAAATCTGGCGGAGTCTTCGCACTAAAGTTCGACTTTTCTTTGCCGAAAACCCCGATAACCCAATATAAACGCTGCTTTCTGTCTTTAGATCAGCGGTACGGGGAAGCTTATCCGCGAGATGTCGTCGCAGGCGTGGCCACGCAGCGCGGCCCCGCACTGCTCCTTGCCGCGAGAAGTGGGTTCGCACCCATTAGAGGTCCCCGAGTCAAGAGGCAAAGCCTCTCCGACCACAGGTTTGTGGTTTCTCCGCTCATAGAAATCCGTTCTGTCATGCTGCTCAAGGCTTAGCCGCTCCCTGGTTCTCTTTAAGTGGCGTCGGACGAAGCCGCACCACGCACCCATCAGGATCAAGGCCGCGGCAATACTACCGCCGAAGCCCCTGCCCCGTGTAACCGGGGCCCAGAAAACCGTTGGTTCCCAGTCGTGTCCATTTAACGGCGAACAAAATGTCCGCCCACAAGTTTATGGCTTGCGGCTTGCGCCGCGCCAGCGCTTCATTGGCTCACGACCAGGGCGTCTCCGCCTAAAACAGCGGGTGCGGCAGGCGTCTAATCAAGGCTACTGGTTCTGCCAGCGAACCCACGAGCTCGCCTGCCGCACCAAATCTTCACGCGAAAGCCCGCGCCTCGTCGAAAGCGATTCTATCCTTTACCACGTGATAGCAGGCACGCGCCAGTTTGTGCGCCACCGCCTTCCAGGCTACTACGCTGTTGGTGCGTGCCTTCTTGCGCTGGTAGAACTTCTTGACACGTTCGTTATACTGCACGGCATGGTGCGCCGCTTCCACAAACGCCCAGGCCAGGTACTTGTTCCCATTTTTCCGGTTGTTCTCGCCCTTCTTCTTGCCGTTGCTCCAGCGGGAACTCCCCACGCACCGCGCGTACGAAGCGAACTGCCCCACTTCTTCAAAACGCTCCATGTCCCCGGCTTCATACATAATGGTCATGCCGAGGATCTCCCCGATTCCGTCGATTGTCGTCACCTGCTTGAACTCCGGCTTCACCTTGGCCTGCTCCAGTGCTTTCCGTTCAAGCACCGCTATCTGTCCGTCGAGGCAGCGCAGAATCTCCAAACTGCTTTTTATCGCCATTACGCGGAAGGCGTTTCCGCCGCAGAACAGCCCCAGCGTATTTTCATCCAACCTGCGTATGCCGGCCTGCGTTATCTGCTTGCCGCTGTTGCGGGTGACCAGATTCTGGATGCTCAGGATATGCGTGACGCGGTCCCGCACTAACTGTGCCCTTTTGCGCAGCAGGTCGCGCACGGCGCGCTCTTCTTTCGGGTAGATGTAGGCCGTCGGCAGTATTCCCAACCTCAGCAGGTGCGCCAGGTGCCGTGCGTCGTGCTCGTCGGAGGTGTACTTCAGCCCGTCGTATGTCTTCACTGCTACCGTGTTTACAAGTTTCACTTCGTAACCGGCCTCCAGAAGACCGTCGACCAGCCAGTACCAGTTGTACGTAGATTCAACCGCTATTGCCTGGATGCTTTTTTTGTGCGGTTTCAACTGCGCCAGGATCGTCGGCAGGTCGTTCGGGTGGCGTTTCTCATAGACGACTTTATCGCTCTGGTTCAGGATTACCAGTACGCTGTTGTTGGAATGCAGGTCGATTGCGGCGTATAATCTCATAAGTGTCTCCTCCTCAGGTTTGTAACTTTGCTCCTCGACAAAGCAATTTTACACAACCTGCAGGAGGGGACCTCTAGATGATTATCA
>ERZ1645187.420-NODE-420-length-41603-cov-136.879705_pt1 | contig 41603 bp, 37 predicted proteins | sample MGYA00575352_ERZ1645187 | MGnify/ENA primary metagenome ERZ1645187 (study PRJEB40837, sample SAMN11349314) | freshwater sediment metagenome | isolation source: river sediment | host: Sediment | place: India: Wazaribad , New Delhi | collected 2017-02-21 ... | reverse complement strand
GGCGCCGCCGCCGATGGTGCCGTGGAAGCCGCCGTCGGGGCGCATCACCAGCGCCGCGCCGATCTCGCGCGGGGTCGAGCCGCGGGTCGCCACCACGGCGAGGCGGGCGGCGCGACCGAAGCGCTCCAGGATTTCGGCGGTGTGGGCCCAGTGACCGGTCACGGCGCGGCCTCCTCGGGCGGGCGGCGCAGCGCCTTGACCGCCTTCAGGATCGCCTCGGGGGTCGCCGGTACGTCGAGCGACGGCAGGCGGCCGGGTGCCAGCGAGGCGAGGGCGCGCAGGATCGCCGAGTGGACCGAGATCGCCAGCATGAACGGCGGTTCGCCCACCGCCTTGGAGCGGTGGATGGTCTCGACCCGGGCCTCGCCGTCCCAGAGTGCGACGCGGAAATCCTCCGGCACGTCGTGGGCGGTGGGGATCTTGTAGGTCGAGGGGGCGTGGGTGAGGAGGCGGCCCTTGCCGTCCCACACCAGTTCCTCGGCGGTGACCCAGCCGAGCCCCTGGACGAAGGCGCCCTCGATCTGGCCGACGTCGATCGCCGGATTGAGCGAGCGGCCGGCATCGTGGAGGAGATCGACGCGGGCGACGCGCATCTCGCCGGTGAAGGTGTCGATCACCACCTCCGAACAGGCAGCACCGTAGGCGTAATAGTAGAACGGCCGGCCGTGGGCGCGGGCGCGGTCCCAGGTGATGCCGGGGGTGGCGTAGAAGCCGGTCGAGGACAGCGAGACGCGGGCGAGGTGGGCGGCCCTCGCCAGCTCGGCGAAGGCGAGGCTCTTCTCGCCCGACCACACCCGCCCGTCGGCGAAGCGGACCGCGGCGGGATCGCCACCGAGGCGGTCGGCGGCGACGCCGGCCAGCCGCTCGCGGATGGTCTCGGCGGCGCGCGCGGCGGCCCAGCCGTTCATGTCGGAGCCGGAGGAGGCCGCCGTCGGAGCGGTGTTGGGGACCTTGTCGGTCGCCGTGGCGGTGACGCGGACGCCGGCCAGCGGCAGGCCGAAGACCTCGGCGACCACCTGCGCCACCTTGGTCATCAGGCCCTGACCCATCTCGGTGCCGCCGTGGTTCACGCTGACCGAGCCGTCGGCATAGACGTGGACCAGGGCGCCGGCCTGATTGAGGTGGGCCAGCGTGAAGGAGATGCCGAACTTCACCGGGGTCAGCGCGATACCGCGCTTCAGGACCGGGCTCGTCCGGTTGAAGGCCTCGATCTCGGCGGCGCGGGCGCGATAGTCGGAGGTCTCGGCGAGGCGGCGGACGAGCGCGCCGAGGATGCCGTCGTCGACCACTTGGCCGTAGGGGGTGACGCCGTGGGCGGGGGCGTCGTGGTCGGGGTAGAGGTTGGCGAGGCGGACGTCGAGCGGATCGAGGCCGAGGCGGAGCGCGATCAAGTCCATCATCCGCTCGGCGAAGACCATGCCCTGTGGACCGCCGAAGCCGCGGAAGGCGGTGGCCGACACGGTGTCGGTCTTCAGCCGGCGGGTGGCGATGCGGGCGGCGGGATAGTCGTAGCCGTTGTCGGCGTGGAACATGGTGCGGTCGACGACGCCCTGGCTCAAGTCGGCGGAATGGCCGCAGCGGGCGAAGAAGTCGACGTCGACGGCATGGAGCCGGCCGCGATCGTCGAAGCCGGCGGACCACTCGACGCGGAAGTCGTGGCGCTTGCCGGTCATCGCCATGTCGTCGTCGCGGTCGAGACGGATCTTGGCGGCGCGGCCGGTGAGGCGCGCGGCGAGGGCGGCGATCACCGCCCATTGCGTCGCCTGGCTCTCCTTGCCGCCGAAACCGCCGCCCATGCGCCGGCACTCGCAGGGCAGCGCCGCCTCGGGCAGGCCGAGGACGCGGGCGGCGACGTGGGAGACCTCGGTCGGGTGCTGGGTCGAGGCGAGGATGCGGATCTCGTCGCCCTCGCGCGGCAGCGCCATCGCCACCTGGGTCTCGAGATAGAAATGCTCCTGGCCGCCGATGGCGAAGCGATCGTCGAGGCGATGGGGGGCGGCGGCGAGCGCGGCCTCGGCGTCGCCCTTGGCGAAGGCGTAGTCCGGCAACACCGTCTCGCCGCGGGCGAGCGCCTCGGCGACGGTGATCGCCGGGGTCTCGGCCTCGACCTCGATCACCGCGAGGCGCGCGGCGGCGCGGGCCTCGGCCCGCGTCTCGGCGGCGACGGCGAAGACCACCTGACCGTGGAAACGGATCTCGCCCTCGGCGAAGACCGGATCGCCGCCGATCGAGGGCGAGCAGTCGTTGACGCCGGGCACGTCGGCGGCGGTCAACACGGCGACGACGCCCGGCGCGGCGCGGACCGCCTCGAGATCGAGGCGGCGGATGCGGCCGCGGGCGGCGTCGCGGCACCAGCCGGGGACGAGGTGGAGCGTGCCGGCCGGCTCCGCGAGGTCGTCGACGTAGGGCGCGGCGCCGGTGACGTGGAGGCGGGCCGATTCGTGCGGCAGCGGGCGGCCGACGGCGGAGGTCGAGGGCGGGATCTCCGGCGGGCGGGCGGCGTCAGCGGGCGCGTCCATGGGAGGCCTCCTCGCGGCTGCCGGCGATGCGGGTGCGGGTGGTGGGCGTGCCGGCGATCTCGACCAGCGCCTTGCCGAGGAGGCCGACGGCGGCCTCGGTGCGGTATTCGGCCGAGGCGCGCAGGTCGGAGAGCGGGGTGAAGTCGCTGCGCAGCGCCTCGAGGGCGCGGCGCCACGTCGTCGGATCGGCGAGCGAGGCACCGACGAGCGCGGCCTCCGCCCCGGACGCCCGCTTCGGCGTCGCCGCCATGCCGCCGAAGGCGATGCGGGCCTCGGTGATCTCCGAACCGTCGAGGGTGAGGCGCAGGGCGCCGAGCACCGCCGAGATGTCCTGATCGTGGCGCTTGGCGATCTTGAAGGCGCGGACGGCATGGGTCGGGCCGGGCTTCGGCACGGTGATGCGGGTCAGGATCTCGTCGCGGGCCCGGTCCTGGCGGCCGTAGCCGAGGAAGAAGTCCTCGAGCGCCATGCGCCGGAGCCGGCCGGCGCGGACCAGTTCGATCTCCGCACCGAGCGCGATCAGCAGCGGCGGGGTGTCGCCGATCGGCGAGCCGTTGGCGATGTTGCCACCGATCGTGCCGGAGGCGCGGACCTGGGCGCCGGCGATGCGGCGGAAGAGATGGGCAATGTCGGGGTCGAGGCGGCCGAGGACGCGGCCGGCGTCCTCCAGGCTCACTGCCGCACCGAGGGTGACGTCCGCGTCGCTCTCTTCGATCCGGTCGAGCCCGTCGAGACGGCCGACGTGGACGATCTTGGGCAGGATGCGGCCGGCCTTGGTGATCCACAGGCCGACGTCGGTGGCGCCGGCGACCAGTGTCGCGTCGGGGCAGGCGGCGAGGATGCGGTCGAGGGTGTCGAAGCGGCGGGGGGCGGCGAAGAAGGTGTCCTCGTCGCCGACGAAGACCTCCTCGCCGTCGTCGAGGGCGGCGAGCGCCAGCCGGGTCTCGGCGGCGGTCATGGCGAAGAGGTCGTCGGGGCGATCGCCGGGGCGGGCGGCGCAGGCGGCGAGCGCGGCGTCGACGATCGGGCGATAACCGGTGCAGCGGCAGAGGTTGCCGGAGAGGCGATCGAGCACGGCGGCGCGGTCGACCGGGCCGGGGGTCGCATAGAGCGTGAAGAGGCTCATGACGATGCCCGGGGTGCAGAAGCCGCACTGCGAGCCGTGCAGATCGACCATCGCCTGCTGGATGGGATGGAGCCGGCCGCCCTCGGCGAGATCCTCGACCGTCACCAGCTCGCAGCCGTCGATGGTGCCGAGCAGGCGGATGCAGGCGGTGACCGGCTCATAGACGAGGTGCCCGTCGACGAGCCGGCCGAGCGCCACGGTGCAGGCGCCGCAATCGCCCTCGTTGCAGCCCTCCTTGGTGCCGGTGCGGCGGCGGGCGAGGCGGAGGTGATCGAGCAGCGTCGTCGCCGGATCGAAATCGGCCACCTCGATCACACGGCCCTGGGAGAGGTAGCGGATCGAGCGACGCATGGGCTCAGCTCCCGCGATAAGTGGAATAGCCGTAGGGCGCGACGAGCAACGGCACGTGCAGGTGGTCGGCATCGGCGGCGATGCCGAAGCGCAGCGGCACCTCGTCGAGGAAGGCCGGCTCGGCGAGCACGACGCCGCGGCGGCGGAAATGGGCGCCGACCTCGAACACCAGTTCCCAGATGCCGGGCACGAAGCTCTCGCCCTCGAGGATCGGTCGGTCGACGCGGCCGTCGGCATTGGTGCGGTGGGCCGAGACGAGACGTCGCGCACCGTCGGCCTCGATCCGCCACAGGGTGAAGGCGAGATCGGCGGCCGGCAGGCCGGTGGCGGTGTCGAGCACGTGCGTGGTCAGGCGACCCATGACATCCCTCGTCTTCGCGCGAGCCCCGGTGGCTCGCTCCCACGACGACGCCCGCAGGTGGCGACCTACGGACATTCCCCGATGATGCGTCGACTCCACCGTTCGAAAAAGCGGAGAATTTCGAGCGTATCGACCTCAAAAAGGCATCGATCGGGTCGGCGGCGCCGTGAGGGGCAGCGTCTGCCCGTTTCTTCGCCAAATCAATGCCCCGCCTCACTGCGAGGCAGACGGTCCCCAACTCTCCTCGATGAACTCGCCGAGTGCCGTCACCGCGAGGCTCGGCACGGCACCGTCGCGGGCGCAGACGCGCAGTTCGTCGGCGAGCACGCCTTCGTCGTCGATCCTGACCCAGACCAGTTCGCCGCCGGCGAGTTCGCGTTCGATGCCGACGCGGGTCATGAAGCCGACGGCGGCGCCGGCGGCGGCGAGCGCGGCGGTGAGGCGCAGCGAATCGCTCTCGCCGCGCAGCGAGAGACGTCGACCGGAGCGCAGCAGGGCCGGTTCGAGGGCGCTGCGCAGCGACAGGCCGCGAGCCGGCAGCAGTAGGGGCTCGTCGGCGAGATCGTCGAGGCGGAGCGTCGCGGCGCCGGCGAGGCGATGGCCGGGGGCGAGGACGGCGCCGAGGGCATGGGGCTCGCGGTGGACGATGCGCACGCCGTCGAGCGGATGAGTGGAAAAGGCGAAACCGACGTCGGCGGCATTGTCGGCGACGAGGCGCGGCACCTCTTCGCCGCCGGTGACGGCGAGCGTCGTCTCGATGCCGGGATAGAGGCGCCAGAAGCCGGCGAGGAGGCGGGGCAGGCGATCGGCGGCGATGCTCTCCACCGTGGCGATGCGGACGCGGCCGCGCTTGAGGCCGCGCAGGGTGTCGAGTTCGGCGACGACGTCGTCGTGGCGATCGACGGTGTCGCGGACCTGCCGCAGCAGCAGCGTGCCGGCTTCCGAGAGCTTCAGCCCGCGGCCGACGCGATCGAAGAGGCGGATGCCGAGGGAGTCCTCGAGCATCAGGACCTGACGATTGACGGCGGAGGAGACGACGTTGAGCTCGCGCGCGGCGGCGCGGATCGAGCCGGCCTCGGCGACGGCGAGGAAGCAGCGATAGGCATTCGACAGGATGGCGCTGGTCGCCCGCATCGGTCCCTCCCCTCCCCGGCGATCATGCGTCGGCGGCGGAGCCTCGGGCAAGCCGGGCGCGGCGGCGATCGATCGCGACGAGGAGCAGGAGGTTGACCCAGGCGCCGGCCGAGGTGGCGAGCGCCAGACCGGCGACGTCGAAGGGTGCGGTGAGGGTGAACTTCAGCGCGACGTTGACGGCGATGCCGGCGAAGGCGACCCACATCGGGGTGCGGGTGTCGCCGCGGGCGTGGAAGCCGGGCACCACCGAGCGCAACAGCACGATGGCGAGGAGGCCGACCGCGTAGGCCTGGAGGGTGGCGGCGGAGCGGGCGACCGCCGCCGCATCGAAGGCGCCGCGGGCGAAGGCGATCTTCACCAGCCAATCCGGGATCACCAGGAACGCCAGGACGAAGGGGGCGGTGAGCACGATCGACCAGAGGACGGCGCGGCGCTGGGCGCGACGGGCGCCGACCTCGTCCTTCGCGGCGAAGCGGCGGGAGAGTTCGGGCAAGAGCACCGTGCCGATGGCGATGGCGATGACGCCGATCGGCAGTTGATAGAGCCTGTCGGCGTAGTACATCGCCGAGACCGCACCGACGGGGAGCGCGGCGGCGAGGATGGTGTCGACGAACATGGCGATCTGAGAGGCGCCGGAGCCGACGGTCGCCGGTCCGAGGCGTTTCAGGAAGGTCACCATGCCCGCGTCCAGGCGGGGGCGGGCCGGGGCGAGGGTCAGGCCGGCGGGGCGCATCGCCCAGATCAGCAGGGCGAGTTCGGCGACGCCGGCCAGCGCCACGCCGATCGCCGCGGCGGTCGGGGCGAGATGGGGCGAGCGGGCCGGGACCAGGAGCGTCGCCCCGACGCAGGCGACGATGGCGACGTTGAACAGCACCGGCGCGCCCGCCGCCGCGGCGTAGCGATGGTGGGCGTTGAGCACGGCGCCCCAGACCGTCACCAGGGTGACGAAGAGCAGATAGGGAAAGGTGATGCGGGTGAGCATCACCGTCAGGTCGCCGATCTCGCCGACGCCGGCGAAGCCCGGGGTGATGAGTTCGAGGAGACCGCGGGTCCAGATCTCGGCGGCGACGAGGACCACCACCTGCACCGCCGCGAGCGCCCCGAGCACGCGGGCGGCGAAGCCCAGCGCCGCCGCCTGTCCGTCGCGTTCCAGGGTTCCGGCGTAGGTCGGCACGAAGGAGGCGTTGAAGGCCCCCTCGGCGAAGAGGGCGCGGAAGTGGTTGGGGATACGCAGGGCGATGAAGAAGGCGTCGGCGAAGGGGCCGGCGCCGATCACCCAGGCGAGCACCACGTCGCGCAGGAAGCCGGTGAGGCGGGAGAGCATGGTGAAACCGGAGACGGTCCCCACCCGCTTCAGGAACACGGCGGCGCCACCGCTCGGCCAGATCTTCACCGTTGCCTGCCCCTCTCGTCGACCGCGATGGCCATCGGCTCCCGCATGCCCGTCTCATACGGCGAAGCGAAGGCGTGGGGGAGTGGAAATCGCATGGCGCGGATCGTTCGGCTCAGGCCGCGACCTCGGTCTTGTCGGTCTCGGGCAACGGCCGGTCGCCACCGACGGCGCCCTGGGGACGCGCCTGCCAGATCTTCTGACGGTTGCGGATGGCGCGCGGCGCCGGACCGAAATAGGTCGGCGTCTTGACGAATTCTCGGGGGTGCAGGATCACCGAGGCGATGCGCTGATAGAGCGACTTGGCCGAGATCGGCTTGCACAACAGTTCGTGAATGCCGAGTTTGCGCGCCTCGAGAATGCGTGAACGCTCCGTGTGGGCGGTCACCATGATCACCGGCACGTAGGCGAACGGGTTCTGCGGATTGCGGATCATCCGCACCATGTCGGCGCCGTCGAGGATCGGCATCACCCAGTCGAGAATGAGGATGTCGGGATTGGCGCGATCCATCGCTTCGAGGCCGGAAGCGCCGTCTTCCGCCTCGACGATGCGGCGCGCGCCGAAGCCCTGCAGCATGGTGCGCAGGATCGTACGCATGTAGGCGCTGTCCTCGACGACGAGGAAGGTCAGGGATGCGAGATCGAGGTTCACGCGGGGTCCTCCACGGTTCACGAGTCTCACTCGGAAAGGTGAAGAAGCGGTTGCCGAGACGGCACCTCCGCGCCCCTCGTCCGTAGGCTCACGGATGGCCAAAACCCGCAGGCTTGACCATGGTCAAAGTGCTTTGAATTCCTGTAAGTTCAACATTCGCGCACGGGGATCGGACGCCCGGTGGCTGCGATACGGTCGTACAGGACGGAACACGAGAAGCGAGACGGACGTCGGCGAGGGGTGGTGAGACGAAGGACGGACTTCGCTCACCGGTTCGGCGGACGAACAGCCAAGAAGACCCGAGAGAGGGGCTCGAGGACGGACATGAACTATCAGTCGATTTTCGAAGACGCCATCGACCAGCTCAAGGCCGAGAAGCGTTACCGGGTGTTCGCCGATCTCGAACGCATCGTCGGTCGTTTTCCCCGTGCCCTGTGGCGGCCCGAGGGTCGTGAGGGTGAGCCCCGCGAGATCGTGGTGTGGTGCTCCAACGACTATCTCGGCATGGGCCAGCACCAGAGCGTGCTCGGCGCGATGATCGAGACCGCCCAGGGGCTCGGCACCGGCGCCGGCGGCACCCGCAACATCTCCGGCACCTCGCATCCGTTGGTCGAGCTCGAGGCCGAACTCGCCGATCTGCACGGCAAGGAAGCGGGTCTGGTCTTCACCTCCGGCTTCGTCTCCAACGAGGCCGGCATCTCGACCATCGCCCGGCTGCTGCCGGACTGCCTGATCCTCTCCGACGAACTCAACCACGCTTCGATGATCGAGGGCATCCGCCGCTCGGGCTGCGAAAAGAAGCTGTGGCGGCACAACGACGTCGAACACCTCGAGGAACTGCTCGAGACGGTCGAGCCGGGCCGGGCCAAGCTGATCGTCTTCGAGAGCGTCTACTCGATGGACGGCGACGTGGCGCCGATCAAGGAGATCTGCGATCTCGCCGAGAAGTACGGGGCGCTGACCTACATCGACGAGGTGCATGCGGTCGGCATGTACGGCCCGCGCGGCGGCGGCATCGCCGATCGCGAGGGGCTGATGCATCGCATCGACGTGATCGAGGGGACGCTCGCCAAGGCCTTCGGCACGCTCGGCGGCTACATCACCTCGACCAAGGCGATCTGCGACGCGGTGCGCTCCTATGCGCCGGGCTTCATCTTCACCACCGCGCTGCCGCCGGCGATCGCCGCCGCCGCCGCCGCCTCGATCCGCCACCTCAAGCGCTCCTCGGCCGAGCGCGACATGCAGCAGCGTCAGGCGCAGCGCACCAAGGACGTGCTCGGCGGCGCCGGTCTGCCGGTGATGCCGACCTCGACCCACATCGTGCCGGTGATGGTCGGCGATCCGGACCTGTGCAAGAAGGCCTCGGACATGCTGCTCGAGGAGCACGGCATCTACATCCAGCCGATCAACTACCCGACGGTGCCGCGCGGCACCGAGCGACTGCGCATCACCCCGACGCCGTTCCACGACGACGCGCTGATCGAGGCGCTCAAGGCCTCGCTGGTCGACGTGTGGACCAAGCTCGGCCTGCCGCTCACCGGTCCGGTCGCCCTCGACGACGACACCGACGAGATCACGCCCGTCGTGGCGCGGGTCGCGGTGCCGCGGTCGGGCGGCTGACGTCCCCTCCCGAGAGTGCGGTGACGGGTTGCCGTCGCCGCCGCCTCGCTCGGCCTCGGTGGCGACACCGGGGCCGTTCTTCTTTCGGCCTGCGGCGCGGAAATCAGGCCGGCTTCTTCGGTTCGTCGGACTCGGCGACCGGGGCGCGATCGGGCAGATCGCCGTCGTCGAGGATGCGCCAACCCGCCCCTTCGAGATCCTCGTACTGGCCGGCCTTCAGGCTCCACATGAAGGCGAAGAGGCCGAGCAGACCGAGGCCGAGCGCAACGGGGATCAGGAAGATCAGGACATCCATGGGCTTCGACCTCGTGGGCGCGGGGGGCGCGATCGTCCGGGCGTCATGCGGGCCGAGCGGAGACGCCGGGCCCGTCAGGGATGCGTCGGCGGCCCGGCGGGGTCAAGTGGGGGCGATCCCGCGCTCGGGACGGGCGGGCGCCGGCACCGGCATGTGATCGCCGGCCTCGTCGGTGCCGAGGCGCAGGCGCAGGGCGTTGAGCGTGACGATCACCGAAGAGCCGGACATGGCCAATGCGGCGATCAACGGCGTCACCAGACCGGCGACCGCCACCGGCACGGCGATCAGATTGTAGATCACCGACAGCCACAGGTTCTGCGTCATGGCGGCGCGGGCGCGGCGCGACATGGTGACGGCGGTGACGACCGGGGCGAGGCGATCGCCGAGGAAGACGGCGTCGGCGGCGGCTTGGCTCAGATGCACGGCGGTCACCGGCGACAGCGACACGTGGGCGGCGGCGAGCGCCGGGGCGTCGTTGAGGCCGTCGCCGACCATCAGCACGCGGTGACCCTCGGCCTTCAGCGTTTCGAGCCGGGCGATCTTGTCGGTCGGGCCGAGGCCGGCGGCGAAGCGGGCGACGCCGAGGGTCGCGGCGACTTCGGCCACCGCCGCCCGGCGGTCGCCGGACAGGATCTCGACCTCGAGACCGAGCCCCTTCAGGCGATCCACGGTGTCGCGGGCATCGCGACGGAGACCCTGCTCGAAGGCGAAGAGGACGGGATCTTCATCCTCGCCCCGATGGGCGACGAGCGAGGCGCCGGGGAAGCGGGCGAGGAGCGCGGCCACCGCGGCCGGAGCGACGCCGCAGAAGTCGGGCGAGCCGAGACGCTCGCTGCGGCCTTCGCGGACGGCTTCGATGCCGCGGCCCGGCTCTTCGCGCACCTCGAGCGGTGGCGCGACGGCGCGGGTGACCTCGGCCAAGGCCTGACCGAGCGGATGGCGGCTCGCCCGGGCCAGACCACCGGCCCGCTGCAGGCGCTCCTCGGCGACGTCGTCGCCGTTGAGGAGGCGGGGTTCGGGCAGAGTCAGGGTGCCGGTCTTGTCGAAGACGACGACGTCGACCGCGGCGAGGCGCTCGATCGCGTCGCCAGAGTGCAGGAGCACCCCGGCCTTGAACAGGATGCCCGAGACGACGACCTGGACGGTGGGGATCGCCAGTGCGAGGGCGCAGGGGCAGGTGATGATCAGCACGGAGACGGCGATCACCAGACTGTCGGCGACGCCGAGCCCGCCGGCGAGCCACCAGCCGAGGAAGGTGAGGAGCGCCGAGGCATGGACCACCGGCGCGTAGGCGCTGGCGGCGCGGTCGGCGAGCCGCATGTATTTCGACTTGGCCTGCGCGGCGCTCTCGAGCAGGGTGTTGACCTCGTCGAGAAGGGTGCCCTCAGTGGCGGCGGTGACGCGGACCCGCAGCAGGCCGCCGACGTTGAGCGTACCGGCATAGACGCGACCGCCGACGCCGACCGTCACCAGCGTCGTCTCGCCGGTGACGAGGCTCTGATCGATGTCCGAGGTGCCGTCCTCGACGACGCCGTCGACCGAGACGCGCTCGCCGGGGCGCACCAGAACGAGATCGCCGGGATCGACCTTGGAGAGGGGAACGTCGCGGATGGTGCCGTCCGGCAGGACCTTGGCCGCCGCCTCGACGCGCAGCGCGGCGACGTTCTCGGCGACCGAGCGGGTGCGCCGGCGCATGTTGTGGTCGAGAAAGCGGCCGGTGAGCAGGAAGAACAGCAGCATCACCACCGAATCGAAGAAGGCATGCTCGGCCGAGCGCATCGTCTCGAAGATCGACAGGCCGAGGGTCAAGACGACGCCGATCGAGATCGGCACGTCCATGTTGGTGCGGAAGGCGGCGAGCGCCCGGGCGGCGGAGCGGAAGAACGGCCGTCCGGAATAGGCGACCACCGGGACCGCGATGAGGGCGGAGACCCAGTGGAAGAGATCGCGCGTCGATGGATCGATGTCGGTGACGTTGCCCGCCCAGACCGACACCGACAGCAGCATGATGTTCATGGCGCCGAAGCCCGAGGCGCCCATGCAGCGCATCAACTCCTTGGCCTCTGACTCCTCCTCCGCCGAGCGGCGACCCGGATCGAAGGGGTGAGCACGATAGCCGAGCTTCTCCAGGCGGTGGACGATGACGCCCGCCTCGGCCTCACCCGGCTTCCAGCCGAGGGCGAGACGATGGGTCGTCAGGTTCACCCGCGCTTCGGTGACGCCGGGCAGGGTGCGCAGACCGCGCTCGATGGTCGACATGCAGGCGGCACAGGTGATGCCTTCGACGGCGAGGTCCATGTGGACGGTGCCGTCGGTCCGCGGGGTGGCGAAGGCGTTCCAATCTCGATCGACGCCGGTCATGCGCGGTGCGTTCATCCCGGTTGGTCTCCGTCGCGGGCGGCGCCACGACTCACGATGCGCAGAGGTCCGGCCTCAGCGCAGATAGAGCGAGTTCTGCGACAAGAACACCCGTCCCTTGTCGTCGGAGCCCTCGACCTCGAGGCCCCACTTGCCTTCGCCGACGCCGGTTGCGACGCCCTCGTAGACACCATCCGAACCCGGCAGGGGGGCGAGCGCGACGACGTGGTCCAGGGTGCGGTTGGCCGGGTGTTGCAGCGTGGCGTGGAAGGAGATGCCGGAGAGCGGGCGTCCCGCAGCATCCTTGGCCTGCAGGCGGATCACTCCGCGCCCGTCCGGGCTGCGCTCGGCATGGGCGTCGACCTGCCACCCGCGCGCCGCCTGTTCGTGGGCGGCGACGATGTTGCGATTGAACCGCTGGCTGTCACGATAGGAGCTCTCGGTCACGACACCGGGGAAACTGCCGATGGCCTTCCAGATCATGACGCCGTTGACCGCCGAGACGAAGGCGAAGACACCGAGCAGAATGAAGAGCACGTGACGGCCGGTGAGGCGGAACCCGCTCTCTTCGGCGGTCGGTTTCTGGTTCAGGGACGTCGGCATGAACCCCTCCTGTTTCGATCGCGCCGGCGGTCGCGGCCGCGGCTGGTTACACGAGACCGCCTCCCCGTCCGGGAGGCGAAGGGCGCGGGGGATGCCGCGCCCTCGAGAACGTCGTCACGGCGCCTTGAAGAAGTCCTTGGCGACCGCGGCCTCGCCGAGGGTATCGGCGAGCCGGAAGACGAGGTCGGTCGACTTGTCGATCGCCGCGTTCGCCGGGACCACCACCTGGACGCGGACCTCGCGGGTCTGGTCGGGATCGATGGTGAACACGAGATTGCCAGCGTCCTGCCGAGCGATGCTCGCGGTCTCCAGGCGGTAGCCGTCCGGCAGGCCGGTCACCGAGAGGGTGAGGTCGCGTGCGTGCGGCTCCTTGTTGAGGAGGCGAACGGTATAGCCGTTGCGGATGGAGCCGTCGGAGTTGGTCACGAACTGCGGATTGCGGTCGTGCAGGACGTTGACGCCGAGGGTGGCGCGGGTCGACAGGCGCCAGCCCATGACCACCGCGACGACGACGATGAGCACCACGTAGATCATCGTGCGGGCGCGGAACAGGCGATAGATCTCGCCCTCGCCGCGCTCGCGGCGCTCGATGTTGATGTCGGTGTCGTAGCCGATGAGGCGCTTGGGCTTGCCGAGCTTCACCATCACCGAGTCGCAGGCGTCGATGCACAGGCCGCACTGAATGCAGCCCATCTGCAGCCCTTCGCGGATGTCGACGCCGGTCGGGCAGGCGGTGACGCATTGGCCGCAATCGATGCAGTCGCCGGCGGGCTGGCCCTGGGCCCGCAGCTTGTTGTTCTGCTTCAGCGAGCCGCGCGGTTCACCACGATCGACGCGGTAGGAGACGTTGAGCGCCCATTCGTCGGTCAGCGCCGCTTGGATGCGCGGCCACGGGCACATGTAGAGGCAGACCTGCTCGCGGGCGTAGCCGGCCAGGAGGTAGGTCGAGGCTGTCAGGATGCCGATCCAGACATAGGCGATCGACGGCGCCTCGAAGGTCGCCAGTTCCTTCACAAGGGTCGGAGCATCGGCGAAATAGAGGACCCAGGCGCCGCCGGTCCACCAGGCGATGAGGATCCAGGTCGCGTGGGTGGCGGCCTTGCGCCAGATCTTGTCGAAGGTCCAGGGGCCCTGGTCGCGCTTCATCTGCTGGCGGCGTTCGCCCTGGAAGACCCGTTCGACGGCGAAGTAGAGATCGGTCCACACCGTCTGCGGGCAGAGATAGCCGCACCAGATGCGTCCGGCGACGGCGTTCATCAGGAACAGCACGAAGGCGGCGAGGATCATCAGGCCGGTGACGTAATAGACTTCCTGCGGCCAGATCTCGACGAAGAAGAAGTAGAAGCGGCGCCCCGGCAGATCGAGGAGGATCGCCTGATCCGGTTGGCCCGGCGCTCGGGTCCAGCGCAGGAACGGCAGGAAATAGTAGATCGCCAGACCGACGACGAGAATCGCCCACTTGATCCGGCGGAAGGTGCCGTTCACCGCCGAAGGATAGATCTTGGCATGATCGGCATAGAGCTTGTCGCTCTCTCCGGCAGCGCCGTTTCGTGAACTCATCCCGCTTCCGTCCTTCCTGTCGCACCGACGACGCTCGGCCACGCCGCCCGGTCTACGGCGGCTCGGCAGGCGTCCACGCGGTGATCGAAACCGCGACGGTCGCGCCGCCCGGTCTCCTCAACTCTCGAAGATACGCTCGTCGGAGCCGCGCCACCCGATGCTTCGGCGAGGCGGACCACGAAACACGGGCGTCGGCACACCGCCGCTCCGATCGGCCCGATCGTGCCGTTCGGACATGCTCTAGGGCGGGTTCACCGTCACCGCAAGCCACGGATGCGTGTGCAGAGACGTTCGCGACCTTCCGGCTCCGTCGTCGTCGGGACGGCCGTCGGTTCGCAGCGGGTCGTCACGCACGACCCCTCAGCCGTTCCCCGCCTCGTCTCGCGAAGAGCGGACCGCAGAACACGACCGTTCTGTGCGGGTCCGGCGCCTCCGCCGATCGACCGGCGGGCCCGCCGGCCGGTCGGCCGTGCGCGCCGTGCCGCCGCACGGCGGTCGCGTGTGCGGCGTTTCGTCGGCGGGGCCTTCAAAACGACGAGGGAGACGGTTCGCGTCTCCCTCCCCGCAGCGGCGTACCGTCGCCGGCCGCCGATCTAGAGGGAGAGGCGGTCGCCCGCCTCTCCCGATTTCAGATCACTTGCCGCCGCCCAGCGAGTGGACGTAGACGGCGAGCGACTTGACGGTGATCGGGTCGAGACGACCTTCCCAGGCCGGCATGATGCCGTGCTGGGCTTCGGTCAGCTGAGCGACGATCTTCTCCTTGCCGGCGCCGTAGAGCCAGATCTTGTCGGAGAGGTTCGGCGCACCGAGCTCGAGATTGCCCTTGGCGTCTTCGCCATGGCACGCGGCGCAGTTGTCGGAGAACAACTTCTTGCCGGCGTCGTCGCCCTTGACCGAGGTGTCGGACAGGGAGACGACGTAGTCGGTGACGGCCACGATTTCTTCCTTCTTCAGGACGGCGTCCTTACCGAAGTTGGGCATCTGGCTGTCGCGGGCCTTGGCATGACCGGAGCGGATGCCGAACTGGATCGTCTGGTAGATGTCGGCGAGTTTGCCGCCCCACAGCCAATCGTCGTCCTGCAGGCTCGGGTAGCCCGGACCGCCGGTCGCACCCGAGCCGTGGCACGGGGCGCAGTTGTCGCCGAAGGCGGCCTTGCCGTTCGCCATGGCGAACTCGAGGAAGTCCTTGTTGCCCCTGATCTGATCGACCGAGGCATCGGTCGGTATCTTGGCCCGCGCGAGGCGATCCTTGATGCCGGCCTCATAGGCCGCGATGGAGTCGGAGCGCATGGTCGCACCCCAGATGCCCTTGGTGTAGTCGGTCACCAACGGCCAAGAGGGATAAACGAACCAGTAGCCGATCGACCACACGATGCAGGCGTAGAAGACGTAGAGCCACCACTTCGGCAGCGGGGTGTTCAATTCCTTGAGACCATCCCACTCGTGGCCGGTCGTCGTCTGACCCGACAGATGGTCGAGTTCCTGTTGTGCCATGGATCAATCCTCCCGCAGGGGGACACGGGAGGCCTCGTCGAACGACCGTCGGTTGGACGGCCAGAGCGAGTAGACGAGCACACCCATGAAGATGACGAAGAAGTAGATCAGACCCCACGTCTGAGCAAAGTGAGCAAGAGTAGCATAGGTCGAAGTCATCAACCCCTCCTCAGCGCAGATTTGCCTTGTCGTCGTAGAGCTTGAAATCCACCAGAGTACCGAGCACCTGCAGATAGGCCACCATGGCATCCATCTCGGTGAGCTTTCCGGCGTTGCCGTCGAAGTCACGCGCGACAGACTTGGGGTAGCGCTTCAGCATCGCATCGACGCCCTTGTCGTCGGGGTTCGCCTGCGCCTTGACGTCGGCCGCCACGTTGGCGATCTGGTCTGCGGTGTAGGGCACGCCGACGAAGGCATGGGTCTGAACCATTTCCGTCAGATGCTTGGTGTCGAGCTCGGTCTTCGCCAGGAAGGCGTATCCGGGCATGATGCTGTCCGGCACGACCGAACGCGGGTTGGACAGGTGTTCGACCTGCCACTTGTCGGAATACTTGTTGCCGACACGCGCCAGATCCGGACCGGTGCGCTTGGAGCTCCACTGGAACGGATGGTCGTACATGGACTCGGCCGCGAGGCTGAAGTGGCCGTAGCGTTCGATCTCGTCGCGCATCGGACGGATCATCTGGCTGTGGCAGTTGTAGCAGCCTTCACGGACGTAGATGTTGCGTCCCGCCAGTTCGAGCGGGGTGTAGGGACGCATGCCCTCCACCTTCTCGATGGTGCTCTTCAGGTAGAAGAGCGGGACGATCTCGACCAGGCCGCCGATGGCGACCATGATCAGGATGCCGACGAGGAGAACGATCGAGTTCTTCTCGAAGATGGCGTGCTTTTCCATCAGAGACATGACGCGCGCTCCTTCACTCGGCCGGGGCCAGAGCCGGGGAACCGGCGGTGGCGCCCTCGGCGTCCTCGCCATGAACCACGGTCATGTACAGGTTGTAGGCCATGATCAGAGCGCCGATGACGAACAGCAGTCCGCCGAAGGCACGGATCACGTAGTAGGGATGCATGGCAGCCACGGTCTCGATGAACGAGTACTCGAGGAAGCCGAGCTTGTCGTAGGCACGCCACATCAGGCCCTGCATGATGCCCGACACCCACATGGCGCAGATGTAGAACACGATGCCGATGGTGGCGGTCCAGAAGTGCCAGCTGACCAGCTTCAGCGACCACAGGCTCTTCTTGTTCCACAGCCACGGGAACAGGCAGTAGAGCGCGCCGAAGGACACGAAGCCGACCCAGCCGAGAGCGCCGGAGTGGACGTGGCCGACGGTCCAGTCGGTGTAGTGGCTGAGGCCGTTCACCGCCTTGATCGACATGAGCGGACCTTCGAAGGTCGACATGCCGTAGAAGGCGACGGACACGACGAGCATGCGGAGCACCGGGTCGGTGCGCAGCTTGTCCCAGGCGCCCGAGAGCGTCATCAGGCCGTTGATCATGCCACCCCAGGACGGCATCCACAGCATGATCGAGAAGGTCATACCGAGGGTCGAGGCCCATTCCGGAAGCGCCGTGTAGTGCAGGTGATGCGGACCGGCCCAGATGTAGAGGAAGATCAGCGCCCAGAAGTGGATGATCGACAGCCGGTAGGAGTACACCGGACGATCGGCCCGCTTCGGAACGAAGTAGTACATGATGCCGAGGAAGGCCGCGGTCAGGAAGAAGCCCACCGCATTATGGCCGTACCACCACTGCACCATGGCGTTCTGCACGCCGGAGAAGACCTGGACGGACTGATAGGAGTACACCGAAACCGGCACGCGGACGTTGTTGCCCAGGTGCAGCATGGCGACGGTGACGATGAAGGCCAGATAGAACCAGTTCGCCACGTAGATGTGGGCTTCCTTGCGCTTCCACAGGGTGCCCAGATAGGCGAGCAGGTAGACGACCCAGACGATGGTCAGCCACAGGTCGGCGTACCACTCCGGCTCGGCATATTCCTGGCCCTGGGTGACGCCCAGCAGGTAGCCCGTGCCGGCGATCACGATGAAGGCGTTGTAGCCGAGCACGATGAACCAGGGGGTCACGATGCCGGGCATGCGCGCCTGGGTCGTGCGCTGCACGACGTAGAAGGACGTCGCCAGAAGCACGTTGCCGCCGAAGGCGAAGATCACCGCGGAGGTGTGCAGCGGACGCAGACGGCCGAACTGGATCCACTGGAAATCGAAGTTCAGCGCCGGGAAGGCCAGCTGCGAGGCGGCGATGACGCCGACCAGGAAGCCGGCGATGCCCCAGAACATGGACGCGACGGACGCGAACTTGACCGGCCCGTAGTTGTAGTTCGGCTTGCCACCGATCTCCTGCGCCGGCTGGGCGCTGCGATCGTTGTAGCCCTTGATGATCAGGAAGATGCCGATCGCCGCGAAGACCGCGCCGACCGCTGCATGGAACGCCATCTGCGGTTCCCACGCCTTACCGGCGAGGATCACGCAGGCGACGGCGAGAAGCGCGAGGAACAGGGAATATCCCATTTCCTCGAGCGTGAATGCCTTTGTCTCGACTGGTCGAGCCATCGTTCGCCCCGTTTCTTTTATCGATACGCCCCCAGACGGCACGCCCCGCCGTCCCGCCCGCGGACTCGTCCGCGAAGCGTGACGTACGGCCCGGCCGTCCGCCTCAAATTCGGGCGTCCCTACGGCGAACACCGAGCAGGCCCGGTGAACGACGTCGAAACGCCCAAGGGTATCGGCCCGACCCTAGAGCCGGCCGCCGCCCCCGACTTTGATTCAGGTCAATACGACCCGAACGTGCAAGCGCGAAGGTAGGACCGGCTTTTCCTGGATACGGACACGGCGTCGACAATAGCGACGGCGGCCCCTCCTCAGCAGACGGTCGAAATACCTACGAGCCACAGACTCGATTAAGACCTTCGTCGTGTTGGGGCAATCGCCGATCTCGACCGATCGTCGGGTCGACGGTCGAAGACCCCATGATCAGCATTGCTACGGTTTGCAATTTCGCCCCGCATCGTTACCTTTCGGACCATCGGATCGGCATGTCCGCCGGGGCGACGAGAGGGTCGTCTCCGCGGCGAGTGTGGTATTCGCGCCACGGGCGACCACGGACGGGTGGTCGACCGGGCGAACCATCGAGGGTGCGGAGCGCGATGCGGTCGCTCCGGGGCTCGTCGCGGCGCCGCTCACGGCGGGCGCATCGATTCGTGAACTTCCCGTCCGAAGATGCCGGCGACGGCGGCCGCCCCGCGGAATCCGCGGGGCATTCGGCCGTCGGTGCCGGCGAACGTCCGGGCGGCGCGGCATCGTCCGGGAGCGGGGATTGATCCGCGTCAAGGCCGCAGCAGCAAGGAACCCGCCATGGTCGCGCCCATGAAGACGAACCCGATCGACCTCAAGTACGCGACCCGCAGCGTGCCCCGCTACACGTCCTATCCGACGGCGCCGCATTTCGACGCCTCGGTCACCGGCGCGATCTACCGCGACTGGTTGGCGGCGCTCGATCCCGCCGACCCGATCTCGGTCTATCTGCACGTGCCCTATTGCCGGACGATCTGCCACTACTGCGGCTGCCACACCAAGGGGGCGCGCAAGGACGATCCGGTGATCGACTATGCCGAGGGCATGGTGGCGGAGATCCGCCTCCTCGGCGAGGCGATCGGTCGCAGGCTTCCCGTGAGCCACATCCACTGGGGCGGCGGCACGCCGAGCCTGTTGCCGAGCGAATCGTTTCGCGCCGTGGTGAAGGCGCTGCGCGCCGGCTTCGACATCCTGCCGACGGTCGAGCACGCCATCGAACTCGATCCGCGGACGGTGCGCGAGGATCTCGCCGAGCTTCTCGCCGAATCGGGCGTCACCCGGGCGAGCCTCGGCGTTCAGGACTTCGACGCGACGGTGCAGAAGGCGATCGGCCGCATCCAGCCGATCGAGACGGTCGAGCGCGCCGTCGCGGCGCTGCGCGGCGCCGGGATCACGGCGATCAACTTCGATCTGATGTACGGCCTGCCGCATCAGACGCCGGAGACCATCCGCCGGACCATCGAACTGACCCACGAGTTCGGTCCGAGCCGCATCGCGCTGTTCGGCTATGCGCACGTGCCATGGTTCAAGAAGCATCAGCGGCTGATCGACGAGGCGGCGCTGCCCGGGGCGAACGCCCGTTTCGAACTCGAGCAGACGGCGCGGGCGGCTTTGGCGTCCTACGGCTACGAGGCGATCGGCCTCGACCACTTCGCGCTTTCGACCGACGAAATGGCGGTGAAGGCGCGGACCGGCGAGCTCCACCGCAATTTCCAGGGCTACACCACCGACGACGCCGGCACGCTGATCGGCATCGGCTGTTCGTCGATCGGCAAGACCGCTCAGGGCTTCGCTCAGAACGATCCCGACATCGGCCGTTGGCGCAAGGCGGTCGACGCCGGCCGTCTGCCGATCGCCAAGGGCAAGGCGCTCGACGACGACGATCGGCTGCGCGCGGCGATCATCGAACGGGTGATGTGCGACTACGCCGTCGATCTCGACGAGGTCTGTGCCGCCCACGGCACGACGACGGCGGCGGTCTCGGACGCCTTCGAGCGCCTGATCGAGCCGGCTCAGGACGGGCTCGTGGTGGTCGACGGCGCGAAGATCACGGTGACCGAGGCGGGGCGGCCGCTGGTGCGCATCGTCGCGGCGGCCTTCGACGTCTATCTGGCACGGGCGACGGCGCGGCACTCCGTGGCGGTGTGACGGGGGCCTTTGCAGGGCGCGCTCCCTCCCCCCTCGCGGGGGAGGGCCGGGGTGGGGGCGCCGCCCCGATCATCCGAGTTTCAGGGAAAGAACCCCATTCGCCGGCGCCCTGCGATACGGCGAGGCTTTCCCTGGCGGAGCCGACCCCCTCCGACCCGGCTTCGCCGGGCCACCTCCCCCGCGAGGGGGGAGGGAAGCGGCCTTCGGCCGGAGCATGGGGGCGCGAACACGAGGGCGCGGGCGCGGACCCATCCGGCGCGCGTCTCGGGGCGGCCCCCTCAATCGACCGCGATCGGCGCCACCACCGCGGTCAGCGCCGCGACCAGATCGGACGGGGCGATGCGGATCTCCAGGCCTCGGCGACCGCCGGAGACGCAGACCTTCTCCGACAGCATCAGCGTCGCGTCGGTGACCACCGGCAGCGGCCGCTTGGTACCGAAGGGCGAAATGCCGCCGAGCACATAGCCGGTGAGACGCTGGGCGTCGGCCTTGTCCCCCATCTCGGCGCGCTTCCAACCGAGCGCCTTGGCCGCCAGCGGCAGGCCGAGCTTGCGCGCGACGGGCACGAGGGCCAGCGCATGGGCCTTGGCGCCGTCGCTCACCACCAGGGTCTTGAACACGGCCGCCGGATCGAGCCCGAGCTTCTCGGCCGCCTCGAGGCCATAGGCTTCGGCGCGCGGGTCGTGCGCGTATTCGAGCAGGTCGAAGGCGATCTTCCGGGACTTGAGAAAGGTCGTGGCGGGGGTGGCGGCCAAGGTCGGCTCCGGGAACGGTGTCGGATCGAGCAGACCCTAGACCATCTTCCGAGCGGACTGAATCGGTCCGCTCGAAAAGATTCCACGACGCGCCGGGGACATCAGAACCGGTGATCCTTCACCGCCGCCTCCCAGTCGCGACCGTGGAACGTTCGGATCTCCACCGCCGCCACCTCCTCGTCGGCGTCGTCGAGGCAGCGCAGGTCGATCGCCCAGAGATGGGGAGCGGCGCGCGGGTTGGTGAAGGTGTGGATGCCGCAGCGGCGGCAGAACCAGTGTTTCGCCGTCTTCGAACCGAACTGGTAGAGGGTCAGATCCTCGGCCCCCGCCAGGAGACGGAAACTCTCCGGGGTGACACGGTGATGCAGGGCGGCTCGCTCGCGGCAGAGGCTGCAATCGCAGCCGGTGGCGCGATCGAGCACCGTCGTCGCCTCGAAGCGGACGGCGCCGCAATGGCAACTGCCGTGATGGGTCTTCATCCTCCGCCCTCCTCCAAGGGGGGCGATCGCTGCGCGGCCCAGGACCGCCGGCGCGAGGCCGGCTCGTCGTCCGCGTCGGCGCCCCGTCTCAGTGCGTGCCGGTCAGATGGCAGATGCCGCAGACGTCGGTGATGCGGATGCGGTCCTGCTTCTCGATGGCGATGAGGCCGCGGCGCTTGAGATCGGAGATCACCCGGCTGACCGTCTCGATGGTGAGACCGAGATAATCGGCGATCTCCTGACGGGTCATGGTCAGTTCGATGGTCTGCTCGTCCTTGGGGCCGGAGGGGCCGGTGCAGCCGGGTTGGCCGCGCTGAGGGACGAAGCGCATCAGAAAGGTCGCCACCCGCTCGAAGGCCGACTTGCGGCCGAGGAGGACGGCGTGGTCGTGCAAACGTTCGATCTGCTGGCGCAGGCAGCGGGCGACGTGGCCTTGGAACTCGTTGGAAGCCTCGATGTCGCGGCGATCGAGGATGCGCACGACGCTCGGCGTCAGGGTCTCGGCGTTGCAGTCGTAGAGCTTGCCGCCGACGATGCCGAAGAGCGCATTGGGGGCGACGATCTCCACCACCTGACGGCGGCCGTCGGGCAGGAGCTTGAACAGCATCACCGCGCCTTCGATCAGCTCGTAGACGCGGTCGGCCGGATCACCTTCGTAGAAGACCGCGTCGTGTTCGCCGACGCGCTGGGTCTTGACCCGCTGGGAGCGGGCGAATTCCGACCACACCAGGTCGGCGTCGCCCTTGGTCTCCTTGGGCAGCCCACCGGCATTGCCGAGGGCTCTATCGGAGTAGGCCATGGTCATCTCCTCCTCACCGCGTCCACTTCGTCCGGCACGGGGTCCGTGCCGTTCGTCCACGAAGCGGTAGCGGGTTCGACCGCAGGTGATCCGCGATCCTATCGGAAGCGTCGTCACTCCTCACCTGCTCTTTCGAGATCGCCGGCCCGTCACCGGCGCCCAGCAGACGAAAGTGGCGCGTCTTTCGACCGGTTCAGGCTAGAAACAAGGCACCGACCCCACAATTCGGGGGGCCTACTTACGCCCTTGTACTAAACCGAAACGGATTTCTGCATCATTCCGCAGCCGAACCGCGGCGAAGATCCCGATCGCCACCGCGAGTCACAGCAGTGCGACGAGGGTGTCTCCGGACAGCGGTTTGCGCAAGAGGCGGACCAACGGCAGATCGCGCAGTTCGTCCTCGATCACCTTCTGCGCCTGGCCGGTGATGGCGATGACGCGCGGGCGCGGGGTGAGACGGTCGAGCCAGCGGATGACCTGGGCGCCGCCGATCCCCGGCAGACCGAGATCGACGATGACCACGTCGTCCTCCGACGGCGGCGGGCCTTCGAAGAAGCTCTCCGCATCGGGATGAAGCACGACGTCGTGGCCGAGAGCCTGCAGCAGGAAGCGCAGGCTGTCGGAGACGCCGGGATCGTCCTCGAGGATGTGTACGGACCCGGACGACGTGCGTCGTATTCCGGGAACGGTCTCGGTCATGGTCTCGCACTCGGCCGAACGGGTGAGCCTTCACCATCGTCCGAATCGGTTCGCGACGCGATCCGTAGAGTTCCCGATCGCCGATCACCTCGACGTCATCGCCCGAACGACGACGGGCCCCTCCGCCGTGGGGGGGCCCATCTTCGATCGAACGGGGTCGTCCTCAGCCGTGTTCGCCGGTGAGCACGATGCGGACGAGATCGGCGGCGTTGCGGGCGCCGAGCTTCTCCATGATGCGGGCGCGATGCACCTCGATGGTGCGCGGCGAGATGCCGAGATGGCGTCCGGCCTCCTTGTTGGAGGCACCGGCGGTGATCTGGCCGAGCACTTCGATCTCGCGCGGGGTGAGCATCTCGCGACCGGGGAAATCGTGGGCGACCGACTTGTGGTCGGCGCCGTCGCGACGGGCCTGGGCGGCGAGCGCCTCGTGGACGCGCTGGACGATGTGGTCGGCGTCGAAGGGCTTCTCGATGAAGTCGAAGGCGCCGAACTTGATGGCGGTGACCGCCATCGGAATGTCGCCCTGGCCCGAGATGATGAAGATCGGCGCCGGATAATGGTCGGCGTTGAGCGCCTTCAGGATGTCGAGACCCGAACGGCCGGGCATGTGGACGTCGAGGAAGACGCAGGCCGGCGGGTGGGTCTTGGCGGCTTCGAGGAAGGCGTCGCCGGTCTCGTAACCGGAGACCTTGTAGCCCTCGAGCTCGAAGACCACCGCGAGCGCGTCGCGAACCGCCGGGTCGTCGTCCACGATGTAGATCGCCTGGTCGGACTTCTGCACGCGCTCGATCATCTTTCACCTCGATCCGTGGGACACGTCCGGCATGGGCCCGAACGGGTCATTTCGTGTTCACCGTCGTCGTCACGCCGAGGGGTAACGACAACACGAAGGTCGCTCCGCGGCCGCCACCGCCGGGTTCGACGAGGAGATCTCCACCGTGGTTCTGAGCGATGGAGCGAGAAATCGCAAGTCCCAGCCCGAGACCGGTACGTTTCGACGTCGAAAACGCCTTGAACAGGTTGCGCACGGTCTCCGGGGCGATGCCCGGACCGCTGTCCTCGATCTCGACCAGGAGGAGGCCGTCGGCGGCGTGGATGGCGATGCGGATCCAACGCTCGTCGCGTTGCTTCACCGCCTCGATGGCGTTGCGCGCCAGATTGATCAGGATCTGCTGGATCTGAACGGGATCGACATCGAGCAACGGCAGATCGGGCGCTTCGTCGCGCACCACTTCGACCGGAGCGCCGTCGTTGCCGAGCAGCGTCACCTCGAGCGCCTCGTCGACCAGCTTGCGGATGTCGACGGGTTGACGCTCCGGTTCGCGCTTCTCGACGAAATTGCGCATGCGTTGAATGATCGAGCCGGCGCGTTCGGCCTCGCGCGAGGCCTTTCCGAGGATCTCGAGCATCGCCGGATCGGCACCCGTCTCGGAGGTCTTCAGCTTGCGCGACAGAGCCTGCAGATAGAGCATCACGGCGGTCAGCGGCTGATTGAGTTCGTGGGCGATCGCCGCCCCCATCTCGTCCATGGCGTTGACCCGGGCCATCTGTACCAGTTGCGCCTGCAACTGGGCGAGGCGCTGCTCGACCTGCTTGCGCGGTCGGAGGTCGCGGATGATGCCGATGAACTGGGGCCCTTCGGGTGTCCGCGCTTCACCGACCGACAGTTCGATCGGAAACACGGTGCCGTCGGCGTGACGGGCGCGGACCTCTCGGCCGATGCCGATGATCCGCTTCTCGCCGGTCTTGAGATAGTGGCCGACGGCGGCGTCGTGACCGGAGGAGAACTCCGGCGGCATCAGGACGGAGATGTTGTGGCCGACCACCGAGGCGGCGGGATAGCCGAAGAGCACTTCGCACGCCTTGTTGAACACCAGGACGCGGGCGCGGTCGTCGATGACGACGATGCCGTCGACCGCCGTGTCCAACACGGAAAGGAGACGTGCTTCCGAAACCGTCGGCGACTGACCCGGCACCTGTACCACCTCGAATACGTCGTCGTTCCCGCGCGGCGACGTCGGCGCGCGGTCCTCCGGAATTCTCCGGACGGCCCCATAACATTTCATCTCGCGGAGATTCTCAAGTGATCTCGCCCGGGTCCTCGCCTCGACGAAGCGGAGAGATCAGTCGCGGCGGCGTCCCAACCAGTCGACCAGCCGGGCGGTGGCCTGCTCGATCCGCTGCGGACCGCGGGCGAAACACAGGCGCAACCAGCCCGTGCCGGCGGTACCGAAGGCGGTGCCGGGCGCGAGGCCGATGTTCGCCTCGTCGACGAGGCGCAGGCCGAGGCGGGCCGGGTCGTCGACGCCGTCGACGGCGAAGAACAGGTAGAAGGCGCCCTCGGGGACGGCGAATCGGACGCGTCCTTCGGCGGCGAGGGCGTCGCACAGGATGGTGCGGCTCTCGGCGATGCGGGCGACCTGTTCGGCGAGGAACGGCTCGCCCTCGTCGAGGGCGGCGACGGCGGCGCGCTGCATGAAGACGGCGACGCCGGAGGTGGCGTACTGGATCAGATTCTCGATCACGTCGCCGAGCACGGCCGGCGCCTCGAGCCAGCCGATGCGCCAACCGGTCATCGCCCAGTTCTTGGAGAAGGTGTTGACGAAGATCAGCTTGTCGTCGGGCTCGGCGACGTCGTGGAAGGACGGCGCGCGGGTCGAGCCGTCGTAGACGAAGCGGCCGTAGACCTCGTCGGCGACGATCCACAGGTCGTGACGGCGGGCGAGCGCCAGGATCTCGGCGAGTTCGGCGCGGGTCGCGGTCCAACCGGTCGGGTTGCAGGGCGAATTGACGAAGATCGCCTTGGTCGCGGGGGTGATCGCGGCGGCGAGGCGGTCGATCTCCAGGGTCCAGCCGCGGTTGCCGAAAGTCATCGGCAGTTCGACGGCGCGGGCGCCGGCGACACCGACGGCGGCGGCGAAATTGGGCCACGACGGGGTCGGCACGATCACCTCGTCGCCGGGGCCGGTCAGGGCGGTGAGGGCGATCTGGATCGCCTGCATGCCGGAACCGGTGACGAAGAAGCGCTCGGGCGAGAAGGGGCCGCCGTAGAGGCGGTCGTGATAGCGGGCGAGGGCCGCCCGCAGCTCCGGAATGCCGCGCTGCCAGGTGTAGAAGGTCTCGCCCTCGGCGAGCGAGCGGGCGGCGGCGGCGCGGACGACGTCGGGCGTCGGCAGATCGCCCTCGCCGGCCCACAGCGGGATCAGCCCCTCACGCAGGCGGCCGTAGTTCATCACCTCGACGATGCCGGAGGGCGGCGCGGCGAGGGCACGGGGCGTCAGGGCGGAAAGCAGATCGGTCATGCGCGGGCGGTCCTCGGCGGGGTGCGGGTGGCGAACGGGTCGCTCCGGCACAGTCTAACCCGTCGAACGACCGCTCGAGATCAAATGATCCGATGGAACCGATCGCGTCCGCTGATGAGTGGACGCGATCGGATGCGCGCTCGGCGCGACGGCCTCACTTCTTGAGGAGGTCGCGGATCTCTTCGAGCAGCACTTCGCTCTTCGGCGGCGGCGGCGGCTCGGCCGGGGCGGCGGCTTCCTGCTTCTTCAGCCGGTTCATGCCCTTGACCACCAGGAAGAGGACGAAGGCGATGATCATGAAGTTGAGGGTGACGGTGAGGAACTGGCCGTAACCGAGCGTCGCGCCCACTTCCTTGGCCTTGGCATAGGTGGCCGGCACCGCGGTGTCGCCGAGCAGCGACTTGAGCAGCACGAACTTGTTGGAGAAGTCGAGACCGCCGGTGATGGCGCCGATGACCGGCATGATCACGTCGCCGACCATGCTGTCGACGATCTTGCCGAACGCCCCACCGATGATCACGCCGATGGCGAGATCGACGACATTGCCCTTCAGGGCGAATTCCTTGAATTCCTTCAGCATGGTCCTGATCCCCCGTTCGGGAGTCCCTGGTGGGGGCGTCCCGTCATCGCGCCATCCGCCGTTCGATGCTTCGATCCGTCTTGCGGGACCGCTCGCTCCCGTTCTGTCACGAAGCCGCGCCAGCGACAACCGCCACGACGAAAGTCGCAGGAATCAACTCCGAAAAGGCGCCCGCGCGGTGGACAGCGTCGCGCACATGTGGTCGATTGTCGCGAATTCGTTCGCGCCGGCACGGGTTTCCGTCAAGAGAAGGCCGCCGAACCATGCTCCAGGGCTGGCTCATCCTCGCAGTCTCCGTCGCCTACATCGGCATGCTGTTCGGGATCGCCCATTGGGGTGACCGCAATTCCAACCGACAATCGCCGATCGCCGGACGCCCGCTGATCTACGCCCTGTCGCTCGGTGTCTACTGCACCTCGTGGACCTTCTTCGGCTCTGTCGGGCTCGCCGCCAACAAGGGCTTCGACTTCCTGACGATCTACGTCGGGCCGATCGTCCTGTTCACCCTCGGCTTTCCGATCCTCAAACGGGTGATCAAGCTCGCCAAGGCGGAGCGCATCACCTCGATCGCCGACTTCATCGCGGCGCGCTACGGCAAGAACCAGCGGCTGGCGGCGGTGGTCACCGTCATCGCCTTCATCGGCATCGTTCCCTACATCGCCCTCCAGCTGAAGGCGGTCAGCCAGTCGGTGTCGACGCTGGTCGCCCATCTCGACTTCGCGCCGATCCCCGGCATGCCGACGCCGTTCCGGCCGGACGTGCCGCTCACCGTGGCGCTGTCGATGGCGGCCTTCGCCTGCTTCTTCGGCACCCGCCGCATCGACGCCACCGAGCACCAGTCGGGACTGATGTTGGCGGTGGCGACGGAATCGATGGTCAAGCTCGTCGCTCTGACGGCGGTCGGGATCTACGTGCTGTTCGTGTTGTTCCGCGGGCCGACGGATCTCCTCGACGCGGTGATGGCCAATCCGGTCGGCTCGCAGATGTTCACCCGCGGGCTGTCGGGCGGCAACTGGATCGTCATGTCGCTGCTGTCCTTCTTCGCGGTGCTGCTGCTGCCGCGGATGTTCCACGTCGCGGTGGTGGAGAACCACACCGCGACCGAGACGAGGGCGGCGCGCTGGTTGTTCCCGCTCTACCTGGTCGCCATCAACGTCTTCGTCGTGCCGATCGCCATGGCCGGCTTGGTGCGTTACGGCACGGCGATCGACGCCGACACCTACGTGCTGCGGCTGCCGCTCGACGCGGGCGCCGAACTCGTCACGCTGATCGCCTTCATCGGCGGTCTCTCGGCCGCCACCGCCATGGTGATCGTGGCGGCGCTCGCCCTCGCCGTGATGGTGTGCAACGAGATCGTCGTGCCGATCCTGGTGAAGCGCGACATCCACGTCGCCGACGATGCGCCGGACATGGTGCGGGTGCTGCTCAGCGTACGGCGGGTGGCGATCTTCGCCATCCTGCTGCTCGCCTACGGCTATCATCGGGCAGTGGCCGACGCCTCGGCGCTGTCGGACATCGGGCTGCTCGCCTTCGCGGCGATCGCCCAGTTCGCCCCGGCCTTCTTCGGCGGTCTGATCTGGCGGCGCGGCACGGCGCGCGGCGCCATCGCCGGGCTCTCGGCCGGCTTCGCGGTGTGGATCTACACGCTGGCCATGCCGACCTTCATCGAGGCGGGCTACGGTTCTTCGGCGCTCCTGCAACAGGGACCCTTCGGGATCTGGCTGCTCAGGCCGCAGTCGCTGTTTTCGCTCGCCTTCGATCCGCTCGCCCACGGGGTGTTCTGGAGCCTGTTGATCAACACGCTGGTCTTCGTCACGGTGTCGCTGACGCGGGCGCCGGAGGCGATCGAGCGGCTGCAGGCCAACGTCTTCGTGCCGACCGATTTCACGCCCACCCCGGCGTTGCGTCGCTGGCGCACCGCGGTGACGGTCGACGACCTGATCTCCACCGTCGCCCGCTATCTCGGCGAGGAGCGGGCCAACCGCTCCTTCGACGAATACGGACGGACCCATCTGATCGCGCTGGTCGGCGACCGGCCGGCGGATCTGCATCTCCTGCGCTTCGCCGAGCAGTTGCTCGCCTCGGCGATCGGAGCGGCCTCGTCGCGGCTCGTCCTGTCGTTGCTGGTGAAGCGGCGCGACCCCTCGACCAAGGCGGCGGTGAAGCTGCTCGACGACGCCTCGGCCGCCATCCAATACAACCGCGATCTCCTGCAGATCGCGCTCGATCAGGTCGGCCAGGGCATTTCGGTGTTCGATCGCGAGCTCGGCCTGATCTGCTGGAACCGGCAGTTCCGCCAGATCCTCGATCTGTCGCCGGAGTTCGTGCAGGTCGGCGTGTCGTTGCAGGCGATCGTCCGCGATCGGGCGGAGCGGGGCGAATTCGGCTCGGGCAATCCGGAGCGGATCATCCGCGACCGCGTCGACCGGCTGGTGCGGCGGATGGAGACCTATCACGAGCGGCTCGCCTCGACCGACGCGGTGATCGAAGTGCGCACCGCGCCGATGCCGGACGGCGGCATCGTCACCACCTGGACCGACATCACCGAGCGCGTCACCTCGGCCGAAGCGCTGGCGCGGGCCAACGAGACGCTGGAGCGGCGGGTGCGCGAGCGCACCGAAGAGCTGACCCGGCTCAACGCCGAACTGTCGCGCGCCAAGGCCGAAGCCGACGACGCCAACATCGGCAAGACCAAGTTCCTCGCCGCCGCCGGCCACGACATCCTGCAGCCGCTCAACGCCGCCCGGCTCTACGCCACGTCGCTGGTGGAAAAGACCGTCGACACGCCGCTGGCGACCCATGCGGTCAACATCGACCAGTCGCTCGACGCGGTCGAGGAGATCCTCGGGGCGCTGCTCGACATCAGCCGGCTCGACACCGGGGCGCTCAAGCCGGAATTCTCGGTGTTCCGCATCGACGACATCCTCAAGCAGCTCAAGGTCGAGTTCGAGCCGGTCGCCAAGGCGCGCGAGCTCGACTTCCGGGTCCTGCGGTCGAGCCTGTGGGTGCGCTCCGACCGGCGTCTGCTGCGGCGGCTCGTCCAGAATCTCGTCTCCAACGCCATCAAGTACACGCCGGAGGGGCGCGTGCTGGTCGGGGTCCGGCGGCGGCGGGGGCGGCTGACGGTGGAGGTGCTCGACACCGGCCTCGGCATTCCGGCGGCGCAGCAGAAGCTGATCTTCCTCGAGTTCCAGCGGCTCGATCAGGGCGCCAAGATCGCCCGTGGCCTCGGCCTCGGCCTGTCGATCGTCGAGCGCATCGGGCGCGTACTCGGCCATCCGATCGAGTTGCAGTCGGTGCCGGGCAACGGATCGCGCTTCTTCGTCGACGTGCCGACGGCGGCGGCTTCGATGCCGGACGTCGGCAGCGACGTCGGTACGCCGCGGATCTCCTCGACGCGTTTCGACGGGATGGTGGCGCTCTGCCTCGACAACGACGAGACGATCCTCGACGGCATGGAAGCGCTGCTGGTCGGCTGGGGCATCATCGTGGTCAAGGCGCGCGATCAGAAGGAGGCCTCCGCCCTGCTGTCGCAACTCGCCAAGGACAGCGGCCGGATGCCCGACATCCTGCTGGTCGACTATCACCTCGACGACGGCAACGGCATCGACGCGGTGGTGCAGCTCAGGTGGCGCTTCGGCTCCGACATCCCGGCGGCGCTGATCACCGCCGACCGCACCCCGCAGGTGCGCGAAGAGGCGGGCGAGAAGTCGATCGCGGTGCTCAACAAACCGCTGAAGCCGGCGGCGCTCCGGGCCGTGCTGGCGCAATGGCGCGCGGTGAAGGCGGCGGCGGAGTGAGCGGGGCGGAATCCGCAGTCGGCTTCCCCCGATCCGATCCCCGACACGAAAACGGCGGAGCCTTCGCCCCGCCGCTCGAGAACTCTTCGGATCGCCGCGGGCTCAGCCCACGACCGACTGCCATTGGCCGGCTTCGATCTTCGAGGCGGCGATGACCGCCTGGGTGCGGCTCTCGACGCCGAGCTTCTGCAGGATGGCCGAGACGTGGGCCTTGACCGTCGCCTCGGAGACGCCGAGCTCGTAGGCGATCTGCTTGTTGAGCAACCCTTCCGACAGCATCATCAGGACGCGCACCTGCTGCGGCGTCAGCGTCGACAGGCGCTGCACCAGCTTGGCCGTCTCGTCGGGCGGAACCGCGGAGAGATCGACGTCGGGCGGGGTCCATTCGTCGCCGGCCATCACCGTCGACAAGGCGGCGCGGATCGAGTCGGTGCCGAGCGATTTGGGCACGAAGCCGGCGGCGCCGAACTCCATGCAGCGGCGAATGGTGGCGGGTTCCTCGTTGGCCGAGACCACGACGACCGGCACCGCCGGATACTGCGCCCTCAGATACATCAGCCCGGAATAGCCGCGGACTCCCGGCATGTTGAGATCGAGCAGGACGAGATCCACCTCGTCTCCCTGCTCCAGGATGCCCGAGACGGCCTCGAGCGATCCGGCCTCGGAGATCGCCACGCCGTCGAACATGCCCTCGAGTGTCTGACGAAGCGCTCCGCGGAACAGCGGATGATCGTCGGCGATCACGAAACGATAACCCGGATTGGTCGCCAACCCAATTCCTCCCCGATGCGCGTCGCGCCGGTCGACACCTCTCGGGCCCCACCCCGATCGGACGACCATGTGACACCGGCGGTCCGAACGACGGCCGCTCTTGGTGGCGTCCGGTCCGGCCCGGCGACGTCTCGTCGCACGCTGATATTCGAATTATCGATCCCATGACGCCATCACGCAAGGGTCATGGGGACTCCCGCGTACCTTTAACCCGGCGAAACTACGTGAAATTTCTCTTCTGCGTGAACGAGTCGCCGTCCCCCGCCGCTCCGATCCCCGCTCGGTGGGACGCCGACCAGCGACGCGGCACCTTCCCAGCGGCGGCGAGGCCGCTAAGTTCGTCGGCTCGTCGAACGACCGCTCGAGGACGCCCACGTCATGCGCCATACGCTGTTTCCCGAAATCGAACCCCATCGCTCCGGCCGGTTGAAGGTTTCCGATCTGCACGAGATCCACTGGGAGGAATGCGGCAACCCGAAGGGCAAGCCGGTGGTCTGCCTGCACGGCGGGCCCGGCGGCGGGGTGACCCCGACGATGCGGCGCCTGCACGACCCGTCCGTCCATCGCATCGTGCTGTTCGACCAGCGCGGCTGCGGCCGCTCCACGCCGCACGCCGAACTCGCCGAGAACACCACCTGGGATCTGGTCGCCGACATCGAACGGCTGCGGGAGCATCTCGGCATCGAGCGCTGGCAGGTCTACGGCGGCTCCTGGGGCTCGACGCTGGCGCTGGCCTATGCCGAGACCCATCCCGAGCGGGTGAGTGAGATGGTGTTGCGCGGCATCTTCATGCTGCGTCGCAAGGAGCTCGAGTGGTTCTATCAGGAGGGCGCGAGCCTGATCTTCCCGGATCTGTTCGAGCCCTATCGCGACTTCATTCCCGAGGCCGAGCGCGGCGACCTGATCGCCGCCTATCACCGTCGTCTGACCGGCGCCGACGAGGCGGTGAAGCTCGAGGCGGCGCGGCGGTGGAGCGTGTGGGAGGGCTCGACGCTGTCGCTCCTGCCCGATCCCGCCCGGGTCGCCGCCTTCGCCGATCCGCACTACGCGCTCGCCTTCGCCCGCATCGAGTGCCACTTCTTCGCCCATTCCGGCTGGTTCGAGCCGGAGGACCAGTTGCTGCGCAACGCCCACCGGCTGCGCGACATCCCGGGGGTGATCGTCCACGGGCGTTACGACATGTGTACGCCGATGTTCAACGCCTGGGATCTGAAGAAGGAATGGCCGGAGGTGGATCTCAGGATCGTCGACGACGGTGGCCATGCGGTGACCGAGCCGGGGCTGGTCCACGAGATGGTGGCGGCGACCGAGCGGTTCAAACACCGCCCGGCGTGAGCCGATCGAGACGGTCGGGGCGGACGGCGCCGTCCGCCTCATGCCCGGCTCGTGAAACTCGTACTCGTCCGAGTTTCACGAGCGTCACGGCCTGACCGGCCGACGCCCATTCGGGCTCGCCTTCGCACACGACGTTTCGAAAAGGTCGAAACGTCGTGTGCTCGGTATCAGTCGCCGAGATAGTGGAGCGTCAGCGAACGGCGGTGGCCGGTGTCGCGATGCTCCATCACGTAGACCGCCTGCCAGGTGCCGAGGTCCATGCGGCCGCCGACGACCGGCACGGCGAGCGACACGCCGGTCAGCGTCGTCTTGACGTGGGCCGGCATGTCGTCGTCGCCCTCGAGGTCGTGGCGCCAGTGGCGGCCGCGCGGAGCGAGACGATCGAGGGCGTCGACGAGGTCGGGCAGCACCTCGGGCGAGGCGTTCTCCTGGATGGTGAGCGAGGCCGAGGTGTGGCGCAGGAACAGGGTGAGGAGCCCGTCGCCGGCGCCGATCTCGGCGAGGCGGCGATCGACGAGCGCGGTGACGTCGACGAGGGCGCGGGGGCGGGTCGCGATCTCGAGGTGGGTCACGGACTGGCGCAGAGCGGTCGATGGGCGATCGGACGGCATCGGCGGGGTCCCTCCTGCGGCGTGAGGCCCGTCCTACACCGCCGCGACACGCCGCGCGAGGGGTCGGCGGACGCGGGCGCCACCGTGTCGCCGCATTGCACCGCCACCACCCGGCGAGAGATATCTCGGCCCCGACTCCGCCGCTGCCCACGCCTCCCATTGAACCGGGAGAAAGGGAGCGATATGAGGAGGCCGGTTTCGAACGAAGACTCCTTTCCAGAACGGGAACGACGATGACCGTCACTGTCGCGAAGTCCATGGCCAAGACCGCCCGCTCGCCGCTCGTCCTGGCGCTCGTCGCGTCGGCGACCGTGATCGGCGCCGCAGCCACCCCCGCCGTCGCTCAGCCGGCCGTGGCCGCCGACCAGTGGGTCAAGGTCTGCCGCACCGACGAAAAGCAGAAGAAGGAAATCTGCAAGACCGCCTTCGACCTCCGCACCTCGGGCGGCCAGTTCCTGGCCTCGATCGCGGTCGTCGAGGCCAACGGCGAGGCGCGCAAGTTCGTCGACCTGATCATGCCGACGGGCCTCCTGCTGCAGCCGGGCGTCAAGGTGCAGATCGACCAGAACAAGGCCGAGGACGGCAAGTACGGCATGTGCGCCGCCGACGGCTGCGTCGCCCAGCTCGTCACCTCCGACGCCCTCGTCGGCCAGATGAAGAAGGGCACCAACCTGACGGTGACCGCCCAGGGTCAGTCGGCCAACCCGATCGAGTTCGTCTTCCCGCTCGCCACCTTCAAGGCGGCGAACGAGGGCGCGGCGATGGACGAAGCGGCGCTGAAGAAGCGCGACGAGGCGATCGCCGCCGAGAACGCCCAGAAGCAGAAGTCGATCGAGGATCAGCTGCGCGAACAGCAGCGCAAGGCGACGCAGCAGCCCTGAGCCGCGGCGATCGCGCGCCCTGCGGCGCCGAACCGACCGACGAGCCTCCGCCCCCCGGGCGGGGGCTCGTTTCGTTTCGAGCACCCGCCGGCGTCAGGCGAGGGCGTCGTCGAGGGTCTTCAGGAGCTTGGCGATGTCCTGCGGCCGCGACAGGCGGTGATCGCCGTCGGGAACGAGGGTCAAGGTGACGTCGTCGCGGGTCAATCGGGTGGTGAGGCGGACGGCGTGGCGCCACGGCACCGAGGTGTCGGCGACACCCTGGAGGATCGTCACCGGACAGCCGAGGTCGATCTCGCCGTCGAGCACCAGGTTCGTCCGTCCGTCCTCGATCAGCGCCCGGGTGATCAGGTAGGGCTCGTCCGAATAGTCGGACGGCTCGCGATAGACCCCCTGCTCCAGGATCTCGCGGCGGATCTCCTCGGAGAAGCCGGCCCACATCAGATCCTCGGTGAAGTCGGGGGCGGGCGCGATCAGCACCATCGCCTTCAGGCGCGACGCGGCGGCTCCACCCCGGGCGCGCAGGGCGCGGGCGACGAGCAGGGCGATCCAGCCGCCCATCGACGAGCCGACCAGGACCTGCGGCCCCTCGATGGCATCGAAGACGGCGAGCGCCTCCTCGAGCCAACGCGAGATCGTGCCGTCCTCGAAACGGCCGCCGGAGAGACCGTGGCCGGAATAGTCGAAGCGGGTGACGGCGACGCCGCGGGCGCGGCCGAAGTCGTCGAGGGCGAGCGCCTTGGTGCCGGCCATGTCGGAGCGGAAGCCGCCGAGCCAGAAGAGGCCGGGCGTGGCCCCGGCGCGGCGGATCACCGCGATGTCGCGCGCCGCCTCGCCCGTTCCCACCGTGATCCGTTCGACCACCTCGTTCATCGTCTCAACCCTCGCGTCGTCGGGCTCGACCAGACACAGCGGTGCGGGCACCGCGCCGGTCGCCCCCTCCTCTAGCGCGCGGAGCCGTCGCGGGGAACCGGTCGCATCGACGCGAACGCCCTCGAAACCGGTCGACGCGAGAGATTCTTCACCGAAATCGGCTCAAGAGGTCACACCCGGGGGTAGCCGGACACCTGCGGCGTTGACTTCCCCCTCGATTCGGCGAATTGTCTGGCCATCGGTTCGGGGCGGGTGAAACCGCCGGCCGAAAGCCTCGGCGTTTCGCGTGCGGGGCTTTCCGCGCAGGCGCACCCACCGGCCACGTCAGAGGAGATCACGACCATTCGCCGTCCGTTTCGCGCACCGCCGCCGCCCAAGGAAGGGCCGCGCATCAACCGGGAGATCCGGGGCGTTCCCCAGATTCAGCTGATCGACGAGGAAGGCACCAACGTCGGTGTCGTGTCGTTCTACGACGCGCTCGACCGTGCCGAGGAAGCCGGGCTCGATCTCGTCGAGATCGCACCGAACTCCGTTCCGCCCGTCTGCAAGCTGCTCGACTTCGGCCGATTCAAGTATCAGTCGCAGAAGAAGGCCGCCGAAGCGCGCAAGAATCAGAAGATCGTCGAGATCAAGGAGGTCAAGCTCCGGCCCGGCATCGACGATCACGACTACGACGTCAAGATGAAGCAATCCCGGCGGTTCTTCGAGGACGGCGACAAGGTGAAGATCACCCTGCGTTTCCGCGGCCGCGAGATGGCGCATCAGGACCTCGGCGTCCAGTTGCTGGAGCGCGTGCGGGCGGACGTGGGCGACATCGCCAAGGTCGAGTCGGAGCCCCGCCTCGAAGGCAAGCAGATGATCATGATCCTGGCGCCGCGCTGACGGCGCCGTCGATCGATCGAGCCCCGCGCCACGACCTCGTCGGCGCGGGTTTTCGTTTCGGAGGCCGTAACGCCGGCTCCGACCGACGGAGGCGAGGGTCGCCATGACTTCGACGAGCGGATCGCTGCGCTGGCGCACCGGCGAGGGCGAAGCCCTCGGCCTGGAACACGTCGAACTCAAGGTCTCGGAGAGCGGCATCGCGGCCGAGGCCGTGGTGGTCGGTGGCGGCGAGACCGGATTCGGCGCGCGCTGGCGCATCACCCTCGATCCAGACTGGACCTCGACCCGGTCGCTGCACCTGACCCGGCTCGGCGGGCCGACGGTGGCGCTGCGTCACGACGGCTACGGCGAGTGGTCCGACGGCGAGGGCAAGAAGCGCAAGGAGTTCCAGGGGCTCCTCGACTGTGTCGTGCTCGGCTCACCCTTCGGCTTCGTCCAGGTGGCCAAGCGCTTCGGCGCCAAGGCGGCGAAGACGCAGAAGTTCGACGTCGTCACGGTGTCGCTGCCCGATCTCGCGGTGGCGCGGGTCGCGGCGGTGCTGGAGCCGCTCGAGGCGGGACGGCGCCATCGCCTGACCCTGGGCGAGACGGCGGTCGAAATCGAGATCGACGGCGACGGGCTGCCGCTGCGCTTCGGCGCGACCACGGTCCGGACCGGCGAGCAGACCGCCCCGGCGGACGCAGCCAGCACGGACTGATCCGGCGGGCGCTGGCCGCGCAAACGCACAGGGGCCGACGCCCCTCCCCTTCTTCCGCCTTCACCACCACGATCCGTCAGAGCACGTTCGCGCCGTGGCGACCGGCGTCGAGCCCCAAGCGCGCCGCGAAGGTGGCGCCGACGTCGGCGAAGCTCAGGCGGCCGAGGTCGCGGGGGGCGACGGCGGGGCCGAAGGCGAGGACGGGGACGTGCTCGCGGGTGTGGTCGGTGCCGCGCCAGGTCGGGTCGCAGCCGTGGTCGGCCGAGGCGATCACCAGATCGCCGGGGCGCAGCCGCGCCTCGAGTTCGGGGAGGCGCCGATCGAAAGCCTCGAGCCCCGCCGCATAGCCGGGGACGTCGCGGCGATGGCCCCATTCCATGTCGAAATCGACGAAATTCGCGAGGATCAGCCCGCCGTCGGCGGTCGCGTCCAGCGCCGCGAGGGTGGCGTCGAACAGCGCCATGTTGCCGGCGGCCTTGACCTTCTTAGTCACGCCTCGGGCGGCGAAGATGTCGGAGATCTTGCCGATCGCCACCACCTCGCGACCCGCCTCCTTCGCCCGGTCGAGCAGCGTCGGGGCGGGCGGCGGCACGGCGTAGTCGTGGCGGTTGGCGGTGCGCCTGAAGTCGGCCGCCGACGAGCCGACGAAGGGGCGGGCGATGATGCGGCCGATGCCGAGCGGATCGACCAGACGGCGGGCGATCTCGCAGGTCCGGTAGAGCCGGTCGAGGCCGAAGCTCTGCTCGTGGGCGGCGATCTGGAAGACCGAATCGGCCGAGGTGTAGCAGATCGGCCTGCCGGTTCGGACGTGCTCCTCGCCGAGCCGGGCGATGATCTCGGTGCCGGAGGCGTGTTCGTCGCCGAGGATGCCGGGCAGCCCCGCCTCGCGAATGAGCGCCGCGATGAGATCGGGCGGGAAGCAAGGGTGCGTATCGGGGAAATAGCCCCAATCGAAGTCGACCGGCACGCCCATCAGCTCCCAGTGACCGGACGGCGTGTCCTTGCCGCGCGAGGTCTCGACCGCGTAGCCGTGGGCGCCGGTGACGGTCGCCGGCGCGGCGACGGGGGCGGTGCGGCCGGTCGAGGCGCGGTGGGCGGCGAGGAGGCCGAAGCGGGCGAGGTTGGGCAGCACCAGCGGCCCGGCGCGCAGGCCGGCGCGGTCGCCGCCGCCGTTCGCGCAGGCCTCGGCGATGTGGCCGAAGGTGTCGGAGCCGACGTCGCCGAAGCGCGCGGCATCCTCGGCGGCGCCGATGCCGAAGGAATCGAGGACGAGGAGGACGGCACGCGGCATTCGGATCTTTCTCTCGGCTCAGCCGATGCGATCGGCGACGAGCGGATGGGGTAGCGGCGCGGCGTCGCCGAGCCGGTAGGCGGCACGGAGGCGGTCGGCGGCGCGAGTGGCGGCGGCCTCATCGGCGGCGTGGACGACGGCGAGGGGCGTGCGCCCGTCGATCGTCTGCCCGATGCCGGCGAGCGCGGTGAAGCCGACCGAGGGGTCGATGACGTCGGCGGCGCGCGCCCGGCCGCCGCCGAGTTCGACCACCGCCAGCCCGACCGAGCGGGTGTCGATCGCCGTGACGACGCCCGCTGCCTCCGCGAAGACTTCGCGCACGACCGGCGACTTCTGCAGATATGTGGGGGCCTTGTCGACGAAATCCACCGGGCCGCCGAGCGCGGCGACCATGCGGCCGAAGACTTCCGCCGCGCGGCCGTCGTCGAGAGTGGCGGTGAGGCGGGTCCGCGCCTCGTCGCGGGTGGCGGCGAGGCCGCCGATCAGCAGCATCTCGGCGGCGAGATCGACGGTGATCGCCTCGACGCGCGGGTCGCGGCGGCGGCGGGTGAGGAAATCGACGGCGTGGGCGACCTCGAGGGCGTTGCCGGCGGAGGGCGCCAGGGGCTCGTTCATGTCGGTGACCAGCGCCCGGGTCGGCAGGCCGGCACCGTTCGCCACAGAGACGAGGCTCTCGGCGAGCGCCTGGGCCTCGGGGAGCGTGCCCATGAAGGCGCCGGAGCCCCATTTGACGTCGAGGACGAGGCCGTCGAGGCCGGCGGCGAGTTTCTTCGACAGGATCGAGGCGGTGATCAGGTCGAGGCTCTCGACCGTGCCGGTGACGTCGCGGATGGCGTAGAAGCGCTTGTCGGCGGGGGCGAGGTCGGCGGTCTGGCCGATGACGGCGCAGCCGACGTCGCGGACGACGCGGGCGAAGAGGGCGTTGTCGGGCTGGGTGCGGTAGCCGGGGATGGCGTCGAGCTTGTCGAGGGTGCCGCCGGTGTGGCCGAGGCCGCGGCCGGAGATCATCGGCACGTAGCCGCCGCAGGCCGCGACCATCGGCGCCAGCATCAACGAGAGATCGTCGCCGACGCCGCCGGAGGAGTGCTTGTCGAGCGCCGGGCCGGGGAGATCCCAGGCGAGCACGGTGCCGGAATCGCGCATCGCCCGGGTCAGCGCCACCCGCTCGGAAAGCTCGAGCTTGCGGAAGAACACCGCCATGGCGAAGGCGGCGATCTGGCCCTCGGTGACCGAGCCGTCGGTCATGCCCTTCACCAGGAAGGCGATCTCCTCGTCCGAGACCCGGCCTCCGTCGCGCTTCTTGCGGATGATCTCCTGCGGCAGCATGGGGCGTCTCCTCAGTAGCCGGCGGAGGTGGCGGGCGCGGTGCCGTCGAGGGCGGCGAGGACATCGCCGAGCAGGCCGGAGGCGCCGAAGCGGAAGGTCGCCGGGCCGATCCAGCCCGGGCCCATGACGCGATCGGCGAGAGCGAGGTAGGCCCCGGCTTCCGCGACGGTGCGGATGCCGCCCGCCGCCTTGACCCCGGCGGGACGACCGCAGTCGCGCACCGCCTCGAGCAGGATCCGGGCCGACTCGGGCGTGGCGTTGACGGCCACCTTGCCGGTCGAGGTCTTGACGAAGTCGGCGCCCGCCGCGAGCGCCAGATCGGCGGCGGCACGGATCTTCGGGGGATCGGCGATCTCGCCTGTCTCGAGGATGACCTTGAGGGCCGCCCTGCCCTCACAGACTCGCTTCACCCAGACGATCTGGCTCTCGGCGAAGCCGCGGCGACCGGCGAGGAAGGCGCGGTACGGCATGACGAGATCGATCTCGTCGGCGCCGTCGGCGATCGCCCGGGCGGTTTCGGCCTCGACCGCGAGGGTGTCCTCGCCGCCGACGGGGAAGTTCACCACCGTGGCGATCTTCACGGCCGATCCGGCGAGCGCCGCCTTCGCCACGGCGACGAAACGCGGCCACAGGCATACGGCGGCGACGGTCCCGTGGGGCGTCACGGCGCGGGCGCAGAGATCGCGGGCGCCGGCCTCGGTGGCGGCGTCGCCGAGGTCGGTCAGATCGATCAGCGGCAGCGCCCGGGCGGCGGTGGCCTTCGCGTCGATGTTCGTCATGTCGGCCTCCTTCAGGCGGCGATGTGGGCGAGGAAGGCCTTCAGCAGGGCACGGAAGCGATCCGCGCCCTTGGCCGCCTCGCTCTTGGTCTCGTCGTGGGAGAGGGGGCGGCCGGTCATGCCGGCACCGAGGTTGGTGATCATCGAGATCGCCGCGACCTTCAAGCCGGCGTGGCGGGCGAGGATGACCTCGGGCACCGTCGACATGCCGACGGCATCGGCGCCGAGGAGGCGGGCCATGCGGATCTCGGCCGGAGTCTCGAAGGACGGGCCGGAGAACCACATGTAGACGCCCTCGGCGAGCGCGACGCCGACGTCGCTCGCGGCGGCGCGAGCGGCGGCGAGGAGGGAGGGATCGTAGGCGTCGACCATCGAGACGAAGCGGCTGTCGTCCTCGACGCCGATCAGCGGGTTCATCCCCGACCAGGCGATGTGATCGGTGATCAGCATCGGCGAACCCGGCGGCAGGTCGTCGCGTAAGCTGCCGGCGGCGTTGGTGAGGAGCAGCCGCTCGACGCCGAGGGCGGCGAGCGTGGCGATCGGCACCGCCATCTCGCGCGGGTTTCCGCGCTCGTAGAAGTGGGCGCGGCCGGAGAGCACCGCGACGGGCTCGCCGGCGAGGCGGCCGAGCACCAGTTCGCCGGCATGGCCGGAGACGCCGGAGCGCGGAAAACCGGGGAGATCGAGATAGGAGAGGCGCACGGCGTCCTCGACCTCGTCGGCGAGCGAGCCCAGACCGGAACCGAGGACGAGGCCGGTGCGCGGCGCCGCACCCGGCGCCCATTCGCGGATCAGGCCGGCGAGCTGGAAGGCGTTCATCATCCCCTCCCGGGGTTCACAGGTGGCCGGGGCCGAAGGAGTGGGGCAGGAGATCGGCGAAAGCGAGGCTGGTCACCCGGCCGTCGGCCTCGCGCAGGTGGACCGAGGTACCCTCGACCGCGAATTCGCGGATCTTCTGGCGGCAACCGCCGCAGGGCGGGCAGAGGATCTCGCCGCCCTCGGCCGGGCCGCCGACGACGGCGATCGCCAGGATCTCGCGCCCGCCGGCCGCCACCATCGCCGCGATCGCCCCGGCCTCGGCGCAGGTTCCTTCCGGATAGGCGGCGTTCTCGACGTTGCAGCCGACGTGGATGCGGCCCTCGCGATCGACCAGGGCGGCGCCGACGAAGAAGCCGGAATAGGGCGCATGCGCCCTCACCCGCACATCGGCGGCGGCTTCGAAGAGGCGATCGAGCGGCAGGTTCGACGACATGGGGTTCTCCGCGCTCAGCGGTCCTTGGTGTAGGGGATGCCCGACGCCTTGGGCGGGATCGAGCGGCCGATGAAGCCGGCGAGCAGCACCACGGTCAACACGTAGGGCAGCGCCTGGAAGACCTGCACCGGCACGGTGCCGAGGCCGGGAAGCGGCGTGCCCTGCAGGCGGATCGCCACGGCGTCGAGCAGGCCGAAGAGCAGGCAGGCGAAGAGGGCGTTGAGCGGCTTCCACTTGGCGAAGACCAGGGCGGCGAGCGCGATGAAGCCCTTGCCGGCGGTCATGTCGCG
>ERZ1645187.419-NODE-419-length-41608-cov-262.586095_pt1 | contig 41608 bp, 31 predicted proteins | sample MGYA00575352_ERZ1645187 | MGnify/ENA primary metagenome ERZ1645187 (study PRJEB40837, sample SAMN11349314) | freshwater sediment metagenome | isolation source: river sediment | host: Sediment | place: India: Wazaribad , New Delhi | collected 2017-02-21 ... | reverse complement strand
ATTTCAACAACGACCGGGTGGACGCCGGGGAGGTGGGCGCCGGCCATCGCGTCACTGCCCTCTATGAGATCACCTTGGCTGGCCAGCCGTCGCGCATCGAGCCCCTGCGCTATGGCACCGTACCGGCGGCAAGGGCGGAGGCTGCCGCCGCGCCTGAAGCCACCGCTGGTCGGGAAGGGGAGAGCAAGACGACCGCCACTACCGCCACTACCCCCACTACCGCCCCTACCCCCACAACCGCCAATGGCATCCCGGCGGGTAACGCCACCGCCGTACCCACAGCCACGGAACTGGCCTTCCTCAAATTGCGCTACAAGCTGCCCGGGCAGACGGAGAGCACGATGATCAGCCAGGCCATTGCCATCCCGACCGGCTTGGAAAGTGCCAGCGAGCGCCTGCGTTTCGCCGCCGCCGTGGCCGCCTTCGGGCAATACCTGCGGGGTGGGACGAGCCTGAACGGTTATACCTTGGCGGACATCGTCACCCTGGCCAGCGGCGCCAAGGGCGAGGATGCCTCCGGATACCGGGCCGAGTTCATCGGCCTGATCAAGCTGGCGCAGGCACTCCAGGGCGCTTGATCGCTGGTTCCGCCCGGCTCAAGATGGGGCCATTCAGTCGCATGGCCCCAATCGCCAGGTTGCGAGGACCCTTCTCCGCTGCCGATAGCCACCGTGCCTGAACCCTCCGACGAACACCTGATGCTGGGCTATCGGGATGGCGACGCCGAGGCCTTCGCGACCCTCTACGGACGCCATCGCGGCCCCCTCTACCGCTATCTGCTCCATGGCTGTGGCAATTCGGCCATCGCCGAGGAACTGTTTCAGGACGTCTGGACGAATCTGATCAGGGTCCGCGGCACCTACCGGGTCGAGGCCAGTTTCAAAACCTGGCTCTATCGCCTGGCCCATAACCGGCTGGTGGACCATTACCGTCGCGGCCAGGTGCCCTGGGTGGATGACCAGGATCTGGAGGTGGTACCGGACCCGGCCCCCAGCCAGGACCAACTCGCCAACGATGCCGATTGCGTCCTGCGTCTGCAGCTTGCCCTCAGCCGCTTGCCGGCCGTCCAGCGCGAGGCCTTTGTTCTGCGCGAGGAGGCAGGCATGAGCCTGGAGGCGATCGGGGCCTGTGCCGGGGTCGGGCGGGAGACCATCAAGAGCCGGCTGCGCTATGCCCTCAAGACCTTGCGCGCGGCCCTGGAGGATTGCCTGTGAATCCCTATCTTAATCAATCGGACCCCAACCTGGACGAGCCTGGCTTGTCCGCCCTTTATCGCCAAGGGGCGACGCAAATGCCTCCGGCGGAGCTGGACCGGCGCATCCTCGACCAGGCCCAGGCGGCCCTCCAACCACAGTCTGAAAAGGGGGTCACCCCTGGGGTCAACCCCTTTGCCAGGGGGAAGGCATCGCGGCGCTGCCTGCCCCCTTGGCCGCGGCTCTGGGACTGGACCCCGCGCTGGAAATGGTCGTGGGGCTGTTTCGGGATCAGGGATTGGCCGCGACGCTGGGGTAGACCCCAATATTGGCATTGGCCTCCGCGTTTGCCCCCGATGGGGGACGGTCGCTGGACCTGGCGCCGCCTGGCCATCCCCTTGTCCTCGGCGGCCGGCATTTTGCTGACCGTGGGTTTGGTGTTGCGGGTACTGGATGAACAGAGCGCGATGCAGGGGGTAACCGGCATGGCTCCCACGCCTCTGGCTGACTACCAGCCAAGCCACCCATCGCAGCCTTCGCAACCATCACGGACATCCCCGTTACCCCCGCCAGCGAAGCCGGAACGGGAGGTCGTGGCCAAGGAAGTCTCCGAGGAAGCCATGGGGCTCCCCGCCGCCGCGCATCTGTCAAAGGCGCCCTCTCCTGCCCAAACCCCGGCTATGGAGCTAACTGGGGATGGGGCGATAGGTCAGGCTAAGGCTCAGGCAAAAAAGCGAGCTGAGAATCAGGCCCAGCTTGATGACCCGCTTGATGAAAGGCGCCAGGCGATGCCGATGGCTGATTCCGCCGGGGATCGGCGCCAGAAGTCTCATATAACCGACGTGGTGCCCCAGGGATTCGGCGAGCTCCCTGAGCTAACCGACGAGAGCTATCTAGCCGACCCGGAACGCTGGATAGAGGACATCCGTCAGAGTTGGTCAAGCGGACAACGCGACGAGGCCATCAGGCAACTGGCCGCCTTCCGACACGTCCATCCCCAGTATCCCTTACCGGAAGACCTCGCCTTTATCCACTGAACCGGGGCCAAAGACGATCAGCCCGCCCAGAATACCGCCGCGCTGCTTGAGCCAATACCGGCCGGTGCGGCGCTCCAGATGGAGGCTATAGCGGGCGGCATCCGCGATGCCGGCGGGCGGGTCGATCCGCACCACCAGCATGCCACGGCGTGGCACCGGGCCTGGCCAGCGGGGCAGTTCCGGCAGGTGGCCTCCGTTGAGTCCGAGTTGTTCGATCAATGCCTTGGCTTCCGCGGTGAGCCACCAGGCCCTGGTGCGCCCGGTCACGGGGTGGCGGATCAGCCGGTTGCGCCAGGTCAGGGCATGGAGCACCATGGCGGCCAGGACCAGGATGAACAGAAGGTAACCAGGTGGCAAGGACATGCTATGTCTTCCTGACAGTCATGAAGCGGCAGGCCAGGCCGCTGATAATGTAAGACTTTCCTGTGACTTTCATGCAAACTGGCATGAGGCGGCAGGCAACGCCAATGATAATGAAAGACTTTCCGATGACTTTCACGCAAATCATGTGGTGAAACCACTCCCGTCAACCAGGTCATCGGCAATATTGGCGGCAGCTCCGGTAGCACTGGTTCTGGGTGCCATTGCAGCGCCAGGCGCAGATCTGGTGGCAGTTGTTGATGCCGCTGCTGGCCAGGATCGGTTCCTGGGGCGGGGTGCCGGTCCCCGCATTGGCAGCTACGCCGAGCAGCAGGGTGGTGACCAGGATTATCAGTTGCTTCTTGTTCATTGCCTATTCCCTCATGGTGGTCGTTCCGGTATGCGGATTGATCGAGTAGGACAGCAAGGCGCGGAAGCGTAAACGCAGGCATCCGCCCCTCATTAGCTGCTGGCGACCAGGATAGCCGAACATGGCGACAGAGCTTGTCGGGATGAGCTTAGGCACCCAGACCCAGACCCAGACCCCCGTGCTACTGCGCCTGGCATGTGGTCAACGACCCTTGTCAGAGGTGTTCGACCTCAAAACCGACGACGGAGCGCCGGTCGCGGCTGAACTCAATGCCGATGAGATGGATGGGCAGACCCGCGGTGCGGTACTTGTCGGCGTAGCCACGTTCCTTGATCTGCTCCAGGGCCTCACCGGAGGAGACCAGCTCCACCACCTTGAACTCGAACAGGTAGAGGTGACCATTGAAACGCACCGCCATGTCTAGCCGACCCTGGTTGGAACTGTCCTCCAGGGTGATGTCCAGACCCAGGGCAGCAAAATAGGCATAGAAGACGCTGGCGTAGTAGCCCTCGTAGCGGGCGATGGGATTATTGCGATACCAGTCGCTGGGGATGCTGGCAAAGAAGGCGGTGAACAGCGCTTCCAGGCCGGTGAAGTCATTGGCCAGCAAGAGCCGGTACAAGGCCAGCCGCTGACTGACCTGGGCCTGAGGATCGGCGGTCCATGCCTGCAGCAGGGCACCGGCGAGGCTCTGGTAGACCTCCCGGTTGGGATAGCGCAGCCGGTAATAGTAGGTGCCGCTGATTTCCTCTTCCTGGTCGATGGTCAGATAACCGGTCTGAAACATCAGCGCCACGGTGGGGATGTTGCCGACCTCGAAAGTCGAAAGCAGATCGGCGCTGGTCTTCAGTCGCCCCAGGTCCGGCAGCCAGATCTGGCGTTCCGTGAGGATGTCAACCAGAAAGGTCGGCGTGGCGGTCTCGAACCAGAAGGGCAGGAATTTGCGCTTCTGAAACAGCAGCAACACGTCGAAGGGGTTATAGACCGCCTCTCCCGTCCAGTTGTAGCCGTTATACCAAGCGCGGATCTCCTCGCGTTCAAGGCCGGGCAGTTCCGGGGCGAAGACTTGGTCCAGGTCGGCCTCGGTGTAGCCACAGATGGCCGAGTAGCGGCTATCGAGGGTGATATCGTTGAGATTGTTGAGCCCGGAAAAGAGGCTGACCTTGCTGAACTTGGAGACCCCGGTCAGGAAGGCAAAGCGGATGTGGGCATCCGAGTCCTTGATCACCGAATAGAGATTGCGCAGGCCATCACGCATCTCACGGGCGATGGCGGGATTGGTGATGTTATCGAGGATGGGTTTGTCGTATTCGTCCACCAGCACCACGACGCGCTCGCCGCTGGTGGCATGGGCCTGCTCGATCAGTTCGGCGAAACATCCAGCGGGATCTTCAGGCTCGGCACAACGTAGGTCCAGCGTTCTGGCGATGTGCCGCAACAAGGCCCCTAGTCGCCGGTCGAGCGCGGCACGATCCTGCAATACCCCAGCCCCGAGGCTAAGGCGGATGACCGGAAACTGCCGGGACCAGTCCCAGCGCTCATGGATGGCCAGGTCGCGGAACAGGGGCTCATTGCCGGCGAAGAGTTCACCAAGGGAATCCAGGAACAGCGACTTGCCGAAGCGCCGGGGCCGGGAGAGGAAGTAATACTTGCCCTCGTCGATCAATCGCAGCGCGAAGCCGGTCTTGTCGACGTAGTAAAACCCCCCTTCCCTGATTTCGCGGAAATTCTGGATGCCGATGGGGAGGCGTTTGCGGGTGTTGTCGCTATTCAAGAAGGCAGGCTCTTGCCAGATTATTATGGTGAGATGAAATTATGTCTTTAAATGAAGGATTTTTAATGTATCAATGGGGTATTGAGGTTTTCTAAGTCTGGCGATTTTTAGGAAAAGTCTATACATTTTAATTGAAAACGTTGAATCTCCTCCAATGTGGCCGCGCAGATAATGGTGACTTATCACACCACATAATAAGCACGCGAGCCCGTTTGACCGTTTCCGGAAATTCTCTGGTCATTGTTTCCACTTTAATGGTCAAGGGTTGAGCAGGTCATCCAGGGTGTTTACTCAGTAACATCTACCGGCTGCTGGCGGAAGCGCTGACTAAGCCGAAAGAGTGTCTGCCAGGGTAACCATGCCCAAATACCAACCGCTACTAGCATGGCCAACAACCATTGAGGTAAGTGGGCCAGCAATCGGGCAAGAATGATGATGACATCGCCCTTGTAAACCATCTTGCTCCCACGAGCACTGTACTTGACAAAGTTGATGGCGCCGACTTTGTCCAAGACGAGCAAGCCTTCCCGACCATAGGTGGCCGCCAACTTGATGGTATCCGTACCTAAGTCTTTGGCTTTTTGGGCCACGTCTAGAAAGGTATCCCCGCCAAGCCGATAGAGTGTGCCGGTCTGATCGCCAAAGGTGTCCGCCACCCGCGCCAAGCGCTTAAGGGAGGTGGCATCCGTCGTCGTTTCCAGCAGATTGATCCCGCCATTCACCTTGGCTAGGCTGTATACATCGCCAAATAGGTCGGTCACTGAATCCAGTTTTTTTGTTTTCGTAACAGTAGCTGCGGCTTCTGGAATCCACTTGATCAACCAGGTTGGTAACTTATCACGCTTGCGGGCTATCTTGAGGATAATCGTACTGCCTTTGACTGCCGTACTGGCCCCACCAGTTGACACCTGTACCATCGAAGCCACTGTGCCAATAGACGCTAGAGCGATAATGACCTCATCTGGATCATCCCCTTTCAACCATTTAAATGATTGCCTGGCAAGATCACGGATGTCTCCGATGACAAATAAATCCATGATCACTCCAGCGATCTGACCGGACAGTTCATCGCTTGTGCCAAGCATAATGCCGCCGACGAATTTCTTGATCTTATAAAAAAGGCCATTACGGATTCCCTTGATATCCGCATGGAGTGACCTGGCATCTGGATCATCCTTGACGTAATCGTAGGCCATGAAGAAGTTGAGATAATTAGCGGCTTCGGCGTAACGCTTCTCGCTCACCAATTGGCGTGTTTCAGGGACTGGATTTATTTTGGCCATAGCCAGTATGGTGAGTTGGGTCTGGCTCCACAGAATACTCGCTGCGCTGATAGCTAAAATAAGTAAACCGACTTTGAAGGGAAGATTGAGGGAAAGCATCATTTGAGTAACTGCAGTATCAACTTCTTAGGGTTTCAATTTATATTGTAGGCAGGTTTTATCATGTCCAGGGCTTGGGCGACTTTTTGAGCTTTATTGGTGGTTTTGATCACCTATACCATGTTCTTATCGCTAGCACCATTTGCCATGGTTGGGGTTTGCATTACGCAGACGTCAAAATCAAAACATCTTGATCTGCATGATTATCCAGAAGTGGCTTGATTGCTTGCTCGAGCGATGAGGGTCTAATCTCGCGATCGGCGAAATAGCGAAATTGAGTTTCAAATCCTTGAAGAACATTATTGCGCTGGGTGAGATTATCAAGTATCGCAATCTCGTTCCGACGTCTTTTTGGCTCATTTTCCCGATCCCACCAAGATAGAAATGAGAAAATGCTGCTTTCCGGATTGAACTCTTGACGCAATTCGTCTAGCCAATTGTATCCACGCGGCTCTTCATAGACAAAATCCATCCATCCGGCGATTTTTGCGATGGGGGCTATCTCTGAGTAAGAAGATAGCAAAAACCGGCTACGCTGTTCTTGGAAGAAATTATTCTTAATGAAAGTGCGACTATTATTCTGCCAATTATGTAGGCCAATCTGGAATTCTTTTATTGCAGTATCGTACATCTCTAATTCGGCACTACATTTTGCCTGTGCTAAAAAGGCCGCGCAGTAATAATGTTGAAAAGACATTGACTCCATGACATCAGTAGTCAACTTCCATTGTTCAAGATAATGGAAAGCAATCTCGCCAAATTTTTCCCGCGAAGAAAGTAAGATGTGCTCTCTTCGATGAGTATCTGCAGTTAGATGATCAAGATCTTGTAAAGCTGACAGAAATCTGGCCCGCCGCTCCGAGTCGAGAAAGTTTTTTATCCAATCAAGTTTCTGATCCATGTCCTTGAGCGTCTTTTCGACCCGATTTAGACTCCCATGCAGTGTGGCGAAGCCAAGCGTACTTACCGCAAGCCCAAGTCCTGACATCGCCATGGTGGCTGTACTGATTGCCAGCAATTGCTCAGTCATCATGGTGAGGTTATGAAGCTGATATGTATTGAATAAACCGGGGAGACTCTCAATAAACCCAAAAGGATTTAATGCAGATTCTGCAGCGGGTATCAGATGACGAATGATTTGACCCCCTGCGTCACGGATCACGCCGCCATGAAGGCTGTATTGGCCGCTCAACAATCCATACAGTACGCCTTCGGGCAATGCCCGTTCCACTGAAAAAAGATCACCAATCATGTTCATTATTACCGGAGTTATCAGAAAAAATCTATTTTACGATCATACTCTTTGCTATTTAAATCTAGGCACTGGCCATCGTTGATAGTGCCAATAACTGGTCCAGGATAAGACTAGCGCTGGTCACCGCCAAATCCAGATACTGGGAGAGGTCTGGCGGAGGTAGAAAGGAACCTCGCGGTGTTCATCATCCGCAGGACGATGGTGGACAACAAATGGCCCGTGGCATGCTTCGGGCCTTAGCCAGACCGACGACGGTAGCCGAACAGACGTTGGCTATGCCATGTCTTTCGCATCCTGCGTTGGCAGAATTTGGCTATAGATGTCCGATGCCCTGCGATGCTGACAGGCTACCAATTTACGTAACTCTGGTGGACCGATTACCTCCACCTTATCGCCGGCACCCAGCAGCCAGCGCAGCAATTGGCCAGTAGACGGAATGCGGGCCGTGACCCGCAACAGGAAATCGGAACCCTCGGGCTCATCCACCAGGTGCTGGTCATCGCTCAGTGGGCAGGTTGCCAACAGGGTAGCCAAATAGCCGCGAACCCGCAGTTCCAGGTCGATCATCTGGCCCTGGCCAAAGTCGATCTTGCCGCTGGCGATGACTTGGTCGAGATCGAAGCCTGCCGCCGCCCGGGCCGGCGTTGCCGGCAGCAGCTCGGCACGGATCATGCGGTGCAGAGCGTAGAACCGCACCGGCTCCGCTTCGTCATTCTTCAGGGCCAGCAGATAGGGGATGGGACCGCGCTGGATCAGGGCCTGGGGGTGAACGATGGCCTCCCCCCGTTTGCCGTCGGCACCCTCATAGAGTACTCGCAGTGCCAAGTGCTGGGCGAGGGCCTGAATCACCGCCGTCAAAACGGCCGGGCACAGTTCCGCCGGGCGCAGCCGCAGGTTATCGGCGACGACACGCAGACGCTGGTCGTCGAGGAGGGGACCGTCGAACTCATAGCGCAGGCGCTCCCAGAGACCATCGAGCCGCCGTTGCGGCACGGCTTCGGCGATCAGGTCCCTGACCTGCTGCAGGGTGTATTGCCAAATCAGGGGGTCTTCCGTCACATCATCGCCCAGACGGCGATAACGCAGGGGCTTGCCGCCCGGATTGACCGCCGCGATGCGACCCTCCTTGAGCAGTTGCAGCAGATCGCGCTGGAGGGCCCGGCGACGGGCGGGGCCATCGCCAGTTCCGTATTCATCCCCCAGGATGTGCATCAGGCGCCCCGCGTCCGGACAAGCGCTGGCCGTCGTTGTCGCGGGGGGCAATAAGGTCTCCAGCCGCCGGAGGCGCTGGATACGGCTGTGATACCGGGCGCTCATCGGGTCAGTATACGCCGGCAGGATCGGTCAGGATGTGACGTATCGTTGCGCTTAAATCGCACCTGAGGGTCGTCGCCGCCTGACGGAGACATTTTGGTCAGGAGCGGAGAGGGGGTCCCCGCTGGGGACCCCGCCCTTAGGGCCGAGGCCCACTCGGCCGAGAAACGCGGATCACTGGGTTCGATACCTGTCGGGACAAGCCGCATGGTCGCAATGACTTCCAGGCGGACCTTCTTCGAACATCTCCGTGCCCTGGCCCATTACCTGCCATTCGCGTCCTGGGATCACCCATGGGACTTTATGCTTGAGGCACTCCAGCCTGCTCAGCCACCACCCCCTCGCCAGGCCTCTACGCGCAGGCGGCAAATTTAGAATTGCTGGGTTAGATCGGCGGGCGCCAAGTGGGCCCAAAGTGCCGCTACGCGGCCAAAATCACTGTCCGCCGCGCACGAAACGAACGTATCCCTGGTGGGACTTAACGTCTTTGCCGACGCCGCCACCGTAGAAATCGACGCCCCACGCGTAGCCCGAGTTGTGGGCATACGGCGACGAAGACTAGAACCAATCCCTAGGCGTATTCGAAAAGGCCGGGCTCCAAATCGTAGGCCGGCCGAAAACCCCTTCGCACCGTCCATTTGTAGGCTTCCAGTAGGCGGGCTAGCCAGTACTGCAATAGATCAGGCTGGCCAACTCGTCCTCCGTCGGCAGTCGCCAGCCCGCCGGTGCGAGGCGCTGGGCCTCGACCCAGGTATACTCTGTAGCTTTCCCCGCGCAGGTGGCGCCCGTCCAGGTCTGTCCCAGGCTAAACCGCTGCCATTGCAGCTTGGTGCGGATGTCTTCGACGATACCCTGTTCCTCGCCTTGGAACTGGTATCGGTCGTGGGGTGAGGCGTCTCCGGTAGCGGCCGATGCCGCCCCTAAGGGTGATGGGGCGTTGGAGCCTGCCCGGTCGCTGAGCGTGCTCCCCTCGCCATTCGTGACCAAATCACCTGGGCTTGGGGCAGGCGGCTGTGTAGTCCGGGCCGGGGGGCGCGATTCTTCTTGCTATCCGTCACGCACGAGACGAATGTACCTCTGTCCGACATTACCATCGATGCCGACGTAGCCACTGTGGAAAGTAACGTACCACGCGTCCCCCGAAATATAGGCTCTCCGCGACGAAGACCAGAACCACGTCTCAGGCGTATTCGGAAAGGCCGCGCTCCAAATCGTGGGCTGGCTGTAAACCCCTTCGCACCCATCTACAGGGTTCCAGTAAGCGGGCTTGCCTGAACTGCAATAGACCAGGCTGGCCAACTCGTCCTTCCTCGGCAGCCGCCAACCCTCCGGCCTGAGGCGCTGGGCCTCGTACCACGTATACCCTGTTGCCTTCCCCGCGCAGGTGGCGCCCGTCCAGGTCTGTCCCAGGCTGCACCGCTGCCATTGCAACTTGGTGCGGATGTCTTCAACGATACCCAGGTCCTCGCTCAGAAACCGGTAGCGTTCGGCGTCGTTCGCAACCAAATCATCCGGGCTTGGAGCAGGCAGCTGTGAAGTCTGGGCTGGGGGTTGCGATTCTCGCTGCCCCATCAACATCAACACGACTAATGCAAGCATGACAAGTCCGCCAATCAGCGCTACAAGCCCTGTATCGGAGCTCTTTTCCGGGGGCATGACCGTGTTTTCATCTTCAGGCTTTGCTGCCCCGCTCTGGGCGGATGGCCTATTGACGGGCTTTGCCTGGGGAGGGTCTTCTTGTGTCAATACCGCGCGCCAAATAATACGCTCGACTGCAACAAACAGGACCACGGAAGCGATCCAATACACAATGACTCCGTAACTCATTAATTGTCTTGACAAAAGGCTCTGCACGAAACCTATCACCAAGGGCGCTGACATATTAAACGCTGTGTAAATTCGAAGTGCGGCAAACTCAGACGCGGCGATCTGCGATGTTGGCGCTCCGACAATGCGGCCATTCGCGATCGCAATATCTACATCCGATTTTCGCAAATGGCCTCTGGTCCGCAGATGGAAGACCAAAGGGTAAATCCATCCAACGATTAGAATAACGTAAACCCAACCAAACTCGGTAATTAAGTCGAGATACGTTGAGTGTCCCCATGTGAATATCCAGAACTTCCTTACTCCCCAATCTAGGAATAACGAGATGAACATTAAGAGGTAGGCGCCTAACAGCCATTGGCGATCCCCTTGATTTGTCCACGAATAGCAGCGTCGGAGTACTAACTTTATGAGCGATCTAAGCGAAAAATAGGCGATCGTTAAAAATACGAGAAATGTGATAGCGAGAATTAGGGAGTTCATGTCAGTAACCTAAGTTCCAGCGTAACCATTCAGAGACCCGCCATTGGACGCGAACTGTTGTTGGGATTCTGCCGCAATCGTTCCCGCGCTTCCTTCAGGTCGTCCAACAGCCGCAGCGACAAACCACGCCACTGACCCTCGTCCAGGGTCTGGACATAGGCTTCGTCAAGTTGGCTGAGGCTGTGGTCACTCAGATGCATGGGTCAGGAGCACGCGATCATCGGGCAGCGAATGGGGAGGCATCCTGCTCGGGTTCGGGGGCGGCGGTCAAGGGGTCTCTGAACGGTTACCGGCTGTGATACCGGTCGCTCATCGGGTCAGTATACGCCGGCAGGATCGGTCAGGATGTGACGTATCGTTGCGCTTAAATCGCCCCTGAGGGTAGTCGCCGCCTGACGAAGACATTTTGCTCAGGAGCAGAGAGGGGTGGCCCCGCTGGGGACCCCGCCCTTAGGACCAAGGCCGACTCGGCCAAGAAACGCGGACCAACAGGTTCCATACCCGTCTGGACAAGCCGCATGGTCGCAATGACGTTGCCTCTGATTTCGAACGTGGAGCACCTCCGATGAAGATCCAAAACCTGCTGATTGCCTCCCTTCTACTCACCGGAACCGCGCTGGCCGACCCCGTGCCCAGAGTAGGGTCATGTCCCTCGCACTACTATGCCCGGGGGGATTACTGCGTCCCCGATGAACGCGCCAAGCCTGCCATGGTCAGGAATGATGATTGCCCGACAGGCTATATGATTCAAGGCAATTACTGTGTGCCATGGAAGGATAATGCCCCGGCAGCCGTGCCCAAAGTTGGCGATGCATGCCCGTCAGGATACTTCATCCGGGGGAATTACTGCGTCGAATACTGATACGGCTGAGCGAGACCTTGGAAACCCTGCCAAGGAGGGCCTCATTCCCCCAGCAAGACTTGCCGGGGATTGGCCGGGGGCGTCTCCCAGTCTGGCAAAGGGCCATAGGCTATTGCCAGACTGTGCATTGTCCAATCGACTGGGATGTCGATTAAGACGAGGCACCAATCTTTTCCATCTTGCACCTGTTGATCGGGCGTTCGCCATTGCAGATAGCGGCGACGAAGGGGGGGATTTTCGGGATCATTGACCAGTTCGTTACGCAGCAGGTCAGGCAGCCACTTCCTGGCCTGGTAACTGAAAGGTCCTGTGGGGTAGTCTTGAAGGAAAGTCTCACAGAGTACCGAAGAACGGCTCTTCTGAACTTGGTGCCAGCGATACTCTCTCCGGGCCGCAGGCAACAGCTTGATCAGGAGGGGGAGGAGCGTCGGGTCAGCATCCGGGTCTCTGAGATCCCGGAACCAGGGGATGTTGTACCACAAGGTCCGAAAATCGCCCGCCTCCAGTTCGCTTTGCATGGAAAAGCGAGATTCCTCGTCTAGTTGCATGAGAAGCAAACTGGGGAGAACGCTATCCGGTAATATTTCATCAATCAGGTGTAGTTTGGGCACCTTGGCTTTAAACGCCGCTTTGCAACGGCCGAAGGCTGCCTCCCATCTATCCTGAATAATGCCGTAATCGGTATATCCGGCGACCGCGCAGGCGCCAAGTATCCGGCGCTGATAGATTCGCTGGATGCTGTCACGCGCCGTAGCGGCATCCGGAGAATTGCCCTGGGCCTTGCGGGCCAGTTCGATCAAGGACGCATTTTCCAGGCTGATGCCACGCCAAACTAAGGCCCTACCAGGAGCCAGCAGGGGGAGAAGGCGCAGCAGGCGCTCATCATGGTCGAGCACGGGATCAGCCAGCAAGCCATCCAGGTGCTGAGCCAGCCCCTGATCGTTGAGGTCATCCCGCAGCCAGTGGCATAAGCCGCCATTGCCTAATCCCGCCACGGCCGCATCCCAGTCGTGAGCAATGGCGCCCGCGAGTGCTTCGGCCGTCCAGCAATCCCTTCCCGCCAGCCGGTACGCTTGGCGGGCCTTGAGCAGCGGTTGATCGCGAACCCGCTCCGCGAACGCCCACGCCTGGGCGAGGAATTCCCCCACCAGCCGAGTTGGCCGCCGATGGCGCAGATCGCCATAGGCGGGCAGGATCTGCTCGTTGAGATAGGCCCGCAGTTGACGGAAGCCGGCATCGCTGTCCCGTGCGGCCAGATCGTTCAGGGCGGAGACCAGAAAGACCGCATCCGCCACCCCTGTGAGCCGGTCCCGCTTGTCGGCCCATACTTCCAACCGTTCCTCCGCCTCCAGCAGGTCAGCGTAATTGATCACCGCGACCACCCGTCCATGGGGATTGCGCTGACGAAAGGCGTGGAGGCTGGCCAGATCCTGTTGACGCGGTCCTTCCAGGTGCATGACCCAGAGCAGTACGTCCGCCTCCACGACCAGGGGTTGGCTAACCGCATCGTCACGGACGGAAAAATCCAGCCCCGGCGTATCGATCAGCGCCACCCAAGTCAGGAAGGGATGGCCGGGATCGAGGATGTCGATGCGCTCGATGGCAGCACGGTGCTGTTCCCCGAGGTCCTGAATCTTGCCATGGACCTCCGCGGCGGCCGCGTAGTCGTCGGTCTGGTGCGCGGGCTCGTGGCCGGGGCGGAAGATGACACGCAGTTGTCGCCGCGCCCGGCCAGGATGCGATTGACCGTCACCGTTTCCCGCGTGACGTTCATCGGCATCCAGCGCTCGCCCAGAAAGGCGTTGATGACCGTCGATTTGCCGGCGTTCCAACTGCCCGCCACCACCAGGGAGACCTGGGTCTCGCTCATGCGGCTGAAAATGGCGCTGATCCGTCTGAGCAGGGCCTGGCGCTCAGCTTCGACGGCGGGTACGGCGAAGTGCAAATCGCTCAGACAGCGTTCGGCGTCCGCCAGACGACGGACATGCACATTGTCGCCAAAGGGGAGATGGGCGTAATCGTCTTCCGCCCGGGGACTGGTCAGTGCATCCGTCCAATGAGAGGTCATGCGGTAGACATCCTTAAGCAGGACAAATAGTCGTCAGGACGCCTTATCCCCTGGTCCGCGAGTTGCTGTGGGTCCAGTATGCCCGTAACGACGGACAAGGGGTCGGTTCGCTTCATTCGCCTAAGAGTTCCCGGCTGGCATTTTGCGGTGAGATATTTCTGTTAGGTAAAGGACCAAACTCCCTTGCTAAATTGGCCTTTTCAATATTGAGGGGGATGCCGAGGATGCAATATTCTCCATAATCTTCCTCTCGTTGTGCCTTGGTACGCCATTGCAGATAGTGGCGCCGCAGGTGGGGATTATTGGGGTCCGTGATCAATTCCTCCCTGAGCCGATCTGGAATGTTTTTTTTGGCTAAGAGGCTGTAAGGACCCTCAGGGTATAGCTTCAGAAACTTCTCGTAACTGGTCGATGAATTATCCCGTAGGGCATACTTCCAACGATACTCCCGCAAGGCTGTCCAGGATAATTCCTGCAATAAGGGAAGAAGCGCGGGGTTGGTATCAGGGTCGCCAAGATTACGATACCAGGGGAGAACCCGCCGTAAGGAGGCCAGGTCCACTCCATCAACATCGTTCAACTGCTGGCGGAGATTTGCTTCAGTTCCCTCCTCCAGTTGAAGTAGCAACAGCCAGGGCAAGAGCCGATTTTGGTTGAAGTCGGCAATTATCGGTTCCTTCCGAGGCCATATGGCAGCCTGACACTGGCGCAATCCCGCTTCCCAGGCATCCTGGATCAGACGGTAATCCTCATAAAGATGCGTCGCTGCGTTGGCACAAAGGCGGAGCACCTGACGATGGTAGAGTTGGATCAGGGTTACCAGCGCAGTTTCATCCTGTCTGGCCTGGTGCGCCAGGTTGATGAGCGCCGACTTTTCCAGGCTGATAATGTGCCACCTCAAATGCCGTTCCGGTGCCAACAAGACTTGAAGGTGCAGCAACCGCGCATCGGCATTCAGGGTGGTATCGCTCCACAGATCATCAAGTGTTTTGGCTAAAAGCGGATTATGCAACTCTTCCCTCAACCAACGGGAGAGGTGGTCATCCTGCAACTCGGCCAGTGCCTGTTCCCAGTGCTGGCCGGCGGTGGTGGCCAGTTCGAGGGCGGTCCAGCACTCCTTCCCGGCAAGAAGGAATGGATTTCCCGCCTTGAGAGGTTGGTGGCGCACGTTTTCAACAAAGGCGCGGATCTGACCCAGGCAGTCACTGGCCAGACGGCTGGGCTTGCGCCAGCGTAGCTCCCCGTAGGCAGGAAGGACCTGTTCGTTGAGATAGGTACGCAGTTGTCTGAAACCGGGGTCAGTGCCCCGCGCCTCCAGATCGTTGCGAGCCGAAACCAGGAAGACCGCATCGGCTTCTTCGCCCAAAGTTGCCCGCTTATCGGCCAGTACCTCCTCCCATTCACTTTCATCAAGCAAGTCGGCGTAATTGACTATCGCCAGCAGGCGACTACCTGGATTGCGGCGACGAAAAGCGCGCAAGGCGGCCAGGTCATGTTGGCGTGGCCCCTCGATGTGCATGACCCAGACCAGGACATCCGCATCGTCAATGAGGGGTTGGCTGACGTGGTCATCACGCGTGGAGAAATCCGACCCCGGGGTATCGATCAGCATCATCCAGGTGAGAAAAGGGTGTCCTGGGTAGCAAATGTCGATGCGCTCGATAGCTTCGCGATGACTTTCCCCAAGTTCGCGTAACTTGTAGTGGACGAAGTCGACATCCTGATACGCGTGGCGCAATTGGCGGGGAAGGTGTCCTTCACGGAAATGGACATGAAGGTACCGCTCCGCGCCCCCCAGGATGCGGTTGACCGTCACGGTTTCCCGGTTGACGTTCATCGGCATCCAGGATTCGCCGAGAAAAGCGTTGATGACCGTGGACTTGCCGGCGTTCCAGCCGCCGGCCACGACCAGGGAAATCTGACGCTCCTCCATCCGCTTGAAGGCTTTATGAATGCGGATGCGCAGGTTCTGGCGCTCGCTCTCCACCCGGGGTTCGGCGAAATGAAGCGCGCCCAGGCGCTGATAAGCATCCACCAGGCGCCGGACGTGTACATTGTCGCTGAAGGGAAAGCGGGCGTAGCGGTCGTCCGAAAGAACGTCAGTGTCCCGGATGATCTGGTCAGCCCAATGCCCGTCCATGCGTCAGTCGATCTCCTTGAGCAGGTTAATCAGTCCCCGGTGGATTTCAGTCAAACGTAGCTCTTCCTGGTGCAAGACGGCGATCTGGGCTTCGATGGCAGTTAGGTCGGTCTCAGCAATGAGTTGCTCCAATGCCTTGCGATCCCGTTCGATCCTCAGCTCGGCTTCTCGCCAAGCCTGGGTGATGTAGTCATTCAGTTGGGTTTTAAGATCGGCCTTTAAGGAGGCGCAGGCCGCTTCGAGACGTGGTCTTGCCTCGGAGAGGAACTGGTCGCGGGCTTGCTCGCGCATCTTTCTCTTAAAGGCGTTTCCTCCCCAAATCAGGAAAATGCCGCCGATAATGGCTGGCAAGGCCCAAGGTACCAGGGCTCCGGCTAAGGCGGTCATAGTACTCGAACCGGCCGCCCACCACGGTATCGGGGTGGCCAGTGCCGTCTGCAGTGCGGATAGGGTGGCGATAGTGCCGGCTAGCATGGAGCCGCCGCCGGATGTCTTTAGAAGGATATCGATGGTTTCCGCGGACGAGATCGGATCTCCTTCCGCGAGAATCTTGATGGTCTGGGCATCAATGCCTGCCAATGTACCGAGGCGCCTTTGTAACTGTTTGGTAGCGCTGCGCTGCAGACGGTCGGTGACTTCGCTGGCCTCATTCTGAAAGAACATGCCAAAATCGGTGGTCATGATCTCTACGCTACTGGCTTGCAGTTGGTAGGATTGCAGCCGCCGTTCACAATTCCGGCGAAGATCGTTAACCTGCGAATGGAGGTCACCCTCCAGGTCGACCCGAATGTCCTCCAACCGCTCCCGGTCACGTTCCAGGCCCTCAGCCAGGGCACGCAAGCCGTCTTGCGTCTCGCGCAACCGGCGCTCGTCCCCGGCCTTCTTGTCCCGGTGATTTTTTAAGTCCCCCTGGCACACCACGAGCCAGCCCTGCAGGCGGGACTGCAAGCCCGAACCGTGGCTACGGAGAATTTCCCCCAGCCGTTCATCGGTGACGAACCGCACCAGCCGCTCGCGCAGTTCGTCCAGACCCTCGCCCGTCTTGGCGGACACGGGGAAAATCCGGTCTTCCGCCCGCACCTGGCTGTCCCGGTAGTGGGCGCTGAAGCGGTGGCGCAGATCGTCGAGAACCTCCCTTTGTCCCTCGGGGGAGCGCCCATCGGCCTTGTTGACCACCAGGAAGACCTTTTTGCCAGTACCCTGCAGATGCTGGTCGATGAAGCGCTGCTCCGATGCCGTGAGGGGCTGGAGCATGCTCAGGATCATGACCACGGCATCGCTTTGCCGGATCGCTGCATACGTCTCGTCGATGAAACGGTCATCGATGTCTTCGGTGCCGATGGTGTCGAGGAGTTGGACGCCGTCCTTGAAGAACAGACCGTTGGGCCAGTCAAGCTGAAAAAGGCCGGCATCGCCACGGCGTGGCTTGCCGAGGTGGGTGGTGTGGTGCTTGATCGCGGCGGAGATGGCATCAACGTCCCCGCCCGGTGGCACCAGGGCCTCGCGCTTCTCTTCCTCCCCCGGTTTTTCTTCTGCCGAAGGCAGCAACCATAGCGCGGGTTGGGGACCGTAGCCGATGCGCATGAGATGCGCCGTGGTCGGTTTGAGGTTGACGGTCAGCACATCCTCGCCGAGAAAGAGGCGGTTGATGAGTTGCGACTTGCCGACCGAGAAGCGCCCGATGAAGGCGATCTTGAAGACTTCCGCCCGCAGATGTTGGGCGTCGCCCGCCAAGGCTTCAAGCTCCCCCGTGCCACTACCCAGATAGGGGTGGTCCTGGAGTTGCTGGTATAGGTCAAGCAGGGTGTCCCGGTGCGTGAGCTTAGCGGTCATGAAAGTTCCCCTTTAAGCGGGCTGGTTGATTTCATTGGCGGCCAGGGCATAGCGGATCTGGTCCAACAGGGCCTCCTGTTCGACCAGGTCGGTGCTGTTGCGCAATTGCCAGTAGGAATGCTCCAGGGTCTCGACACCGTTGATCTGGGCGAGGGCCCGTTCCGTCACCGTCGAAACTGTTTGTTGCAAAAAGTCAATGACCTGGTCACGGTACCCGGTGATGGCGCGCGCGACGGCCATCCCGACCGCCTGGCGATAAGCGCCCGTCATCAGGTTCTGACCCGACTCCAGAATTTTATCGAAAAGGCCGGTCCGATCAGCCCGCGTCAGGCCCATGTCGCGTGCCTTGAGCGCGAGATAACCCATCACCAGGGTAGGGATGCTCAACCAGCCGAAGAGGGCGATCGAGCCAATGGCGGCGATGGGCAGCAGATGCTCGGCGCTGATCTTGACCAGCGGTGAATCGTAGGCGGGCAGATCGATCGCGAGGTCCCGCAGCAAGTCCGAGGAGAAGCGTTGGGCGCCATCCACATCTCCTTGCAAGGATTGCATGAATTCCTGGAGATACTTATCCACCGCCGTCTTGAAATCCGCCTGGAGGGCCTCCTCAAAAATTCGCTCGACGGTCCCCTTGGTTTGTAACTGCTCCAGGCTCATGCCAAGCATCTGCCGTTCGATCACGGCGATGGTCCGGTCGGCCGCATCGCCGATCTGACGTTCCGTTTCACGCAGGCGCTGGCGGTAATTGTCGCGCAACGTCTGGCGCTGTTCGCGTTCGCGCTGGCGCGCCCCGCTGATCTGCTCCTCCAGGTTGTGGATCTGTTCGGCACTCTGGTCCCGCTGCACGGCCAGCAGGGCCTGGCGTCGTTCCACTTCCTGGCGCAATTTCACCGCCAGTTGCTTGCCCAGCCGCCGGCGCCGGTCCAGGAGCAGGTGAGGCAGGCGTTCGTTCAGATGGTCGTAAAGCCGCTGCTTGAAGGGTGCAAGCCCGCCCTGATCCGGGATGCTCACCAGAAAGAGGCGGTCGGCCGCCTGGTCGCCAAACAGGGACCGGTATCGGGCCGCGATTTCGTCCCGCTCACCGGGATGATCCAGCAGGTCGGCGTGGGTGACGACGAAGAGGATGTCCTCCAGGCTGCCCTTGGTCAGCAGGACCTGGTTAATGAAGTCCATCTGCGTCTGGTTGATGACCGAGCCGATGGCCTGCAGGACGAAGACCACGACATCGGCCTGCACGGTTTCAGCCCGGGTGGAGGCGATCTGATCCTGGTCATTGAAGCCCGGGGTATCGACGAAGACCACCCCGGGGGGGATATCCAGTCCAGGGGCCTGGAGGGTGATTTCGGCCAGGTGCTCCATGGAGCGTTGCAGAACGTCCAGGGCCGCCAGCCCACTGAAGGTGGTGTGTTCGCCGTCCATGGTGGTGAGCGAGGCTGAGGCCTCGTCCGTGGTTGCCCGCGATAATCTCACCAGGGTGCGGGTGGTCGAGGTGGGCCGGGCCGGGAGGCCGATGCCGGTCAGGGCGTTGAGCAGCGAACTCTTGCCGGCATTCCACTCGCCGACGAAGGCGCACACCAGGTCACCCGCGGGTAGTTCCGCCTCGATGCCAATTTGCCGTGACAGGGTGACGAGTTGCTCAAGATGGTTCATTCACTTATTCCTCTTTGTGTTGTTGTTAAGCCCCAAGGTCTACAGGTTCAGCACCTTGGCTCCGTCGGCAACGGGCTGTTCCCTGGGGACCGAAAGCCACGTGCCAGGACCGTCCGGTGCCTGAAAGGACGGATTGCGAGTCACTGCCCCCGGCCACCTGGGTAGCCAGCGCCATGTTTATCCGCTGCAAGTTGACAAGCGGCTCCTTTTCCCTTGGTCCCAGGCCCACGGGTCGATAACGCTGTGGGCCTTGGTGAAGAAGATATTCCAGCGGTACGACAGAAGTTGTCACAAAACGGTAAGGAACATACCCTTGACGGCAAGGTGCGATAAACGGCCATGGGGCAAACCAACCAGCCGGCCCGGGAGTGACCGCCCGGCGGCAGAGACCGGACCTGTTGGGTCACCGGCCGGGATGAGGACAGGATGAGCGTCAGCCCCCGGGTGCCGGCGGGTGCCCTCACCGCAGTCGTCCCGGCAATCCCCGCAGGAAGCGTCCGGTGCTGGCCAACTGCCGCCGCAGCAGGGCCCAGGTCTCCGCCTGGTGCTGCGCCCCGCGCAGGCGCAAGAGCCGGGTCCGGTTGGCGGCGGATTGCTGGGCCAGGATCGCCGCCCAGAGACCGTCGGTCACGTTGTAACTGCGTCCCGCGGCCAAGCAGACGGGTATGGCGGCGTCGAGCGGCACCTCCAGATCGGCGGCCACGGCCTCCACTGCGGCGCGGATCGTCCGCGCTTTCTCGCGGGTGGGGTCGTTGAGGTCATAGGGCGGCTGCCATTCCTGGCGCGGGCGTAAGAGGTCGATGTGGCTGACCGCGACCAGCAGGGTCGGGGGATGGCGTTCGGGGTGGGCCGCCCAGCGCTGGCGCAGCCGGCTCAGGAGCGCCGCCTCCGGCTCCCGGTCCGGACGCTGGGCGGCGGTGACCCAGAGGATCAGGTCGGCGCGGTCCACCAACGGGTCCAGGATCTTGGGGGGCAGGGCAGGGGTGTCGAGGCCGGGGGTATCGAAAATCAGCGCCGGGGTCAGGCCCTCCCGTGCGAGCCGATACGGGGTCACCGGGGACGCCTGGTCCGGCAGGCAGTCCGTCGCCACTTGCGCCTCGCCAAAGAGGGCGTTGATCAGGCTTGATTTCCCGGCATTCGCCCGGCCCAGGACCAGGAGGCGCAGGGGTTCTTCCGCCCGGAGGGCCGCCGCCCGGGCTTCCCGCTCCGCCTCGGGCTGTGAGGGTGGGGTGAAGTCGGCAGCGGTCGGCTCGTCCAGCACCAGCCGACCGCTGTAAAGTTCGATGGCGTAGCGCCCGATCTTGCGGACATACTCCTGCAGCAACCAGCGCCGCAGGTCGGTCCAGGCCACCGCGAAGGCACGGTTACCCAGGGCGGACTTGGCCTCGGCCAGGAGGGCGCTGGCGGGGTTCACGACCAGTCGGCCGGCGCGATAGAGGGGGTAGAGGCGCTCCGCGGTCCGCTTCCAGCGGTTGAGGCGCGCCAGGTCGCCGAGGGTCAGGCGGTGACTGAGGGGGATGTTGTCGGCCAAGTCGATCCGCAGTTCGTGACAGGCCCGTTCGATGATCAGCAGGCCATGGGGCAGGGTCAATTCCAGCAGCGGCTGGTCCCGCTGGGGATGGTAGGTCCGCGCCACCCGTTCCAGGGCCTGATGGCCGAGGCGCCAGAGGCTTTCATCCAGGGGCCAGTCCTCCGGTCTGAGAGTCGCGGCCAGGGCCTCGATGGCCTGCCAGGCGGCCTGGTCGCGCGGCGGCCAGTCGGGGTCGGGGGCGGTTTCATGCGCCGCCAGCAGGTGCCGGTCGCGCCGCCGCAGCCAGGTCTGGAGCCCCAGACCCAGGGCGGCGCAGCCGAGCAGGGCACTCAGCCACCCCAGGAGGTGGCCGCTGTGCCACAGCCACCAGAGACCCAATACCGGCAAGGCCGCCACCGGCGCCAGCCACAGCAGCGGGGCGGCCAGCCGTAAGCCGTCGTGACGACTGAGCCGGATGTCAGTCATGGGGCGACTCCTGGGGTTGGTTGCGCCTGATCAGCGCGGTGCCTTGGGTCAGGGCCTGGGTATAGAGGTTGCGCAGGGTGGTGCGATCAAGCCGTTCACCGCAGCGGACACTGCGAAAGTAATAGCAGGCTGCCTTACCCAGGGCGAAGGTGACCGCGCCGCTGGCCGTGGCGCCGTACACAGCCCCCAGGGTCTGACCAAGGTAGGGTACGAGTTTGATCAGCTCCCGGCCAAGCAGGCGGGCCAGATAAGCGATGCCGATGCCCGTGCCGAGAAAGCCGAGAAATTCCGCGATCTGGCGCCCGTTCCAGGGCACCTGGTAGATCGCGGCCAGGCTGTGCAGAAGCTTGGCCTGGATGGCCGGGACGCCGGCCAGCCCCACCGCCGGCAAGGCGCCGACCGCGGCCGCGGCCAGGGCGTGGCCGACGATGTGCGGGTGGGCGGTGCGGGCGAGGAGGTCGTGGACGTCAGCATCGGCCCCCAGGCGCGCCCGCAGATCGTCGGCGGTGACCGCGCCGATGGCCGCCCACAGGGCCGCCAGGCCGTAGTCGGTCGGTTCCAGGCCATCCTCCGGCAGGGTCAGGTCGATCGGCACCCAGCGCGACGGACCGGACCCGGGCAATGTGCCCAGGGTCGCCCGTTGCGCGACCAGGGCGCGGCTCAGGTCGGCGGGGAGGCGGCTGGGCCAGTCTTCCTGGTCAAACGGGTAGGGCAGGACATGCCCCTGTCCCGGGGGATAGCCCTCGTTGAGCCCGGTCTGGGCGATGACCACCGGCCAGGTCGGGTGGCGCCCGCGGACCTGCCGCAGGACGCGGGTGACCGCTTCCTGTTCGAGGTCCATGGCCTTCATCACCCCCAGCACCAGGTGGGCCTGGGATTCGCAGTACTGGATATCCTCGTCCGGGTCATAGGCGCGCTCGCCCAGACCACGGGTGTCGAGAAAGCGCACCACCGGCGCCTCCGCCGGGTAATCGTAAAACCGCGCCGTGCGGGTGCAGGGGCGAAAGCCAGTGCCGATCTCCGCCAGGGGGCTGCCGGTCAGGGCCTGGACGATGGCGGTCTTGCCCGCCTGGGTCTTGCCCAGAAGCCAGATCACCGGCAGGGGCTGGCGTTGTCGGGCGGCCTCCAGGGCGGCCTCCAGCTCCTGGTCATCGACGCTCGGATTCAGTAAGAGGGTGCGCAGGGCGGTGAAGTCCGGTAACCAATTTCTGAGGGAGGGAAGAAGGTTCATTTCGAAATGCCCAGGGTTAGTTCCGCCCTCACGGGTTGATAGCCACTTCCAGGTCCAGCCGTAAGCCGGGAACCAAAGGATACCAGCTCTCACTTATAAGACTGCGGGCCCGCAGGGGGTTATCAGGACCGTGACCTGACTGGGGCTCCCACCATGCGCCCAGATAAGGACGGTCTCCTCGACGCCGCCCTTGGCCGTGGGGGGATGGATCGACAGGCACCCCAGGTGAGGCGCCTGGACCGCCAGCCTGACGCCACAGATCACGTCCCACGCCTCGGGGCCATACTCAGCCACCAGGACGGCGCCGCCCGGGGGCACCTGGTGGTATTCGAAGCCATCGCCGTCGCCGGTAACCTGGAGGCGCATGCGGTCCCGGAGGTGGTAGCCGTAAGGTTCCGCCCGGACCGCGTGCAGATCGTCGCCGCTTTCGTTGACGAGCAGCAGCAGGCCTTCCCGGCGCGCCAGCCATAACAGGGGCCGTAGGGGGTCTCCCACAGCAGAGGTTGCGGGTGGGTTAGCGTCCGCGGAGAGATGGTTGCGCGTCTTCCCGGCTCGTTCTGGCCGATGGTCCGGCGCTTGCCAAGGGGGGAAGTCCAGTATGAGTCGCTGACGCTCACTGGTAACGGGCAAAGGCTGGTCGGGCATGATCGGGACCTCCGTGCGGCGAGGGCCTCATTGGATGACACGGACGCGTCAGTGCCTGACGCATTGGCTGCCAAAGCACCCATTCGTTCAGATCCCTTTTGCCCCAGAGGGGGCTTCGGTGGCATCAGCCGCTGATTCTCTTGCTCCCTCCCCCCTGGCGGGGGAGGGCTGGGGAGAGGGGGTCTGAATGGCTACCTCAGCACATGCCAGCCGAGGAGGGGGGTAGGTAGGGATAGGCGCAGTGAGCGTCAGCCTTGGCGGCGGGAGGAGGTGGGAATTTGCAGGCCGCCCCGGGGCGGCTTAGGATGCCGTTTTCCGCTGGAACCGAACACGATGTCCGACACCATCCGAATCGCCACCCGCAAATCCCCTCTGGCCATGTGGCAGGCCGAACACGTCGCCTTGGCCCTGCGCCGCGCCCACCCGGGCCTGGCGGTGGAGATCCTGGGCATGACCACCCGGGGTGACAAGATCCTCGATGCCCCCCTGGCCAAGGTCGGTGGCAAGGGGTTGTTCGTCAAGGAACTGGAGCAGGGCCTGCTGGCGGGCACGGCGGACATCGCCGTCCACTCCACCAAGGACGTGCCGGTGGAGTTGCCGGCGGGGCTGCACCTGCCGGTGATCCTGGAGCGCGAGGACCCGCGCGATGCCTTCGTCTCCAACCGTTTCGCGCGCCTGGCCGACCTGCCCCCGGGGGCGCGGGTCGGTACCTCCAGCCTGCGCCGCCAGTGCCAGCTCACCGCCCGGCGGCCGGACCTGGACATCCAGCCCCTGCGCGGCAACGTCAACAGTCGTCTGGCCAAGCTCGATGGCGGGGAGTTTGACGCCATCCTGCTGGCGGCCGCCGGCCTCATCCGCCTGGGCTTCGCGGAGCGGATCCGCTCCCGCTTGACCATCGAGGAGAGCCTGCCCGCCATTGGTCAGGGGGCGGTGAGCATCGAGTGCCGGGAGAATGACGCTCCCACATTGGAACTGCTGGCGCCACTGCATCACCCGGACACGGCGGACTGCATCCGGGCCGAGCGGGCCATGAACCGCCGCCTCCAAGGCGGCTGCCAGGTGCCCATCGCCGGTCATGCCCTGCTGGAGGGGAACGACTTGCGGCTGCGGGGCCTGGTTGGCACCCCGGACGGTAGCCGGGTGCTGATCGCCGAGCATTGTTTACCCCGGGATCAGGCCGAGGCCCTGGGCACCTGGGTGGCGGAGGACCTCCTCGCCCAGGGGGCTGGCGACATCCTCAGGGCCCTGGCGATGGAGCAGACGGCGTCTTGTTGAGTCTTGCCACGGGTGTCTTGGCGTGCAAAAGGCCAGATCTCTCACCACCCCAGGTGTGGCGAAACCCCTCATGAAAGTCAGCGCGAAAGACCTCACCCGCGACAGTCAGCCTTTGGGGTGCGTCGAGACCCCTCATGAAAGTTGTGGTGACAGTCCCCGTCAATTTCAGTACCCGAAGGGGCTGCATGCCAGCCCTGAGCCTTGGCTTGGGTTCATCTGAGGATGGCCATGCCCGAACCCTGTGATCTCGCCGGCCGGGGGGTCTTGGTCACCCGCCCCAAGGATCAGGCCGCGGCCCTGTGCCGGCTGATCGAGATGGCTGGGGGCCGACCGATCCCTTTCCCGACCATCGATATTGAACCTGCTGGGGATCTGGAGGCCGCCCGTCGCCTGCTGGCCGCGCCGGTGGATCTCTTGTTTTTCGCCAGCCGCAACGCGGTGGACTATGCCTTGCCCCTGTTCCCCGGGGGTTACCTGCCAATGGGTCCGCGCCTGGCGGCCATCGGCAAGGCCACCGCCGATGCCCTGGCCGCCGCGGGTCGCGCGCCGGATCTGGTCCCCGCCGGGCGTTATGACAGCGAGACCCTGCTCACCCACCCCGCCTTGCAGGACCTGCGGGGCCAGCGGGTCCTCATCGTCCGCGGCGAGGGTGGCCGCCCCCTGCTGGGCGAGACCCTGCGGGCGCGGGGTGCCGAGGTGCGCTTCGCCGAGGTCTACCGGCGCGCCCTGCCCGCGGTGGACCCGGCGCGGCTGGTGGCGGACTGGGATGCCCAAGTGCAACTGGTCACCGCCACCAGTGGCGAGATCCTCGACAACCTGCTCCAGTTGCTGGGCGAGGCCGGCCGGGCACCCCTACTGGCCACGCCCCTGGTAGTGGTCAGCGAGCGTACCCGCCAGGAGGCCCTGGGTCTGGGTTTCATCCGGGTCGAATTGGCCGAGCGCGCCGAGGACGCCGCCCTGGTGGCGGCCTTGTGCCGGCTGGTGGCGGCGTGACGGTTACGGCGGCGCTGCACTAGACCCCGATGACCCCGCCGTCGCGCATTCTGGTGATCCGCCTCAGCGCCATCGGCGACATCGTCTTCGCCTCGCCCCTCATCGCCGCCCTGCGGCGTGCCCATCCCCAGGCCCATCTCGCCTGGCTGGCGCAACCCGAATGTGAACCCCTGTTGCGCCACCATCCGGACCTTGATCAGGTCATCACCTGGCCCCGGGGGGAATGGCGCGCCCTGTGGCGGGAGCGGCGCTGGGTGGAACTTGGGCGGCGGGTCCGCGCCTTTCGCGCCGAGCTGCGCCGCCAGGGGTTCGACCTGACCCTGGACCTCCAAGGCCTGCTCAAGAGCGGTCTCCTCGCCTGGCTCAGCGGCGCCCGGGAGCGTATCGGCCTGGGTTCGCGAGAGGGTAGCCAGTGGCTGATGACCCGCGTCGTCCCTCGCGGGGGCGATCCCCGGGCTATCGGCTCCGAGTATCGCTTTCTGGCCGAACGGCTGGGCCTACCCCTGGAGGGTTTTGCCATGACCCTGGTGCCGGGGGAGGAGGCGCGGGCCTTCGCCCGGGATCTGATCTTGCAGCAGGGATTGGGGTCCGGCTATGTCGTGATCTGTCCCTTCACCACCCGTCCCCAGAAGCACTGGTTCGAGGAGCGCTGGGCCGAACTGGCGGCGCGCTTGTGGCGGGAACTGGATCTGCCGGTGCTGATGCTGGGTGGGCCTGCGGACCGCGCGGCGGCCGAGCGCATCGCAGCCCACTATCGCACCTGGCATGCTAACTCGCAGGGATACCAGCCTAGCACCGGCGGGACGATCGCACCCAGGCCTACCGAGGGAAACAGTGGTGTGCCGCTACCTGAGCCGGCCGCTGGCACGGAACGCTACGGGACGTTGGTATCCGGATCGGTGCCAGGCCAGAGCCCCGAAGACGGGGCCAGTTGGCCCGGTGTCGCGGACCTTATCAACCTCGCCGGCGACACCAGCCTGCTTCAGGCCGCTGCCCTCATCGAGCACAGCCAACTGGTCATCGGCGTCGATACCGGCCTGAGCCACATGGGCATCGCCTTCGGCCGACCCACCCTGCTGCTCTTCGGTTCCACCCGGCCCTATCTGGATCCGGGGCGCGCCAATGCCCGGGTGCTCTATCACCCCCTGCCCTGTTCACCCTGCAAGCGCCGGCCGACCTGCGGGGGCCGCCACGACTGCATGCGGCTGATCGGGGTGGACGAGGTCCTGGCCGCGGCACGGAATCTGCCTTTGGCGGGCTCGGTCGAGGCAAGGCCATGAAGGGGTCGAAGGGGGTTTCCAATATCCGCTCACGCGGGAGAGGGTGGCGACCATGAGGGTGCTGCATGTCGAGGGCGGCCGCCATCTCTATGGCGGGGCGCGTCAGGTCCTCTACCTGCTGGAGGGCCTGGCCCAGCGGGGAGTCACTAACGGTCTCATCTGCCGCGCCGGCAGTGAGATCGCCACGGCGGCCAAACCCTGGGCGGAGGTCTTCCCGATGCCGATGAAGGGCGACCTGGACCTGGCCCTGATCCCCCGCATCTATTTTCGCACCCTGCAATTCCAGGCCGACCTCCTGCACCTGCACAGCCGGATCGGCGCCGATGTCATGGGCGGTATCGCCGGCCGTCTGGCCAAGGTGCCGGTGGTCCACTCGCGCCGGGTGGACAACCCGGAGCCCGCCTGGCGGGTCAAGCTCAAGTATCGGCTGCACGATCGGGTGATCGCCATCTCCCAGGGGATCGGTGAGGTGCTGCTGGCCGCCGGCCTGCCCCGGGAGAAGCTGCGGGTGGTGCGCAGCGCGGTGGACTTTCAGGCCTTTGGCGGACCCCGGGACCGCCACATCTTGCGGGACCGTCTGGGGGTGCCCCTGGAGGGGCCGGTAATCGGGGTGGTGGCCCAGCTCATCCCCCGCAAGGGCCATCGTTTCCTGCTCCAGGCACTGCCGCCCCTGGTGGCGGAATTTCCCGACTTACGGGTGCTGTTTTTTGGCCAGGGCCCGGAGGCGGCCAACCTGGAGCGAGCCATCGGCGCCGCCGGGCTGGCGCGGCAGGTCCGGCTGTGCGGCTTCCGCGACGATCTGCCGGAACTGCTGCCCTGCCTGGACCTGCTGGTCCATCCCGCCACCCTGGAGGGGCTGGGCGTCTCCCTCCTTCAGGCCTCCAGCGCTGGGGTACCGGTCATCGCCAGCCGGGTGGGCGGCATCCCCGAGGCGGTGCGCGATGGCATCAACGGCCTGCTGGTACCGCCCGGCGACGTCGCTGCCCTGGGCGCGGCCATCGCCCGCCTGCTGCGGGACCCGGATCTGGCCCGGCGCCTGGGCCGCGGCGGGCGCGTCCTGATGAGCGCCGAGTTCTCCATCCCGGCCATGGTGGAGGGCAATCTGGCGGTCTATCGGGAGTTGTTGCGGCGCCATGACTGAACCGCTGAGTCTGCAGATCATCGGCAGCAAGGCCCTAGGCGGGGCCGAGCGCTGGTTCGCGCGCTTCGCCCGCGCCCTGGCGGAGACCGGGGCCCCGGCGGAGCTGGCCATCCGCGCCGGCAGCGCGTTGGAAGACCTGGACCTGGGTCCGCTGCCCCTGCACCGCCTGCCGCTGAGCACCGTCTGGGACCCCTGGTCGCGACGGGCGGTGAGCCGGCTGCTGGCGCGGGTCAAACCCGACATCGTCCAAACCTACATGGGCCGCGCCACCCGTCTCACGCGCCTTGACCCTCCGGGTGGCCTCAGCGGAGCTTTCTTGCGCACATCGGGCGGCGCGGTTGGGGGCACGGCCGTGAGCCAAGACGCTGCATCCGGGAGGATGCCAGGAGCTATCTCAGGGGACGGGTTCGGGGGGTGGTCGGGGCTGGGTCCGGGCCGGGACACGGTGCATGTCGCCCGCCTCGGGGGGTATTACGCCCTTCATCCCTACCGCCATGCCCATGCCTGGATTGGCAATACCCGTGGCCTCTGCGACTGGCTGATCCAGAATGGCCTGCCAGCGGCGCGGGTGCACCATATCTACAACTTCGTCGATCCCGCCCGGCCCGTCCCGCCGGAGCGGATCACGGCCCTGCGCGCGGAGCTGGCTTTGCCGGCGGAGGCCTGGGTGCTGGCTACGGCCGGGCGCTTCGTTCCGGTCAAGGGCCTGGACACCCTGATCGCCGCCCTGGCCAGGCTGCCGGCAGCCATCGTCGGTCGCCCGGTGCGCCTGGTGCTGCTCGGCGACGGTCCCCTGGGGCCGGCCTTGCGCCGCCAGGCCGAGGGACTGGGGATCGGCGAACGCATCCACTGGGCCGGCTGGCAACAGGAGCCGGGTCCCTATTTCCAGCTTGCGGACCTGGTCGTCTTCCCCTCCCGGGAGGAAGAGACCCTGGGCAACGTCATCCTGGAGGCCTGGACCTGGGGCAAGCCGTTGGTCACGGCCGGCTTTCGCGGCGCGCGGGAGATCGCCCGTCACGGCGAGGACGCCTGGTGCGTCCCCTGCGATGATGACCAGGCCCTGGCCGCGGGCATCCGGGCGGTCCTGACGGACGCGACCCTGGGCCAGGACCTGGCCCGGGCGGGTCAGACCCGGGTCCAGGCCGAGTTCGCCCAGGGTCCAATCATGGCCCGTTACCTGGAACTCTACCGCCACCTCGCCAGCCGGGGGCCCTGAGCCGTACCCACCGCTTATGCCGCCCCGCATCTCCATCCTCATGTATCACCAGGTGGGCCAATTCCCCCCCATGCGGGCGCATCGGGCCAACTATTGCGACCATCGGCGCTTCGCCCGCCAGATGGGCCTGCTCCACGCCCTGGGCTGGGCGGTCCTGGACCTGGACCAGGCCCTGGCCGGCTTGCGCGGCGCGGGGCCCCTGCCGGCCAGGTCGGTGGTCCTGACCTTCGATGACGGCTACGACAACTTCGCCGATTTCGCCCTGCCGGTCCTGGCCCGCTATGGCTTCACCGCCACTGTCTATGCCATCAGCGGCTGGCTGGGCCAGCCGATCCAGTGGTATGGCGACGAGCCCGGCCGTCCCCGCCCCCGGCTGATGGATGCCGGTCGGCTGCGGGAGATCCAGGCCGCCGGCATGACCATCGGCTCCCACACCGCCACGCATGCCCGTCTGGCGGAGGTGGCGCCCGCGGAGCAACGTCGCGAGCTGAGCGAGAGCAAGGCGGCCTTGGAGGACCTGTTGGGGATCCCGGTGCGCCACCTCTGCTATCCCTTCGGCAGCTTTAACCTGGAAGCGGTCCGCGCCGCGCGCGCCGCCGGCTATGTCAGTGCCACCACCTGCCTGCGCGGCGCGGCCACGGTGGCGGACCATCCCCTGGTCCTGCCGCGCAAGGCGATCTCCTTCGGCGACAGCCTCCTGGGCTTCGCCTGGAAGCTGGGCCTGAAGCATGCCCCCACGCCCGAACTCACCACCTGGCGTCAGCGTCTGAATGGCGCCAGCACCTGAAGAACGAGAGGACCCTGTGTTGCACTACCTGCCACACCTCCGTTTCGACCCGGAGAAAACCATCAACGGATCGCGACGGCTATGCTGCTTGGGACCTCAATCTGGCCGGTTTACGCCACCTGCTAGACTGGAGCCGATCTCCGCACCACAGACGGACGCCCGCTCTTGATCCGGCTCTACAGCCTGCTGCTCTACCTGCTGCTGCCCCTGGCCCTGCTGCGGCTCCTCTGGCGCGGCCGGCGCGCCCCGGCCTATCGCCGCCGTTGGGGCGAGCGGCTGGGCCTCTATGGTGACCGGCCAATGGCCGCCGGGCTCTGGATTCACGCCGTCTCGGTGGGGGAGACCCAGGCTGCCGCGCCCCTTATCAAGCACTTCCTCGATCAGCATCCCGACCTGGGGGTCATGGTCACCACCACCACCCCCACGGGGTCCGAGCGCCTACGCGCCCTCTTCGAGGACCGGGTGCGGCACGTCTATGTCCCCTACGATCTGCCCCTGATCCTCAATCGTTTTCTCGACCGGGTCAGGCCGCGGCTGGCGGTGGTGATGGAGACGGAGATCTGGCCCAACCTGCTGCGGGTCTGCGAGCACCGCGGTATCCCGGTGATCCTAGGCAATGCCCGGCTCTCGGCCCGCTCCGCCCGGGGCTATGCCCGCCTGGGCGGCTTGACCCGGGAGACCTTCGCCCGCCTATCCCTGGTCGCGGCCCAGGCCGAGGCCGACGCCGAGCGTTTCATCGCCCTCGGCGTGCCGGCGGAACGGGTCAGGGTGACGGGCAGCATCAAGTTCGATCTGCGCCAGCCCGCCAGTCTGGAGGACAAGGCCGAGGCTCTACGCCGCCTCTGGGGCAGCGACCGGCCGGTGTGGGTGGCGGGGAGCACCCATGAGGGGGAAGAGGAGTCCCTGCTGGCGGCCCAGCGCCACGTCCGGGAGACCCTGCCCCGCGCCCTGCTGGTGCTGGTGCCCCGCCATCCGGAGCGCTTCGACCGGGTCGCCGCCCTGGCCCAGCGCTCGGGACTGGGCCTGGTGCGCCGCTCCACCGGGGCCCTTTGCGGGCCGGAGGCCAGCGTTTTCCTCGGCGACACCATGGGGGAACTGCCGGTGCTGATCGCCGCGGCCGACGCCGCCTTCATCGGCGGTAGTCTGGTGCCGGTGGGGGGGCACAACCTGCTGGAGGCGGCGGCGGTCGGGGTGCCGGTGGCCATTGGTCCCCATGCCTTCAATTTCGCCGAGATCACCCGCCTGCTAGTGGCGGAGGGGGCCGCGGTGCAGGTGGCGGACACCGGGGAACTTACCCGTCTGATGATTACCTGGCTTGGCGACGCGGCCCTACGCGCCCGTATCGGCGAGCAGGGTCGGCGGGTGGTGACGCGCAACCGTGGGGCCCTGGCCCGGCTGATCGCGCTGGTGGAGGAGTCGCTAGCGCTCAGGTCGCGGTGAGCGCAGTCATATGCCTGCCGATGCCAGGCTCCTCAAAGCATCGGCGTTGGCAACCTGAAACAAGCGGCATGCGTCCAGTCAAGCCACCTGGACGCGACATTGGCCTCAAGCGTCCCGGCAGGCCAGCTTCAGAAGACGAACCGCTCCGGTTCCGGGGCCTTGGCCAGGGCGGGGGCGGAGGTTTCAAAGAGGGACTTGCGGTTGAAGCCTTCGGGGCCATGGGTGATGAGGGTCGCGGCCATGGCGGGGTCCTCGCCGAGGATGGCGAAGAGGCGGCCATGGGGGGCGAGCTGGGATACCAGGTCAGAAAGGGCGCTGGCATCGGGCAGGGAGCCGGTGATGGCGATGACGTCGAAGGGACCACCGTCGATGTGGCCGGCGAGGCCATCGGCGACGCGGATCTCCAGCCGGCGCGGGTCGCTGTCGCCCAGATTGCGTTTCGCCAGCTCCGCCAGCTCGGGCTCGATCTCCAGACTGATGACGGCACCGCCCAGGTGGTTGAGACAGGCGGTGACATAGCCGCTGCCGGTGCCAATCTCCAGGATGCGGTCATCCGGGCCAATGCTCAGGGCCTGGAGCAGGTGGGCGACCACCTTGGGGGCGAGCATGACCTGGCCCTGGCCCAGGGGGACCTCGATATCGGCGTAAGCCAGGCCGCGATAGGCGTCGGGGACGAAGCGCTCGCGCGGGATGGCGGCCAGGGTCGCCAGCACCCGTTCGTCGGTGACGCCCCAGGGGCGGATCTGCTGCTGGATCATGTTGAAGCGGGCGGTATCGAGGCTGGTGTCCATCGCGGGTCCTGTCTTGATATGAATGGCCTGAGGGGGATGGGTGCGGAGGGGAGAAACCGGGTCCGGTCGGGTTATCCCCATCGCTGATCTATGGTCGGTTCTACCGGCTCGGGTGGCCTCAGGCGGGGGATAACCTGAACATGTCCTTAAGGCTTGAGGACCGCATCCCTGTGGTCGGTCCTGCTCGCCAGAGGCTACTTGATCCTGCTCAACTCGGCTGAACAAGGTGACCCAGAGTGTCATTTTCCGGATCCGCCGCTGCCAAGTCCGTACAAGACTACGGATTTGACCCTTGTCCGGCAAGTTTGGTGGCGTGCTCCATATGCCGAAAATTGAATCGCGCTCGACAGGGCGGTCAGCCCCGGGCTGCGGCATAGAAGGCCAGGGGAAAGCTCTCGGTGATCAGAATCACCGGCTGACCGGCAATGAAGATGCGATAGGTGCGGTAGACGCGCTCCTCCCCCGGGTCCGGCTGGTCGATGCCGATCTCCATGACCTCGCGGTAACTCTCCAGGCCACTGTCGCGGATGAGGACGCCGATGCCGATCTCGCGGTCGATGAGGCGCTGGCGGAAGGTTGCTGGGATCAGGTCGGGGCGGATGACGGAGAAGGCCTCGGCATAGGTCCGCCCGCTGTCCGTGCCGGTGAGGTGGGCCAGGCGGATCAGGACCTGCTCCCCGGCCCCGAGGCCCAGCCATTCCACCGGCCGCTCCGTGGTCCAGAAGTCCTGCTCCAGGGTGCGCACTGCCACCGGCTCCCAGAAATAGGCCTCGAGGATCTTGGTCACCGTGCCATCGGTGACCAGCAGGGCGCGCAGGAAGGGGGGCAGTTCGGCCAGGGGCAGGTGCCCGCCGCCCTCCCGGGCCAGGGTGCCGTCCCGCAGGAAGCCCTCGGCGCGGAAGGGTGAGTCCGCGCCGGCGAGGAGGGATTTGTCGTAGTAACGCTCGACCAAGTTGGGGTGGCCAGACGTGGGATGGGACTGGCCGGGGATTATAGCGGGCGCGGGCTGGGTATCGCGCATCGCCGGGCGCGATTTGTCGGCGAACCCCGTCCCGTCCCGGCCCGCGCCTGCAAGGCCTAGCTCCGCGCTACATCCGGCTGTTTTCTTAGGGCGAGATTGACCGGGGTGGTTTTCTGGGCTTCGGGCCTACAGAAGCAGGCGCCGGATGTCCCCCAGCAGTTCGCCCAGCAGGTGGGTGAAACGCGCCCCGTCGGCGCCGTCGATGACCCGATGGTCGTAGGACAGGGACAGGGGCAGCATCAGGCGGGGGACGAAGGCCCCGGCCTCTTCCCGCCAGACCGGCTGGCGAGCGGCGCGGGAGACGCCAAGGATGGCGACCTCGGGGGCGTTGACGATGGGGGTGAAGGCCGTGCCGCCGATCCCGCCCAGGCTGGAGATGGAGAAGCAGCCGCCCTGCATGTCCGCTGGCAGCAGCTTGCCGTCGCGGGCCTTTTGGCTTAGGTCCACCAGTTCCCGGGCCAGGTCCTGGAGGCCCTTGCGGTCCACGTCGCGCACCACCGGTACCATCAGGCCCTGGGGGGTGTCCACCGCCACGCCGATATGGGTGTAGTGCTTCAGCACCAGCCCCTCGCCGTCGGCGGTGAGGGAAGCCTTGAAGGTGGGCATGCGCCCCAGGGCCGTGGCGACGGCCTTGAGCAGGAAGGGCAGCAGGGTGAGCTTGACCCCCCCGGCCATCGCCGTGGCTTGCTGGGCCTGGCGGAAGGCCTCGAGGTCGGTGATGTCGACCGCGTCGAACTGGGTGACGTGCGGGATCGACAGCCAGGCGCGATGGAGGTGGCGCCCGCTCAATTTCTGGATGCGGGACAGCTCCCGGATCTCGATGGGTCCGAACCGGGCGAAGTCCACTTCGGGGGCGGGTGGCAGGGCGAAGGGCAGGGCGGTGGCGGCGGGTGCCGGGGCACCCTGGGTCAGGGCCTGCTTGACGTAGCCCTGGACGTCTTCCTTGAGGATGCGCCCCTTTAGCCCCGAGCCCTTGACGAAGGTCAGGTCCACGCCCAGTTCCCGGGCGAAACGGCGCACCGTGGGGCTAGCATGGGCCTTGCGGCCCTTGGCGATGGCGGCCAGTTCCTCGGGGCGGGGCAGGACCGGGGCCAGGCGGTACTCGGCCTCGCCTGGGGCCCGGGGCCCGGTCGGGGCACCGCGCGGCGCGCCCGGAACCTGGGTTGGGGTCTCCGTGAACGCCTGCTGCAGTGAGGTATGTGATTGGACGACAGGCGTCGCCAGATCGGCAGGTCCGCTAAGCACGCCTGGGTCCGCCGGCGCTCCGACCGAGGCGGCGTGAACGGGAATGGTCTCGCCAGCAAGAGCGGCGGCCCCACTCAGGGTGCCGGTCTCGCCCGTGCCAGGTCTGGTCGCGGGCCCGGCGCCGGCCACACCCTCAATCCCTGCTCCAGCTCCAGCGCTAGTTCCAGTTCCACTTTCAGCCGTGTGACTACCAGCCTCGTCCTGTTCCAGCAGCAGGATCAGGTCTCCCCGGTTCAGCTTCTGGCCGATGGCGACTTTGATCTCCTTGACCAGTCCGCCCGCCGGGGACGGAATGTCCATGGTCGCCTTGTCGCTCTCCAGGGTGAGCAGGGACTGCTCCGGTTCCACCCGGTCGCCCGGGGCCACCAGGACCTCGATGATCTCGACATTGGCGAAATCGCCAATGTCCGGCAGGGTCACTTCTTGCATTGTTGCCACGTCGATTGTTCTCCAGGCCGCGAGGACGTACGGATCAGGTGCGGGCGGTGTCAAGGCCCCGTCAGGCTGTCGCCGGATGGGTTCAGACCGTCGCCGGGTTGGGCTTGTCCGGATCGATGCGATATTTCTCGATCGCCTCCCGCACCCGGCTGGCGGGGATCTCGCCCTCGTCCGCCAGGGCCTTGAGGGCCGCGACGGCTACATACCAGCGGTTGACCTCGAAGAAGCGGCGCAACTGACTGCGCATGTCACTGCGACCAAAGCCGTCGGTGCCGAGCACCAGGTAGGGCTGGGCCAGATAAGGGCGGATCTGCTCGGCGTAGGAGCGGATGTAGTCGGTGGCCGCGATCACCGGCCCGGGGGCCCCGGCCAGTTGCTGGCTGACGTAGCTCTGGCGGGGGGGCGCCATGGGGTGGAGCATGTTCCAGCGCTCCGCCGCGATGCCGTCCCGCTTCAACTCGCTGAAGCTGGTGACGCTCCAGACATCGGCGTGGACGCCGAAGTCCGCCTCCAGCAGGTCCGCCGCCGCCAGCACCTCACGCAGGATGGCCCCGGCACCCAGCAGCTGAACCCGGGGTTCACACTCCGCCCCGTGCCGAGGCACCGTCGTGACTGATTGCAACGCCGTGGGGTTATCCGTGGACTGATCGGTCGCGCCGGCGTCCCTGGGGTTGGCCCCCGCGCCCGATGGTTGCCCGGCCCCGGCTGCAACACCGACCTCATTTGCGCCATCGGGTTTACCCCTTTCCCCGATCTCCCGCGCCCCGGAAACATCCGCCGGGTCCCCGGTCGCGCCTGCCATCCGCACCCGGTAGAGACCGCGCAGGATGCCCTCCTCGGCCCCCGCCGGCAGGGGCGGCTGGACATAGTTCTCGTTCATGGCCGTGAGGTAGAAGAAGCAGTTCTCCTGCTCCTGGACCATGCGCCGCAGGCCGTCCTGGATGATGACCGCCAGCTCGTAGCCATAGGCAGGGTCATACACCCGGCAATTGGGGATGGTCGCCGCCACCAGGGGGCTGTGACCGTCCTGGTGTTGCAGGCCTTCGCCGGCCAGGGTGGTGCGGCCCGCGGTGCCGCCAATGAGAAAGCCCCGGGCGCGCATGTCCCCCGCCGCCCAGGCCAGGTCGCCGATGCGCTGGAAGCCGAACATGGAGTAGTAGATATAGAAGGGGATCATGGCCTCGCCATGATTGGCGTAGCTGGTGGCGGCGGCGATCCAGGACGACATGGCGCCGGCCTCGTTGATGCCCTCCTGGAGGATCTGGCCCTGCTTGTCCTCCCGGTAGTACATGACCTGATCGGCGTCCACCGGCTCGTAGAGCTGGCCCACGGAGGAGTAGATGCCGAGCTGGCGGAACATGCCCTCCATGCCGAAGGTGCGCGCCTCGTCGGCGACGATGGGCACCACCCGCTTGCCGATGGCCTTGTCACGCAGAATCAGGGAGAGGATGCGCACGAAGGCCATGGTGGTGGACATCTCCTTGTCGCCGGAGCCCTCCAGCAGGGGCTTGAAGACCTCCAGGGGGGGCGTTTCCAGGCGCGGGGCCGTCTCATAACGGGCGGGGAGATAGCCGCCCAGGGCCTCGCGCCGTTCCTGCAGATACTTCAGCTCCTCGCTGTCCGGGGCCGGCTTGTAGAAGGGGGCGGCGCCAATCCGCTCGTCGGGGATGGGGATGTTGAAGCGGTCCCGGAAGGCCTTGAGGTGGGCCTCGGCCATCTTCTTCTGGGAGTGGGTGATGTTCATGCCCTCGCCGGCCACGCCCATGCCGTAACCCTTGACGGTCTTGGCAAGAATCACCGTCGGCTGGCCCTGGTGCTGGACGGCGGCTTGGTAGGCGTTGAAGACCTTGATGGGGTCGTGGCCGCCCCGGTTCAGCCGCCAGATGTCCTCGTCCGTGAGGGTGGCGACCATTTCCGCCAGCTCCGGGTATTTGCCAAAGAAGTGCTGGCGGGTATAGGCCCCGCCCTTGGCCTTGTAGGCCTGGTAGTCGCCATCCAAGCACTCCTCCATGCGCTTGAGGAGCAGGCCCTGCTTGTCGCGGGCGAGCAGCGGGTCCCAGTAACTGCCCCAGATGACCTTGATGACGTTCCAGCCGGCGCCGCGGAAGACCGCCTCCAGCTCCTGGATGATCTTGCCGTTGCCGCGCACCGGGCCGTCCAGGCGCTGCAGGTTGCAGTTGACGACGAAGATGAGGTTGTCCAGTCGCTCCCGCGCCGCCAGGGAGATGGCGCCCAAGGCCTCGGGCTCGTCCATCTCGCCGTCACCGAGGAAGGCCCAGACCTTGCGCCCGGCGGTGTTCACCAGCCCCCGGTCATGGAGATAGCGCATGAACCGCGCCTGGTAGATGGCCATGAGGGGCCCCAGCCCCATGGACACGGTGGGGAACTGCCAGAAGTTGGGCATCAGCCAGGGATGAGGGTAGGAGGATAGGCCGTTGCCATCGACCTCCTGGCGGAAGTTATAAAGCTGCTCCTCGCTGATCCGCCCCTCCAGGAAGGCCCGGGCATAGATGCCGGGGGCGGCATGACCCTGGAAGAACACCAGGTCCCCGCCATGGTCCGGGGAGCGGGCGCGGAAGAAGTGGTTATAGGCCACGTCCACCAGGGTCGCCGAGGAGGCGAAGGAGGAGATGTGTCCCCCCAGTTCGCTGGACAGGCGATTGGCCTGCACCACCATCGCCATGGCGTTCCAGCGCACGAGGGAGCGGATGCGGCGCTCCATGGCCCGGTCGCCGGGAAACTTCTCCTGCCGGGTGATGGGGATGGTGTTGAGGTAGGCGGTATTGGCGCTGTAAGGGAGATAGGCCCCCGAGCGGCGCGCCTTGTCGATCAGGCGCTCGAGCAGGAAGTGGGCCCGCTCCGGGCCTTCGTTCTCCAGAACGGCCTCCAGGGCATCGAGCCACTCCTGGGTCTCCTGGGGATCGATGTCGGGTTTGTTGCTCATGGACCTACCTCAGTGATGTCCCTCAGTGATATCTATTACCGCCGGCTGGGGCCAGGAACGGCATGGCCGGGATTATAGGGCCTGAGCTAAATCCAATATTTAAAATTTATTTGATCAATAAATAAGGCCGGCCGTGGGTGTGGCGGTAGCCGCGGCGGTGGCGGCGGGTGAGGACAGGGTGGATGGGCGAGATGGGCGAGTCGGCGAGGTATCCGGTCGGATGCCTCGATCCTTGGCCATGGCTGCGGAGGCTCGGTCAGCCGTTCGGAGCCCCGGAAAACCTTGCAATCCTGGCATGTCATTCCACGATTGCAAGGTCTGGGCATCCTGGTGCGCGTATCCAAGCCGTGACCCTGGGCCCGGTTTGGACCATGCTGAATCGTAGCCGGGGTGGCTCGCGCTACGCCGCCAGCCGCCCCTGCGCCCTCGCCCGAGTCCTCGCCCGAGCCCTTGCGGTCGAAGGCCAGAGTCCGGCACCATCAGCAACTCCCATCCCATCCCATCCCATCCCATCCATCCCATCCATCCCATCCATCCCATCCATCCCATCCATCCCATCCCATCCCCATCCCCATCCTGTCCCTATCCCATCACCATGACCCAGGCATCTCCGACTTCGCCCGCCACACCCCCAGAAGCCACTGAATCAACAGCGGACCCGCTGCTGCTCGATAACGAACAGATCGAGGCCCTGGCGAATGCGGGCATGATCCGCGCCGCGCTGCGCCATAGTACGGACCATCGCGTCACCGCGCTGGATCGGACCGACGACGGCCTTTGGGCCGAGGTGGAGGACGAGGAGAGCGAGCAAAAACTGCATGTGGAGATCGCCGTCGATCTTGACGGGCATTTGCTCAGCGGTTGCGACTGCCGGTCGTCCGACCCGGACGGCGGCGCCGACCTCGGCCCCTGCGTCCATGCCATCGCCGCCCTGTTCAGCTATGCCCGACGCCAGTCGGAGGCCGCCCTCGACGACAAGGCCCGGCTCGCCGACGCCGCGCAGACGGCGTTGACCGAGCGCCTGGCCAAGGCGCGGGCGGAGGTCGGCGTCGAGCCCCTGTCCGCGGACGCCGACAAGGTCGGCTACGGCCGCTGGCGCGCGCGCTCGGTGCAATCCAGCACCCACTTCCCCGTGGAGTACCGGGTGCATATCCGCTCCCTGGAGCGCCGCGCCAACTACTGCACCTGTCCGGACTTCGCCACCAACGAGCTTGGCACCTGCAAGCACATCGAGGCCGTGCTGCACCGGCTGCGCAAGCGCCCCAACTACAAGAAGATCAAGGCCCGGCCGGCGCCGCGACATACCGTCTTCCTGGACTGGGAAGGCGACGAGGCACCCCTCATCCGCCTGCATCGCGCCGCCGAGACCGAAGCCAGTCTGAGCCCGCTGCTGGCCGATCACTTCGACGCCGCCGGCCGCTTCCGCCTGCGCATTCCCGACGACTTTCTGCGCTTCGCCGACCTAGTGGCCGAGCGTGGCGACCTCGAGGTCGGCGACGACGCCCTCGGCTACGCCCGCCGGCTCGCCGAGGACGCCGCCCGTGCCCGGCGCGCCGAGGAGATTGGTGCCCTGATCCGCGCCGGCGATGGCCGGTTGCCCGGCGTTCGCGCTAAGCTCTACCCCTACCAGGTGGAAGGTGTCGCCTTCCTCGCCGGGCGCGGCCGGGGGCTGCTGGCCGACGACATGGGTCTGGGCAAGACGCTGCAGGCCATCGCCGCGGCCTATTGGCTGCACCAGCATGATGCCGTCGAGCGCGTCCTGGTAGTCTGCCCCGCCTCGCTGAAACTCCAATGGGCCCGTGAGATCGAAAAGTTTACGGGTCAGGAGGCCCAGATCATCCAGGGACCGACCGAGAGCCGCGCCGCCCAGTATCGCAAGGGGCGCGGCTTCTACGTGGTCAATTACGAACTGGTCATGCGCGACCTCTCGGTCATCAACAGCGAGCTGCGCCCGGATCTGCTGATCCTGGACGAGGCCCAGCGCATCAAGAACTGGCGCACCAAGATCGCCAGCACCATCAAGCGCATCGGCTCGCGCTACGCCTTCGTCCTCACCGGCACGCCCCTCGAGAATCGCCTCGAAGACCTCTACAGCCTGATGCAGGTCATCGATCCGCGGGTGCTCGGCCCCCTATGGCGCTATCTGGTTGATTTCCACATCACCGACGAGCGCGGCAAGGTGCTCGGCTACCGCAATCTCTCCGAGCTGCGCCGCCGGCTGGCCCCGGTGATGCTCCGCCGCGACCGCTCCCTGGTGCGCGACCAATTGCCCGAGCGCATGGTCACCCGCGTCGACGTGCCCATGTCCGCGGCGCAACAGGAGATCCACGACGACGCCGTATCCATGGCCGGCCAGCTGGCGCGGATCATGAAGCGCCGTCCCCTGACCCCGAGCGAGCAGAATCGCATGATGGCGGCCCTGCAACGCGCGCGCATGGCCTGTAACGCCGCCGGCCTCATCGACCCGGAGCTGCGGGAAAAGCCTGGCGACAGCGCGCCCAAGCTCGACGAGCTGGAGACCATCCTCGACGAGCTCTGCCGCCTGGGGGGACTCAAGGCCGTGGTCTTCTCGCAATGGACGCAGATGACGGAATTGGCCGAGCAGCGCGTGCGCCGCCTCGGCCTGGGCAGCGTGCGCCTGCATGGCGGCGTGCCGACGTCCCGGCGCGGCGAGCTCATGGACCGCTTCCGCGAGGACGACGCGGTGCAGGTGTTTCTGTCCACCGACGCCGGCGGCGTCGGCCTGAACCTGCAGAATGCCGCGGTGCTGATCAATCTGGATATCCCCTGGAATCCGGCCGTGCTGGATCAGCGCATCGCCCGCGTGCACCGGCTCGGCCAACGACAAAAGGTACAGGCCATCCTGCTCGTGGCGCCGGCCTCGTACGAGGAGCATGTCTTGAACCTGGTGCAGGGCAAGCGGCACCTGTTCGACAATGTGGTCGATCCCGAGGCCACCGAGGACGTGGTCGGCGTCTCCAAGCGCCTGGCCGAGGTGCTGGCGGAGGACCTGGCGGCATCGGCATCCGATGTGGATCTCAGTCAACCGGTCCCACCGTCGTCGGAACCCGCGCCAGAGGAACCCGGGGAGACAGAAGAACCGGCCGCGCCGGCACCCCCCGCCCCCCTGAAGGTCCGCTGGAGTCTGTCCCCCGAGCTGGCACGGGCGGTGGAGAATTGCGTGGTCGGCCTGCAAGAGCGGTTCGGGACGCGCATCCTGCGCATCCTCGGCCAGCACCGCGGACGCGCGCGCGATGGCGACCAGTCCGCCGGCGGCCTGCTGGTGGTGCTGGACCGGGTCACCGAGGCGGACGACGTGGCCATCCAGGGCCTGCCGGACCGGGTGCCGATCGCCTTGATCGACCGCCGCACCCTGGCCAGTCTGAGCCGGCTCGGCAGTGCCTCGCCTTTGGCCGAGGCCGAGCCGCTGTTCGAGCCCTCAAGCGAGCCGGAGTCGGCGGTGGCGGTCCCGGCGGAGCACCCCCTCGCCCGCAAGGCCGCGGAGCATCTCAAGGCCGCCCGGCTGTTACTTCAGCAGGCCTGCCCTGGCGCCGCCCTGGACCTGCTCCTCGGCGCCCTGCTCGCCAGCGCCGCGCAACGCGCCGGCCGCGACCAGC